>Ga0163179_10003075_pt1 | contig 11420 bp, 10 predicted proteins | sample AtlANTMetagenome_FD_109643 | JGI IMG/M metagenome (GOLD analysis project Ga0163179, IMG submission 109643) | Marine eukaryotic phytoplankton communities from the Atlantic Ocean - Atlantic ANT 2 Metagenome | ecosystem: Environmental > Aquatic > Marine > Oceanic | place: North Atlantic Ocean... | reverse complement strand
TAAGAGCACTTTGGATGGGTCCGACATCCTGCAACCCCTGAGCTTCAGCTGCGTCGCAAGCATCAAGAACTGGCAAGAGAGCTTCCACAAGCCTAGAAACTCCGGCTGATATTCGCTGTTCTGACTCTTGGGAACTTCTTCGACGGAAATTTTCAAAGTCAGCTTGGAGTCTCTGCAAGGAGTCGCGGTAGTCATCCCGTTCGGCCGTGACCCCTTCTAATGACTCAAGAAGCAGCTCAACCGACAACGGATCTTCTGAAACGAAATCAGAGTCGGCCGCTAAATCTGACGACGCCACCTGCTGTTCTTCTACGTCTAGCTCGAATTCTTCTTGACCGGAGCCAGTTTCGTCTTCGGCGCTCACTGGTCCTCATCAATGATTTCGGCATCGACCACATCGTCAACATTGTCTTCAGAGTTGGGATCTCCATCCGCCGCTTGTTGAGCTGCCGTTTCGTAGAGTTTCTGGCTGAAAGATTGGCTGACCTCAGTCAGGTTGTCCGTAGCCTTGCTGATTGTTTCTGAGTCATCATTCTCATCTGCTAACGCTTCTTTAAGGTTCGACAAAGCTGACTCAAGTTCAATCTTGTCTGCGTCGGTTACCTGCTCAGCTTGGTCCACCAACATTTTCTCTATTTGGTAGACAAGCGCATCAGCATTGTTTCTGACTTCAGCTGCTTCGCGACGCTGCCGATCTTCTTCAGCGTGGGACTCAGCATCTTTGACCATTGTCTCGATGTCTGCGTCACTTAGATTCGACTCACCACTTATCGTTATTGATTGTTCTTTGTCTGTTGCTCGATCTTTCGCCGAGACGTTGACAATGCCATTGGCATCAATATCAAAAGTAACCTCAATTTGAGGAACTCCTCTGGGCGCTGGAGGCAAATCAACTAGTTGAAACTTGCCCAAAGTCTTATTCCCAGAAGCCATCTCACGTTCTCCCTGGAGAACATGTATTTCTACTGACGGTTGCATGTCATCAGCCGTAGTAAAAACCTCAGTTCTCTTTGTCGGGATTGTGGTGTTCCGTTCGATCAATCGGGTCATAACACCTCCCTTAGTTTCAATGCCAAGGCTCAGGGGTGTTACATCAAGTAGCAGGACATCTTTAACATCACCTTTTAAAACCCCTGCCTGAACAGCAGCTCCTACTGCAACAACTTCATCAGGGTTTACTCCCTTGTGTGGTTCTTTACCTGCGATTTCAACTACCAGCTCCTGCACCGCAGGCATACGGGTCGAACCACCAACCATGATCACGTGATCAATATCGTTAGAAGTTAAATTCGCATCGTCTATTGATTGTTTGAAAGGCGCTCTGCAACGGTCTACTAGGTCAATGGTGATTTCTTGGAACTTGGCACGACTTAACTCGTAATCTAAGTGAAGAGGTCCGCTGTCAGTTGCTGTAATGAACGGCAAATTAATCTGGGTTGTCTGTTTTGATGACAAGTCTTTCTTAGCTTGTTCAGCAGCTTCTTTTAGTCGTTGAAGTGCCATGGCATCAGCTTTCAAATCAACTCCGTGGTCGCCTTTGAAAGAGTCAGCTAGCCAATCAATAACTCGTTCGTCCCAATCATCTCCGCCTAGTCGGGTGTCTCCAGCAGTCGATTTCACTTCGAAAACCCCGTCACCAATTTCCAACACCGAGACGTCGAAGGTGCCTCCACCAAGGTCGAAGACCAAAATGGTTTGATCATCTGTTTCTTTGTCTAAACCATAAGCAAGGGCTGCCGCAGTCGGCTCATTAATGATTCTTAGGACATCCAGTCCGGCGATTTGTCCCGCTTCTTTAGTTGCGGTGCGTTGAGCATCATCGAAATAAGCAGGGACCGTGATAACAGCTTCTGTAACTTCATCACCTAGATATTCTTCCGCGTCACGTTTCAGTTTCTGCAATACTCTCGCTGCAATTTCTTGCGGTGTATAAGATTTTTCATCAATATCGACGGTCCAATTTGTGCCGACGTGCCTTTTCACGGAAGCCAACGTGCGATCTGGATTTGTTACAGCTTGTCGTTTAGCGACTTCACCTGTTAATACTTCTCCGTTTTTGGCAAAACCGACGATAGACGGGGTGGTTCGATCGCCTTCTGCATTCGCTATGACGGTCGGTTCTCCACCTTCCATTGCTGAAACGACTGAGTTCGTGGTTCCGAGGTCTATGCCAACTGCCTTAGACATGGGTATCTCCTGGTTTGGGGGGGTTTGGACAGGTAATAACTCGAATGGCCTAGATCTGGCTTTACTACAGCTACTTTCACATCCGAGTATTCACCATCATAAAAGTTGAGTCTATCATTTACAACTTTTATACTAAGATTCTTGTCCTAGCTGGAGCATCAGCATGCGACTAGGGTGCAAACCATGGTTCAAACGGCTTCCCGCCTCATTCTTCTCCGGCATGGCCAAAGTCAGTGGAATCTAGAAAACAGATTTACTGGTTGGTTTGATGTCGGATTAACCGAAAAAGGAATCGAGGAAGCCACCGCCGCTGGAGCTCTTTTGCTGGCATCAGGAATAAGACCTGATGTCGTTCACACTTCGCTCCAGACGCGAGCGATTTTGACCGCCAATTTAGCCCTATCAGCGTGCGAACAACTGTGGGTTCCTGTGCGCAGGAGTTGGCGACTTAACGAACGTCACTATGGCGGTCTTACTGGTTTAAACAAGCAAGAAACCGTTGAGTTTCATGGGGAAGAAAAAGTGCAAGAGTGGCGGCGGAGTTACTCATTAGCGCCCCCGCCAATGGTGCCTGATCATCCTTACAATCCCAATACTGATCTTCGCTATGAGTCTGTGCCAGAGGGTCTCCTGCCAACGACTGAATGTTTGGCAGATGTTGTTGAACGGCTTATTCCTTATTGGGAAAGTCAGCTTGCGTCCGACCTACGAGAATTTCAGACGGTACTCGTGGCCGCCCATGGAAATAGCTTGAGAGCTTTGGTTAAACATCTTGAGGGCATACCTGACGACGCGATCGCCGAACTCGAAATTCCCACCGGCGCCCCCATTGTTTATGAACTTAAGACAGACCTGACTCCACTGAAGTCGATACCAATATCTGATCGATACTTGGTTTAGCTCTCGCTATCGACAACTAGCGCTATAAGGCATCAACGCCACGCTCACCAGTGCGTATTCGACTGACGCTTTCCACCTCAGTAACCCAAACTTTGCCGTCACCAATTTTTTCTGTACGAGCAGCTTCGACTAGACAATCCACCACACGATCTGTATCTGCGGCGTCTACCAAGATTTCAACTCTCACCTTGGGAACAAAGTCGACGTGATATTCAGTCCCGCGATAAGTCTCGGTATGACCACCTTGTCTACCAAAGCCTCGAACCTCAGAAGCAGTGAGGCCCTGGACGTTGGTATCTTGCAAGGCTTCAACCACCGCTTCTAAACGGTGAGGTTTAATTACCGCTGTTACTAGACGAACCATGCGGGTGCCTCCTCATTCACATACTGTCTACAACCTTGTCACGTGGGCCCTTCTTCGGCCAGCGTCATATTGTTAAAGATAGATTTCGGGCCGGTTCCAGTAGAGAGACTTCAGAGCCGAAAGAAGAATCGAGTCCAGTCATTAACGTTTGTGGACGAAGTGTCCGGTAACTTGACCTACGTGAAAGCACGAATTAAACCGCATCACCTCGCGCTCGCAGTTGGAGTTGCGTTCGCGTCGGTGACCGCAGCTTCCGGAGTCGCTGCGACTGTATTTGGATTCCACAACAACAATGCTGTCCATCGAGAGGTCTTCGGCAATATTCCGGGAGCCCTCAAACTAGCTTTTTATGTCATCACACCAATACTCATAGTTTTTGGTGGTTGGAACTTTGCGCAGCGAGTTAAAAACTGGGAGCGAGGAGCGCCAGACCGCAGGGCTACAAACAGCGGCAATGTGAAAAAGCGTCTTGGTGACTATCGATCTGGGGTCATGATGCAGACACTCCTGCGTGACCCAGCAGCAGGGGTCATGCACGCACTGTTGTACTACGGGTTCTTAGTTTTGCTTGCTGTCACCACAACGCTGGAGATCGACCACCAACTTCCGGAACGCCTAAAATTTTTGCATGGCGGCACTTATCAAGGATTTAGTTTCGTCGGTGACTTAGCGGGCTTGATGTTTACCGTGGGAATGATCTGGTCGATAGTGCGCCGCTATGTGCAAAAGCCCTATCGAATTAAAATAAAAAGTCGTCCCGAACATGCGCTTATTCTCGGCGTTCTCTTGGGACTCGGGGTCACTGGCTTTGCCGCTGAAGCGTTTCGGATAGCAGTCGAAGGCCGTCCCTCCTACGAGCAATGGTCATTTATCGGATATCCATTATCAGCCTTAATTGACCAAGCAGGGGCTGTTGCTGGCTGGCATCAAGCCATGTGGATCACACACGTGCTTTTCTTTATGGCTTTCCTTGTCATGCTTCCTGTAACGATGCTCCGTCACATGTTTACTTCTCCACTCAACATGTATCTGAAGGATCGGGAGCGCCCTAAAGGCGCAATGAGAGCTCTACCAAACCTTATGGAAGCCGAAGATATTGAAACTATCGGGGCATCAGTAATCGAAGATTTCACATGGAAACAACTGCTCGATACCGATAGCTGCACAATGTGCGGCAGATGCACCGCTGTATGCCCTGCGCACGCCACCGGAAAGCCTCTTGACCCACGTGAGATAGTGCTGAAAACCGGCGAAGTAATGGCAGCAACAGGGGAACATGGGCAAGTCTCTCCACCAATAGGGACCGACGCTGAGATTACAGTCGAAGCAAATAACATTTTCGAACGAATCAGCAATGAAGAACTCTGGGCTTGCACAACCTGCAAGGCCTGCGACGAAAACTGTCCCGTCAATATTGAAATTCTGGACAAAATTTTGGATATGCGTCGCTATCTAACCCTCATGGAAAGTGATTTCCCTAGCGAATTAGGGGGCGCCTTTAGAGGAATGGAAAACAACGCAAACCCTTGGAATATGAATAACGGTGAGCGCGCTGATTGGGCTGAGAATATCGACGTCGAAGTAGTTGACCCGTCAGATCCGTTTGACCATGAGTACCTCTACTGGGTTGGCTGTGCTGGATCTTTTGACGACAAAAACCAAAAAGTTTCAGAGGCCACAGCAAAATTACTTCGCCGTGCTGGAGTTGATTTCGCCATTCTCGGACCATCAGAAATGTGCACAGGAGACAGTGCACGCCGTTCGGGAAATGAATACCTATTCCAAATGTTGGCGACCGAGAACATCAACAACCTAAATGAAATGGGTGTCCGGAAAATAGTCACTCAGTGTCCGCATTGCTTCAATACATTGAAGAATGAATACCCTCAATATGGCGGTGAGTGGGAAGTCCTACATCACACTCAATTTTTAGAGGAGTTAGTTGAATCTGGCGCCCTTGATTTGAGCGAAGCTCGGTTAGAAGAAAGAATCGTGTATCACGACTCTTGCTACTTAGGTCGACATAACGATGTTTACATGTCTCCGCGCAAGGTTATTGGGAAGCTCAGTGGAGTTGAGATAGTTGAAGCCCCTCGAAACGGAACTAAAGGTATGTGTTGCGGAGCTGGTGGCGCTCGGATGTGGATGGAAGAAACTATCGGAACAAAAGTAAATGATGAACGTTCCGAAGAGCTGATCAACACGGGCGCCAGTCGCATAGCCACGGCATGCCCGTTCTGTTACGTCATGATTGATGATGGTGTTAAAGGTCAAGGATTTGAAGATGACCAAATCAAGGTGGCAGATATTTCAATTCACTTAGTTGAAGCTCTAGAAGCAGCTGATTCAGAGTCAGCTGGAAGTGATTAATACTTCAGTCAAAATTCTCATGGAATCGGCTCGGGGTAGGGCCGCGTTGACCTCGATACTTAGAACCAAGTGACGAAGCACCATATGGGACATCGGCGGGTGTGGTCATTTGGATAAAACTAATTTGGCCGATTTTCATTCCAGGGTAAAGAGTGATTGGAAGATTCGCCACATTCGAAAGCTCAAGAGTGAGGTGTCCATCCCATCCCGCGTCCACAAACCCCGCTGTGGTGTGGATAAGCAGGCCAAGTCGACCTAGTGAAGATTTACCTTCGATCCGTCCCACAAGATCATCTGGAATTGCTACTCGCTCAAGCGTTGAGCCCAAAGCAAATTCTCCTGGGTGAAGCACGAACGCATCATCTTCTTTAACCAGAACTTCCTCGGTCAGATCAGTCTGATCTTCTTTAACGTCAATGACCCGTCGTGTGTGATTTAGAAAGACCCTAAACCTGTCGTCAAGATGAAGATCTACCGACGAGGGTTGAATGTCTCGCTGATCTAATGGATCAATAACGATCCGGCCCGTTGCCAGCAACTCGCGGATTGTCCGGTCGGAGAGAATCATGAGAATCGCAGCCTAGCGTTCACTCTGATTGCCAATTGCCTCTAATGCTGGCTTCATCATGAGATCAAACTCTCAGACCGTTTCCTCGTTAGACTCCTCGGCTGGTTCACTAAAAACTTGCGGGTGTAGTTCAATGGCAGAACGTCAGCTTCCCAAGCTGAGAACGCGGGTTCGATTCCCGTCACCCGCTCCAACATTTGGTCAAACCTCGCCTGCTTCGCCAGCCAATAGGCTTATAAAGCAACGAGACGGGAGAAAAATCTTGTTAGAAGACATCATCGATACTGAGGAAATGATCCCTGTACTAAACAATCTCATGAAGGCCGAACTAGCAGGGGTGGTCCGTTACACCCATTATTCACTGGTAATCACAGGCCCGAACAGGCTTCCCTTAGTTGAGTTCATGAAGGCTCAGGCCAGCGAGTCCCTCTTGCACGCCCAGCAGGTCGGAGAAATTTTAACCGGCTTAGGAGGTCATCCCGAACAGGGCATTGCCACGATCGAAGAAAGTCACGACCATTCGCTCGAAACTGTTTTGAAAGAATCGATTGACCACGAACATCGCGCTCTACTCCTGTACAAAACGTTATTGAAACTGTCTGAAAATAATTCCGTCTACCTTGAAGAGTTCGCTCGAACACAAATAGGCGAAGAGGAAATGCACGTCATAGAACTGCACAAACTCCTTCGGGATTATTCCATCGGCTAAAAGGCTTCGGAAGCCTCTAATTGTTCACAACACCAAGTTATTGACCCAAATAACACCAATTTGATCGTTACAAAATGTTGCCTAGAAAAGGCCACCAGTTTTCTCAAACAAAATCAATTCTGGTCTATCCAAGAAGGGTCGCTAGGGCCCATATAGACGCTAGCAACCCAATGATGACCATTAATAAACTGCGCCCAATAGGTGCTCGACGAAGTTCGTTATCACCTCTCGGTTCATCTCGCGGTTTGACCATTGCTAAGCCGTTACCAACAAAAAGAGCCGCACCGAGAGCCAACATCAAAAACGGGATTAAATCGGGACCTAAAAACATTTCTTAAGGAACCTTACGCTTGGTCCTGGTATCGGCTCATGTTTGCAAATCTGGTGTAGTTGCTAAGCCAAGCAAGACGAACAGTCCCAGTTGGGCCATTGCGATGTTTGGCAATGATGACTTCAGCTGAACCTATGTCTGGAGATTCTGGATTGTAAACCTCGTCGCGATACAGGAAGGCAACTACGTCTGCGTCTTGCTCTATCGATCCGGACTCGCGTAGGTCGGCAAGCATTGGGCGCTTGTCCGTCCGGGATTCTAAAGCTCGACTGAGTTGGGACAAAGCGACGATTGGAGTCTCAAGTTCACGGGCGAGAATCTTAAGGCCCCTCGACATCTCGGACACTTCCACCTGTCGATTTTCAGCATTTCCTCTGCCACTCATCAACTGCAGATAGTCCACGACTATCAAACCAAGGTCGCCTAGCCGGCTCTTCAACCGTCTTGCTTTAGCCCTGATTTCCATGACAGTCAGATTTGGATTGTCATCAATCCAAATGGGGGCCTCTCCTAATTTTCCAACCGCTCTTGTGATCTTTGGCCAGTCATCTTCGGAGAGGTTACCGTTACGCATTCGTTGAGAGTCGACCTTGGCATCTGAACACAACATCCGCTGGGTGAGCTCTAGGTGGCCCATTTCTAACGAGAAAAATAAGACGGGGCGCTGAGCTTCCAAAGCTGCATTAGCTGCCATTCCTAAGCCGAACGCTGTCTTACCCATTGAGGGACGAGCCCCTACGATCACTAGGTTGCTCGGTTGAAGCCCTGACAAAAGCTCATCAAAATCGACATATCCCGTAGGAAGACCAGTAATGGCATCTCCCTTTTCGTAAAGTTCCTCTAGGCGATCAAGGTTTGCATCAAGTAATTCGCGAATTGGTTTAGTGCTGTCAACTACCCGACGTTCAGCAATCTGAAACATCATGGCTTCCGCTTCATCAACGGTTTTCACTACATCTTCTGGGTGGCTATATCCCAATTCGACGATGTCTCCTGCCACTCCAATAAGTCGGCGTAACAAAGCATGCTCTTCGACGATGGTTGCATAGCGAGCTGCGTTGGACGAGGCAGGTGTAGCCATCTGCAACTCCAGCAGTCGCTGAGGGCCCCCAACCTGCTCTAGAAGGTCTGCACGGCTTAGTTCTTCGGCCACGGTAACTGGATCAGCAGGCTCGCCGGCTCCGTACAAGGATGCAATGGCGTCGAAAATATATCCGTGGACCGGGACATAGAACTGATCACCGCTCAGCTTTTCGACGGCTGGTCCGATTGCATCACGAGAAAGCAGCATTGCGCCTAAAAGTGATGCTTCAGCATCAACATTGTGCGGCGGCACGCGAGTGTTCGAGTCTGATCGCGGTGGGGAGAAAGAGGGGTCGTTGCTCATTAGCTTTAGCTTCTCAGATTATTCATGTGTAGAACTAGGGGCAGACATTGGGGATTTAGGCCTCATTTTCTGTGGATAACTACGTTACTTATCCACAGAAGATGACAAATGTGTAACAAACCACGTCTAGTGAAGTGCATCCCCAATTTGAGCCATAATTCGCGCGAGAAGTGACATTCTTTGAAGGATGACTCAAGAGGACATGCGACGCGCGCATTCCTGAGCATCTTGGTGATCTAGGTAACGCTCTGGGATAGGGATTCTGAATACTTCCGCTGCATTCAGTCCCAACATGCTCGCCCGACTACCGTCATCTAACTCACCCATAGTTCGTTCGATTGCCTCAGCAGAGTGCGGCCACGAACCTTCGTGATGCGGGTAATCATTGGCCCACATAAAGTTAGGCACCAAATCATGTCGGAGGGCAAGGTCAAGACCTGCTGCGTCTTCCTGAAAAGTAGCGAACCCTTGTCGCTTAAAGTATTCGCTCGGTAACAACTCGAGCTTTGGCCTAACTGCCCAGTGGTGTTTCAAATAGGCTTCATCCATTGCTTGCAAAGCCCATGGAACCCAACCGATGCCAGCTTCAACGCTGCCAAATCGCAAATTTGGGAACTGTTCAGCTACTCCAGATGCACAAAGATTAGCTATTGGTTCAATGTTTTGAGCTAGCGAATGAACGGCATAATTAATTACTGCACCTCCTCTGCTACGAGCAGTACGAGGGTCCCTTCCGGTCGAAATATGAAAAGTGACTGGTAAATCAACCTCACAAATAGCAGCCCACAGCGGATCGAATTCTCGCAGGTTGTAATTGAGAGCTTCGTGATCCGGTGCGCCCCATATCGGTTTGCTTGGTAACTGCAATCCCTTGAACCCCAGATCGGCGCACCGTTGAATTTCTGCTATTGCTTCGTCAAGAGCTGCGGGCGCTATGCACGCCATCGGCAGCAGTTGGTCGCCGTAAGGGCCGAAAACTTCCCAAGCCCAATCGTTATAGACACGGCACATAGCATGGCTGAATAACGGGTCAGAGGTAGCCCACATCGTCAGACCCTTGTTCGGAAAGATGACTTCGGCATCAGTCCCGTCTGCAGCAAGATCTGCCAGTCGACCCTCTGGTGTGTAGCCAGCTTTGTTCCGAAGTAAATCTTGGCCTTCAAACTGAATGCTATTCAATTTTAATGGGTTGCGAAAACCTTCAGTCTTTTGAAACTTTTGCCCCTTCATACCAATTATGACTCCAGGCAACCGATCCTGATATTTCTCATCCATTCGGGTAGCCCACAAATCTTTCGGCCCCTGGGCATGCCCATCAGTAGACACCATGAAATATTTGTTCATTGCGTCGGGGCGGGGCGAACGCTCCCAACCCGATGACCCCGGGGTTGAAAGACGCCACTCATTGTTTGAATCTGGTGCAGGAATAACAGTCGTCATAATTTCTTTCTCCGTCTACAGCATCGCGCAGAACAGTGCTTAATTTCAGCGGGACCGATTATCGAGCACCTCGGGTATTTAAATACATGGAATAGAGGCTTGTCGTTCCGCATATGTAAAGACGATTTCTCTTTAGTCCCCCGAACTCAACGTTGGCCACCACCTCGGGAATTTTTATTTTCCCTATCAAGTCGCCATCCAGCGAATAGCAGTGAACGCCATCCCCGGCAGAAGTCCAAATATTGCCATGACAATCGACGCGAAATCCATCAAAAACGCCTTCGCCGCAGGTCGCAAAAGTCGTGTAGGAGCTGAGGCTCCTGGCGTCGGTAGCCACTGAATAGGCTCTGATATCCGGCGGGCATTTATTACCTAAGTGGGAGATACCCGTGTCCGCGACGTAGAGAGTTTTTTCATCTGGAGAAAACGCGAGCCCGTTTGGGCGGACCATGTCCCGGATCACTGCCTCCAAAATCCCTTTGGGGCTGTACCGATAGACATACGACGCACCGATTTCTGACTCAGCCCTATCGCCTTCGTAGTCACTGTCGATCCCATAAGTGGGATCAGTAAACCAGATGCTTCCGTCGGACTTGACGACCACGTCATTCGGCGAGTTGAGTTTCTTACCTTCGTAATTATCAACAAGTACTTGTCGTAGACCATCGTGGCCGGTCCGACTAACCGCTCTACTCCTGTGCTCCGCAGTTACTATGCGCCCTTCATTATCGAGACAGTGACCATTCGCGTTGAAAGCTGGAGATTCGAAGATCTCAACATTGCCGGTTCTTTCGTCATACCGCATTGTTCGATCATTTGGAATATCTGAGAAGACCAGGTGTTGCGCACTAGGAACATAAACAGGCCCTTCAGCCCACCGGGCCCCAGTCCAAAGTTGTTCTACGTGAGCATTGTTAAGCACTAGTCGGTAAAAACTTGAGTCCAAAACCTCAACAGCTTCATCAAAGGCCATGGTCCCCCAAAACCCAATAATTATCTATTTATCAGGGCTTCACTCGACTGGGCTGACTTCAACAGTTATTTGAACCTTTACATCCGAGTGCAATCGCATCTCAACTTGATGAACACCAACGGTGCGAATTGGTTCTTCCAGCGACATGTTTCTGCGATCTAATTCAATCCCAGTTTGTAGTTCCACTGCCT
>Ga0163179_10003074_pt1 | contig 11421 bp, 9 predicted proteins | sample AtlANTMetagenome_FD_109643 | JGI IMG/M metagenome (GOLD analysis project Ga0163179, IMG submission 109643) | Marine eukaryotic phytoplankton communities from the Atlantic Ocean - Atlantic ANT 2 Metagenome | ecosystem: Environmental > Aquatic > Marine > Oceanic | place: North Atlantic Ocean... | reverse complement strand
TTCGGGATCATTGACCCAACCGGGAATGTCGCCGTCCCAATGCTGGATTGAAAGATAACGGTAGCTCTGACTTCCATTCCCAAACAGGGGGTTTTGCTGCCAGATGTCAAAGGCCACTCCAGCCAGGCCAAGTCTCGAGCTGGAGCCCATCAGGTTTCCCAGGTTCGACTCCTGTCCCCGTTGCTCGCTAAGGGCTGGAATAGCAAGCGCAACGGCTCCTGCTACGAGAAGAACAAGAGCTACCAATCCAGCATAGGCACCCACCCGGGCTCCGGGGCCTTGTCGCCGAATTCGCAGGAAAATAACCAGGCCACAACAACACGCTACTCCACACACGGCAGCAGCAAAGCCGGCTCGGGACTTGGTCAGCCAGGAAAGAAGAAGTCCGGCTATTACAAGTAGCAGGAAAGGCCCCCGGGACCTCCACCCACGGCAGTATAGTGCTACGCCGAGAAAGAGCGGCGCCATGAAAGCAAGAAGCCCCGCCAGGTTGTTCCACTGCCAGAAGAGTCCGCTCACTCCCTCTGCACTGGGTCTCGCCCGGTGAAAGAAGGTGAATCCGGGATCGATAAGCTGCTGATAAAGTCCTGCGAGAAACTGCATCCCAAAGACAATCACCAGCACGAAAAGAATAATGACCCTCGCACGGCGAGTAGCCCCGCACGTCGATACCGTCACAATGGTCAGCCAGGCCATGGTGATCAGGTGCAGGTCATGGCGACCGAGGTCCCACACCTGCGAGGACAGGGCGCGGAGAATAGAATACAACAAAAGAGGCAGGCTTGCCAGAAGCAGCGGCATCCGTGCCACTCGCCCTGACCGGATCGACTCCACCAACCCCAACAGAGCTCCAACCACGACTAGCGGCACGGCCACCGCACTCCGGTGGAGTTCAAGACCCCCCGCCAGAAGAACGGAGACCAGCCAGCCGGCCAGGAGAAACAGAAGGGCGGAAAGCCCAAGCCAGTTCCCTCCGGCAAATCCTGCTCCACGGGTTCGGTTTCTCATGATCTCAAGTGACAAGTCGGAAGAAGAAAACCATTCAGCCCACAGCCGCAAACCAACCAACGAGGACAACCCACGAAAGCAGCGAAATAACCAGGCCAGGGCTCTTGAAAAGAAGCCGCTCAGGAGTTTCTACCACGGAAGAGCGCAACGCCATCCTCAGGTAGCACATCAATCCGGTCAGGGCTGGAATAGCACTGAAAACAAACGGAATGCGGTCAGGGCGGTTCATGCAGTATGCCAGATAAATTGCCCCGGACAAGAGGGCGCAAGCCCCAATCAGAACATCAAGGAGCTCAGCCGTGTATCCTCTCAGCGCCCGCCGGGTGACCCCCATCTCCCGATGAGTTTTTTCAAGGAGAAGCCACTCTCCCTTGCGCTTTCCAAAACCGAGCAGCAAGGCGAGGAAATAAGTACAAGTCAGGAGCCATCCGGTGGGGTGAGCCGTAAAATCAAATCTCTGCAGGGCAAAGGCCCCAACCGCCACCCGGGCAACAAACCCGATAGCAAGGACGAGGACATCCAGCAGAGGGAGCCCCCGCAGGTAATACGAATAGACCCAGGACAGCAGATAATAGCCGACCAGCACCCACATTACGTTCCCCGCGCCGTAGAACCACCAAGCCCCACCCAACGCACTACCCGCGAGAAGAACAACCGCGATCCTGGCATCCTGCACGGCAATCTGCCCACTAGCAATAGGCCGCCTGCTCTTGCGGGGATGACACCGGTCTTCCGCAAGGTTCACAATGTCATTGGCGAGATAGACGGCGCTGGAGATCAAGCAGAAGCACAGAACCACAGGGAGCACCGCCAGCCACGCTGCAACCTCGAGGGCCGCTCCGTGAAAAAAGAGGGCCGCCAGGCAAAAGCCGCTTTTAATCCAGTGCTGGAGGCGCAAGGCCTCCAGCCATTTCCAGACTGTCGCAGAAATCATATGCGCTGTCGTTTTCTCTGACATCTCACTAGTCCCCTCCCGGATTCCCGCTCCGTCGGCTCTGGGTCACCGGACAGCTCATCGTCCCGCCCCGGCTCCCCCGTACTTCCGCACATCCATGAAGGCGGGAAGGCTTCCGAAGCCTATCCAGAGCCCCGCCAGATCATTCCCTGTTCCTGTAACGAGTTCCTCACACTCTTCAGCGGAAACAGGAAGTCCCCACCAGGACTCCCTGTCATATAAACTATCCAGTTTCACAAGTTCCCCGGTATACTGCGTATTCTGCTTCAACCGCTCCAACGACGCCCGGGCCTGCCCGGCAATCAAGCCCCGGTGCCCCTTCAAGTAGCCAAAGTTCCAATCTTCCCGGCGACAGGGGCTGAGCTGGAAATCATTCCCACTGAAATACCGGTAAAGGGCCATCTTCGCGCTGACCCCGGTATTACGGGGTCTCGGCTCCGCTGCAGGGTTGCCCGGGGTCCAGAGGAGAATGCGCTCCCCTTCTGCCTCGCCCACCACCTCCAGGTGCCCACTCCCGAGAAGGGAAAGGAGGGAGCTTCGGTTGGAGCCTTCCGTCGCATCTACCCCCCGCTGCCGTTTCCCCAGGGTCCGCTCGTCAAAAAGAACAAAATCAGCGCTCTCAAGATCTGCAGCCTGCTCCTTCCCAAAAAAAGCAAGATGGAACGTCCCATAGGACACGAGCCCGCTGCTGAGAATGGCACCCTTTCCAAGGGGGAGAGTCGCAGGAGCCACCGTACTCCAGGCCCTCCAGACCCGTTGATTATGATCAACAGGTTCCTCGCCGGCTCTGGCCAGGCGACCGAGAAAGCTCCCATATCCTCCCATCGGCCAGAAGCCATCGGTCGAAGGGTAGAGGGTAGAGGCCCTCGTCACGAGATCGGCCTTGGTCCATCCCAACATCCTCACTCCCATGATCCAGGGGGTCACGGTCCCGAGGAGAGTAAGCATGATGGCTACATGTCCCAGCTTGCTCCCCCCGATCCCAGACCACGCCTCTCTCCCTCTTTCGAAAAAGATCGTCAGGAGAATCGCAAGCGCCGGAAGGAAAAGATGGCGCGGGGTATATAGGACACATCCATAGAAGATGAGTGGAAGCAGGACCGCAATAGCCAGCAGGCCGGAATAAAGTGCCCGCTTTCGTACAACGGTAACCGCAAAGGCAAGGAGGAGCAAAAGAAGCGCACCAAGACCGCCACCAATGAACGCTACAAAGGTCGGCAGGACAAAAAACGGGGTCGGCAGGACCGCGAAACTGTCACTGAGCAGCAATCCAAGGACGATGGCAAAAACAGAGCCAATCCCCATTGCTTGTAACCTCTGGTCCCGCATGAGCACCCCGAAGGAGGCTTTCCGAGCCGCAAGAAGCGCCAGAAGAGGCATGAGCAGAATCGCATCCTGTCGCGCAGCAGTAGCGGCCCAGGCCAGAAGGCCAATCAGGAAGGCACGTAGTCCCTCAGTCCATCTTTTACCTGGTTCCTCCTCCGCCTCCACGGGGGAGCAAAGCATCACCGTAAGAATCAGGAGGAAGGAAGCCGAAATCATGTTCGGCGACAAAAACATTCCCGAAAACGATAGAACCGGAGTGAACAAAGCCCCATAGAGGACGACTACCTGCACCCCGGACCACCTCCTCTGGGACCCTACCAGCGCAAGCAGGGAAAGAGCAAAGAGGGTGATGGCGAGGAGATTTCCCTGCCGGACGATCTCCATCGAACTGTCGGCATCCGGATTACGCAATTTCAACCACGCCGCTGTTATCCAGTAAGAGAAATACTGTTTGTCATAGTTATAGCTGTCGTTGCCCGCTAACGCTTCGTCCCCCACCGCCAGCTGCACCGCTCCCTCCAGCAGAGAGGCCTGATCACTCTCGCGCATGACAGGACCAACGGCCCAGACTTCCAGGCAGATCCAAGCCACCGCCACTAAAGAAGCAGCCAGGCGCATTTTCCCGGAAAAGGTCATGCCGGATCAGGGGCCATGGGGTGCAGCACAGCCAGATACTGAAGCCGCTTGCCGAAGAACAGGTTCAGAAGCGGAGGATAAAGGTCAAGGGAAGCCCGTTCCTCCTGAATGGAGAGATCGCATTCCATGAAAAGGTCATGCCATCCAGTTAAGGTGGGATAACGAAATAGACAGCGAACCCCATACCCGGCATTAGCTGCCCAGTCGATGAGAGCAATCCTGGGCCACGACAGCGGGGACCCGGTCTTGTGGTCCTTGACGATCACCCGGTTCCGCGCCACCCGAGCGGCTTCCCTCAGGAGGTGAGCAGGGCTTTCCTCGTGGTGGAGCACATCCGCCAAGAGAACGTTATCCACGCTGTTATCTCCCTGCGGTATGGTTTCTCCGTCATAAGCGTCTACCGGAATCGGACAGCCCTCCCGCACATTGGTTTCCAGACCCCGGACTCCGAGGCCATTTTCGTGTGCGAGAGCCCCTCCCAGGGTTCCCGCTCCACAGCCGACATCAAGGAGCGATTCCCCTCGCGGAATGCAATCCCCCAGGACCTCGACAAGGGCTTTCAGGCGCCGTTCGTAGACCGGCGCGTGCAGCCTGCGCAGGAGAGCTTTCATTGAGCTCCCAATCCCCGCAGTGATTTCTGAAACGTGGGGGCAAACCGCTGAATGAAGGCAAGGGCCCGCTGGCGGGCCTTCTGGTCAGCTTCCTTGATCTCTTCCGGAGTCGTACGCCCTTCCAGGTCCGCATACACCATGACACTGGGATACCCCCACCGGTTGTTGACGTTTTTGAACATATTGTCCAAGACCGTGAAGAGAATACGCTCAAAGTCCGAGGGTGTCGACCGCTTCGCCCCAATCCACCAGTAGAAATAATGCGCCCGGACATTACGAATTGATCCGTCCTCTTCGTTTATCTTCCTAAGGAGGGTGAAATCCATAATCTTAAGGTTCTGACCGGCAACAGGGAGAGTGACGGTCTCCTTCCCCGCTATCCGCCAACCCTGTGCCCGCAGACAGACTTCAGGGCGGTGCAGACTCCGGCGATCATTTCCACTGAGAATCAGGCTGACAGAGATGCCCGCCTCCGCAAACCCGGCTTCATTCGAAGCCCTCGCATCCTTAGGGACATACAGCATTTTCTCGATCCCGGTGTCCCCAGGCAGCCATTTTTTTTCCTCCTTGGAAACCGGCCGCTTGAACCCCACGTGACCAGGAACGTCTTCCCTCCCCGGCAGCCTCAACTCCATCCCCGATGCCGAGTTCTCCGCAGCATTGGGAAAGAGCTTGCAGAGAGCTATCGTAGGAGAGACGAGCAGCAGGACTGCACAGCTCCGGATCAGGGCCTGTCTGGTTGTGATCATTCTGGCGGGTTGTCCGATCCTTCACTGGTTATACCCTCTGCATCCATTCCTACCACGCGAGTCCGCACACGCTTCCTCTTCAAAGAGCTGAAGCCCCGGTTTAGCACCTCCACCAGGATCAGCATGCAAAGAAGAGCGACGATAAAAACCGCTATTCCCGCACCAATATGAAATGCAGACGGATGCTCATCCGAACCGATCGCGAAGTCCTTGGAAAACCAGATGGTGCCATAATAGAGGAGGAGCATACGCACGAGGTTACCGAATATTGCAAAGGGAACCGCTGAAACGGCAAGGAGCAGGCGCTGCCAGCTTTTCCTGAGAGAGATATAGCCATATATCAGGCTTACCATTCCAAGGGCGAAGAGGGAGCGCAACCCTGAGCACGCTACCGCAATACCCAGCGAAAATCGTTCGCCCGCCGCCATTCCTTCCGCAGGAGGAGAATACAAAGAGGTCCCCGAACGAACGACCTCGACCCCGGTAAGCCTCAGATATCCCTCGGTCAGCTTGGTCATGAGCAGCTGCAAGGGACTGGCAATCGGCTCAATCAGAAAAACCAAAGGCCAGGTCAGCCCAAAGAGAACCCACAACCAGAAGGCTCTCCTGAAGAATTCAACCCCCAGGAACCAGAGGGCGAATCCCGCCACGAAAAGCTGTCCCGCGAAATAGCCCACATACTTCTCGTTTGCCTTATAGCCTCCAAAGTAGACGAAACAGGCGAGGGCCAGGACCACAAGGCCCAGGTAGCTGGGCCGGGGGGTGAGATTCGCAAACCGCTTCCGGGTGACAAAAAACAGAACCAGGACGACAGGAGGCACAAAATAGCCAAAGGCCCACTCTGCCTGCTCCATGCGATATCCCTGCCGCATGTTGCTCCAGAGGGATGATCTTTCGAACTCGTAGCCTGTGGAATACCCGAATCCGAAATAAAGATAGCCCATCACAAGAGCCACACAGCCCAGCATGATCACGGTGGGACGCCTGCGCCAGACTGCTATCCCCAGGAGCCTTACTCCGTTGAAAAGCTTTTCTAGCCAGCGCGGATAGCCTCTTTCAGAGGGATTTGAGCTACTGGTCATGGCAGGTTACTGGCCACATGAATAGTCCGCGGGGTGATAACAATTACGTCCGGCAGAGGAAATCACTGGTAACCATACAGCTCCAGCACCTCCACAAGAGCTTCATTAAGCTCCTTCACGGTTTCCGGTTTCAGTTTCTTGCGATGGTTGCCGGGCTTCACTGATCGTTTATGGGAAAGAATGCTCTCCCCGGCAACGGAGAAGTCTGCTTCCGCAATAATCCGGTCAACTGTAGCCTGGTCGCGGTTCATCCCGGTATGTTCAACCACCTTCCGGATAAAATCAGGAAAGGCGGTCACCATCTCCTCGTAAGGGAGGAAAAGCACCCCCGGTTTGCCGAGAAGCCGGTGGTGGAAATCCAGGAAGTCGCGTCGGTATTCCTCCACGTGCTGCAGCACCCATTCATCAACCTCAAGTGCCCTTGCCTCCTTGCGGGCTCTGAGATTGTCAAAGTTGTTGAGAGTATGCGACTCCCGGATCGAGTAGTAGTGCGACACCAGACAGTCCCGGGGGTCCCGAAGCAGAACTACCGCCCTGTATTTCTCCTGATCAGGAATTGGATAGGCCCGCCGTAAGGTTCCAAAATACAACCCATGGGGATGAAAGGCCTTTTCAAGAAAACCCCTCCTCAAGAGACTTACACTCTCGTCCTGATTCACCTTCGCGAAATAGCTGTCGTAATCAAGATGCTGAAGCCCATTGGCCCCGGCGAGATCCCGCAAGGCTCTGGAGAGAAACATTGATCCACATCGGTAATAGCTGAAAAACAGGACACTGGGGAATCCATCCGGCTTCAGTTTTCCCTTCATCCCCTGCCGCTCAGACTTCCAGAGCAGCAGATTGTAGAGCCGTGAGAGCCTGACATAGAGGCCCGGGCAGGCCCCCATGAAACGCAGCCGCAATCTCCGTAACAGACTTACTGATCCACTCACTGTTTCGTGCAATGTTGTTTGCCCCTCTCGAGGCGAACTGCATTAGCCTCTATCGCATCCCGGTAGACTCCGGTGAGCAGTTCCTGGTTATGCTCCCGCCCGAAGTGGGTTCGATAATGAGCGTGGGCAACCTGGCCCATGCGGTGCCGCTCTTCACGGGAGAGAGAGAAAAACCGACGGACACCTGAAGCGAGCCCGGTAATGTCACCGGGATTAACCAGATAGCCTGTCTCCCCCTCAATGACGAGATCTCCCGGAGCCGTTCCCCGGGAGGAAATAACCGGGGTTGCCCCTGCATAAGCCTCCAGCACGGTTCTCCCGAAAGTCTCGTGGCATTCCGTTGGCAGCAGAAGGAGCTCAGACTCCGCCATGGCCCGACAGGCCTCCTTCAGGGGAAGCTGACCAAGAAATGAGATCACAGGATTTCTCGCGGCGCGGGATCGTAGTTCTTCCTCCAATGGCCCACTACCGAGAATGATCAGCGGCGTTTCCAATTGCTCTCTCACCCAGGCCTCCACAAGCGACCGGACGCCCTTCTCGGCAGAAAGACGACCCACAAAAATCGCCCGGGGAACTTTTTCCCCGGGCCGTTGATCCGACAGGTCAGGCACCACATCCGGCTTCACCACAATCCGCTCAGCAGGGAAACCTCCCTCCCTGAACTTACGCCGCACCAACTCCGAGGGAACAAGAAGTCGGTCCGTGCCATGCACAAGTGTCTGCTGAATGCGGTGCCATGCATTCATTCCGGCGACAACTACGGACCCCATTGCGCTCCCGCGGTAACATCGGTGACGCACTGCGCCCCAGCCGAGAGTCTTGCCAAGGCATAACTCACAATTCTTCCCATTTCTCATGAGAAGCCCTCCGGCACACAGGCTCCTGTAGTTCCTCAGGTGCTGGACAACGGCTACTCCGCAATCCCTCGCGGCACGATAGACCGATGTCGATATCAGGGGGAAAAAATTCTGCACGTGCATCACGTCAAAATTTTTTGCCTGCAGGATCGAGGCTACCTCCTGACGGCTCTGCGACGAAGAAAAGGTATCAATTGCAGTCCGGAAACGGCCCCTCTGACTGATTTCCTCGTTGCTGCGAACATAACATTCAACTTCATGTCCCCCCTGCCTCAGCAATTCCACCTCGGCCTCAAAGGAGGTGTCCTCACCTCCCTTGACCAGGTATCGATTATGAACCATGAGCACCCGCAGGCAACGGGAGTTCGTTTCAGGAAAGAAGCTCATCGTAGCATTTAAGGTGACCCTCCAGAGAGCGCTGCCATGTATAGGGTTTGCTTCGCTCGAAGCCCATGGCCACCAGTTCATCACGCCTTCCAAGCGCTTCCAGTATGCCTGCCGCTCCGGCCGAGGGGTCAGAGGGGTCAAAATAAAGTGCGGCATCCCCTCCCACCTCAGGGAGACTGGTGGTGTTGCTGCAAACAACGGGAGTTCCCGAGGCCATTGCCTCAATGACAGGCAGGCCGAATCCCTCATAGAGCGATGGGAAGAAAAAGACTGCTGCCTTCTGGTATGCCGGAATCAATATTTCATCTGGAATGCGGCCCAGCTCAATCAATCGCTCACGCCCGCAACGTCGATGAAACTCATCACGCAACTGATCCGGGAGCTGGGATCCCGCGTGGACCAGCCTGAGCTCGGGCTCGCGGGCGAAAACCTCCCCGAACACCTCGGGTAGAATTCTCAGGTTCTTGCGGGCAATGGCACTGCTGACCGTAAGGACATAAGGCTTCTCAGATAGTTCCTTCAGGGCCGGAGGAAACGACAGGGGGGCGCGAAATGCCTGCTGGTCTATCCCGTTCTCGACTACTCTGATCCGCTCAGGCGGAATCCCTATCAGCTCCGTCAACTCCTGGGCGACGAATCGTGAGACCGTATTTATCAGGTCAAACCCCGCAAGGCGCTCCGCCTGTATTCTTACCCGCCGGATCTGGGCCTCGCTGAGACCACCCCTGAATCGCAGGGGAATCAAATCATGCACTGTAACGAGAGTGCGGGGGCGGCCCTGCAGATGGGGAAGCAGGTGCCCGGAACCATGCGCCAGGGCATGGACTACATCAAACGGTCCCGCTCGCCTGGTCCGCCATCTGTAAACCAGCCATTTGTCCATCGCCTTAGCCAAACGCGACCTCGATCCCGATATCAATCCGGTAAAGGGGACAAGCGGGCTGATCTGGTAACGCTCCAGACCTTCCGCATCCCCTTTCGAGACCTCCATATCCAACGCCCCGAAGCAGCGCTGCATGCTGACTATCCCCGCGGAAGGAGGAGTGGGAATCCACAGTACCTTTCTCATGACAATCCAAGGGCTGGTCTTGGACGGGAGTCCACCTCCAGAGCACGGATCAACTCAGAACCCGGTAGCCATCCTGCTCAGGAACGAGCACCTCTTCCGCTTCATCCCCTGCCGGTAATTCGTAATCGGATTGGAGAGAGCGGGTCAGTCCCGAGGCAAGAACCCCGAGGAAAAATGCAAAGAAGAACGGGTTTGGGTAGGCGTCCATGGACAACACCCCCATCATGGCAGCGCCAAGATAGGAGAATGACAGGGCCGCCGCGATTCGAAGCTGGAAAACTTCAAAACTCTGTCCCTTGGACATCCGGATAAGGTGCCGGTGCAGATAAAAGACCAAGGGAACAAAAATAAGGAATCCTATCAGAACGGGCACATACCCGTATTCCAGGACAAACCGCGAAACATAGGAGTGTGCCCGGTAACCCCCATCACCTTGTGCGATTTCAGCCCCAAAGGGCGCCCAGTTACTGAGGTCCGCAAGCAGACTGAAATCATTGAGCCGGGAATAAAAGGTCCTGATCTGGAACACGTGGAATTTTGTCCCACCTCCCCCGAATAACTCGTAGATCGCTGTCTGCCATGCTTCCAGTTTGCCTGCCAACTCCTCTCCCAGAAAGATGAGGATGAAAACCAACGCTCCAGCTCCGGCATAAGTTCCCAGGGTAAGAATCCTGCTCCGGAGAATGAAAAACCCCACAAATGCTCCCGGAATCAACAGAAGCGGCCCCCGCTTCAGGGAGAGCACTGCGGTAGTGGCAAACAGCACGAAGAGTACAATCGAAATAGCCGGGTGCATCAACCGGACATCCTTCGACATCCGGGAGCGAAAAAGAAAAGGGGTAAGGCACAATGCCGCACACATCGCCATGGAGGCAGAGAGCGGGCCCTGGGCTGAGAAAGGGCCGAAGATCCCCTCCCCCCAAAGAACATAAGAATAGTTCTGGGAGAACCCGCTACGCATGTAGTCGGTTTCAAAGTCAGCTAAGCCATAAAAAAAGTGCAGAATCGCATGAACCGCTGCCGGAACCATCATCACGACAATAAAGCGCTGGTAGTTCTGGATATCCACCAGTCTGGGCAGGACTAACGGGACAACGAAGATCAGCCCATAGTATGCCGAGGTATTTGCCAGTGCCTTCAGGACAACGGGGTTGACCCCATACTTCGCAAGAGAGATGAGCGCAGTGGCTGCGACGAGGGCAACCGCAATTGAAAGCAATACTGCCGCACGCCGGGAAAAGACGCGGATACGAAGGGAAAAACTGGCTACATACTGTAGAACAATCCCCGCAAGCATGACAGGCGGAAGAGCCAGGATGAAATAGACGTCTCGAAAATCCATGACATCTCCGACGACGAGGAATTTCTTTGGGACATCCAGGTAGATGGCCATGACGACGAGAACATACATTGCCAGCCTTGGGGTCATGCACCCCATGAGAAGGGCTGGGATCCATAGGAATCTGTAGGTCGCGCCCAGGACATTCCCCGGCCCGGTCAGGATCGTGACCACAAACACGAGTCCCAGGAGCATCATCCCGATAACCGTAACAATTGGCCCTAGTCTAACAGTCCCCATCAGATCGATATTATTGCTGTTGCACGCTGGCCTCCACCGCAGGAATCACTTCTCATATAACTGGTCGTCGACATACTTGGAGGTTCAGCTGTCAAAGGCACGCATGCATACTCTCTCATAGACCCTGTCCGCAGTTTCCCTGCGATCCTGGCTGGTCGCTTCCATGAAGCGTTCCCGCATGGAGGCAGCCTGTTCCCTTCTCCTGACCTGTTCGTGCTCATCCTGACGCA
>Ga0163179_10003073_pt1 | contig 11424 bp, 6 predicted proteins | sample AtlANTMetagenome_FD_109643 | JGI IMG/M metagenome (GOLD analysis project Ga0163179, IMG submission 109643) | Marine eukaryotic phytoplankton communities from the Atlantic Ocean - Atlantic ANT 2 Metagenome | ecosystem: Environmental > Aquatic > Marine > Oceanic | place: North Atlantic Ocean... | reverse complement strand
TTGGGGGAGCCGAATTGTTCCGTTGCACGTTCAAGCGTGTTCTCGAGGGTCTCCAGCGAATTTGAGATGAGCTGGAGGATCTGCTCATCGCGTCCCGATCCCGTAAAAGCGTTTCTGTAACGTTCTGCTACTTCCTGGTCGGTATGGATAATGGCGAGCGTGGTGCCCGATTGGTCGAGGATTGAATGAGCCCATGCCCGCCCGACTTCGGATGAAACATCACCAATGAGGAAATAGTTCCCTTCAGAGATCGCTGGCGTACTAGAAGATGACGCTTCAGCAGACTCGTAATCGAATTCCCAACGGTAGCGTCCTCGATGAGCGACGACGCCGTTCGGTGTCGGATGGCGCAATTCATTCCAGAGCATCTTCGTAGGTTGTCGATTTGACCTCGGTACCGCTTCCAGATCGATGATGCGGATTCCTAACTGTGGATGCTCCTGTGCCGCTACCAACGCGATTCCCTTCCACGCCGCATTCTGCTCGCAGATGGATTCTGTTCCGATGACATCTTCTGACTCTGTTGTCACGATTGATAGTTGTGTGGGCTGCTCAAGCTCTGCGAGTTGCAATAGAAGTTGCAGCAGTCCGTGAGGTGCAGCATGCGAGATATTGGGTTGACCCGTAGTGCTGTCCTCTTGCTTAGAGATCTTCGGGTCCTGGGGGGCCTCATCCCTGAACGGCGCGACTCCATGGTAGACGATCTGTTCGGGGATTGAATCTCGTTCCCGGAGATCCGCAAATAATGCCGCCATATCGTCACCCTCTTCGAACCGAATCGTAAATTGGCGAAAACCTGTCTGCTCGTACTGGTCTCCGGGTCGAACCTGGAATACGTCATTTCCAGACTTTTCAACGAGCTTCGATAGTTCACGGCTTTGAGCTTCATCGTTTGCGAAGATTAACCAGCGACTCCGTTCAATCTCTGCGTTCGGAAGGGGCGGAGCCGATCGTCGTTGCCATGTCGGTTGATAGATCCAGCTGTGAATCCCATCCGATGGTGCGGTTTGGTGTGTGCTGGGGAGAACTGGCTGAGAGTAATTGGGGGTCAGGTTGTCATCAGGAGCAACCCAGAATTTTTGGCGTTGGAAAGGATAGGTTGGCAGTGGGACTCGCTTGGGCGGATGAGTATCCACCTGATTTGCTGGCCATTCGATATTAACGCCGCGGCTCCAGAGTTGTGAAACTACATCGAGGGTAATTCGATTGGAAGTGCGCGCCCGGTTAGCCCCCCCGACTGAATGAGCTGGATGAGTCGCCTCTAAGTTTGATGGTTCCTGGGAATGTGCTGGGTCAAAAGCTACCGACCAGTCACGGACGAGGCTTGTCAGAGTTTTTCCAGAACCAAGCTGAATGTAGAGCGGGCGGTGGAGTTCGCTCGTCGTCTTGATGCCGGTGGCGAATTGTACTGTTTGTCGTAGTTGACGTCCCCAGTATTCAGAGCTGGTTGCTTCTGCTGGGGAGATCCAGGTTCCGGTTACACAGGAGATGAACGGAATCTTTGGTTCCTTAAGTTCAAAATGAGATAACGCGTGCGTTACTTCGTCCTTGATTGATTCTGTCATCTGCGAATGAAACGCTCGGTGACAGGACAGTCGTTGGAAGGTAATGTTTTCAGCGGCGAGTTGAGTCTCAGTCTGTTCAATTTGGATTGGAGGACCCGTTAGGGTAACCAGGTTTTCAGAATTTACGGCCGCGAGCGATACATCACCATGACAGAAGTTGGATACTTGATCGGAAGGAATTTGAGCAACGGTCATCGCGCCTGGTGGCAAGTTGTCCATCAAACTTGCCCGCAGCGAAACGAATCGTAACGCATCTTCAAGCGAAAAAACTTCAGCGAGACAAGCCGCTACGATTTCGCCAAAACTGTGTCCGAGTATTGCGGTTGGCACAACCCCGTACGACTTGAGCACTTGAGCCAGCGAGAATTGGTTGCAGAATAAGTCGATACACTCGCGCTGAATCGGTCCGCTTGATGATGTGTCGGCGATGACTGGGAGGCGTTTGCAAGCGTCAAATGCACGTTGATAGGTTGCATCGTCTTGAAATAAAGTAGCTGTTTCCTGGGGACGGCTGCCTTGTCCCGGCAAAAGAAAGACGATGGAAGGATGGTCAATTGGAGCTTCAGGTAAGGTTGCATCGGATAGCTGCCCAATGGCCGAAGAAGTATTGTGCGCTTGGATTCCAATTCGATAGGGAAGGGGCTGGCGTCCTTCGTGTAATGTAAACGCCACATCGCGAAGGTCTGTTGCGGGATGTGCTCTGAGAAAATCAGCCAGTTGTGCTTTTCTTGTCGACAAGGCCTCGCGATTTTGTGCGGACAAGGGGAGCATGACGAGCTGGTGATCGGTGCGGGAAGAGTCAGCAGATTCCTTTTCTGAGAAGTGTTCCGATCCGCTCGCCTTGGTCGCTTTAGGAGTAATGGTCTCGGGAGTATTTGTATCCTGGTATTCCTCCAGAACAACATGAGCGTTGGTACCACCGATTCCAAATGAACTCACACCGGCGCGTAGTAGAGTCGTTTCTGGAGTCCACTGTGTTAATTCCGCATTCACCATGAATGGAGAAGCCGAAAAGTCGATTTGCGGATTGGGTGCATTGAAGTGAAGGCTGGGGGGGATTTGCCGATGCTTAAGAGCGAGGACGGTTTTGATCAAGCTCGCGATTCCGGCAGCCGCATCGAGATGTCCAATGTTTGTTTTGACGGAGCCGATTCGACAATACTGACGGCGATCAGTCTGCTCTCGAAACGCCTGCGTCAACGCAGCGATTTCAATCGGATCGCCCATTCGAGTGCCGGTGCCATGAGCTTCAATGTAGGTGACCGTATACGCATTTACCTCGGCCCGTGCCAGCGCCTGTCGAATCGCCGCCGCCTGACTCTCTACTTGGGGCGCCGTGTAACTGACCTTCTGGGCACCGTCATTGGTGACGGCAGAGCCTCGAATGACGGCATCGATGGAGTCCCCATCGTGAATCGCGTCCTCGAAACGTTTCAGGACAACGAGCCCAACTCCATTCCCAGCAACGGTTCCCGTTGCATCCCTGTCAAAAGCACGGCAGTGGCCATCATGCGCGTAGATGTTGCCTTGCTGTGGAACATAGCCCCGTAATTTAGAAACGGCTACTCCTCCCGCGAGTGCCATGTCACATTCACCAGCGAGAAGTGACTGACTCGCCATGTGAACCGCAACTAGAGAGGATGAACAAGCCGTCTGAACCGTAACACTTGGTCCGGTGAGGTTAAGCTTATAAGAGACCCGCGTCGTTAAGAAGTCCTTGTCGTTTCCGACGAATAATTCGTAGGGGCTGATCGATTGGCGGATGTCCGAGTTGCTGTACAAGTTGAGCAGATAGCCGTTCATCCCGGCCCCGCCAAACACTCCGATTGGCCGAAGGTAGCGATGGGGGTCATACCCAGCTGCCTCCAGGGCCGTCCACGCACACTCCAGGAAGAGACGATGTTGCGGATCAAGGATCTCCGCTTCTCGGGGGCTGTATCCGAATAAGTTGGCGTCAAACCTGTCCCATTCTTCGAGAAGTCCGCCGACCCGTATAAAGTTCGGATTCCCGAGTTCGGCTTCGGATACTCCCTGCCGCCGCAAGTGGTCATCACTGAGCTCCACGAGAGACTCTCGACCGTTTTTTAGATTATGCCAATAGTCCGCGATCGATGGCGCACCGGGGAACCGGCCAGCCATTCCGATGACGGCAACCTCGAGACCGGTGCGGATCAAATTTGAGCTATTCATGACGATTGTCGTTGCATTTTCTTAAGCCGTTCGTTGCCGGCCTGAATCGCTACGGTACGGTCGCTTGTACTCGGCTCCGAGTCTGCATCCCGTAGGTGATTCGCCAAAGATTGAATGGTGGGGTAACGAAAAAAATCGACGAGCGGCAGTGTGTGTCCTAGGCGTTCACGGACAAGGTCCTGGGCTCTTAACAGGAGTAGCGAATGGCCTCCCATTTCGAAAAAGTTGTCCGTAATACTCACTTGTTTGATCTGGAGCAGTTCCGTCCAGATTTCACATAAGCTCTGTTCCAATTGGGTACGGGGTAAAATATTGATTTCGGAGCGATCGGATGGCGAGTTGTCACTCTGCTCCAATCTGATCTGCAGAGCTCTCAATGCATCTTTCAGTGTCCGCTGACGATCTACCTTCCGATTCGGTGATAGAGGGAGATCATCCAACTGGACAAAGGCAGCTGGCCACATATAGGAAGGCAAATGATCTCGAAGTAATTTAGTGAGCGCTTCTTCTAAATTACCCATTGAATTACCGGGAGTACTAGAAGTCACAATTGCAGCAATCAATCGGGCGTTGGGATTGCCTTGATTCTCGATGAGAACCACGGCTTCTTCAACATCTTGATGAGATTGAAGGACCGTTTCAATTTCGCCAAGCTCGATTCGGTAGCCACGAAGTTTTACCTGATTGTCTGTTCGCCCTAGAAACTCAAGATTGCCGTCGGGAAGTAGCTTGACGCGATCACCCGTTCGGTAGAGACGGCGCTTTTCGTACGTGACGTTATCGTCCGAGTCGATTTGGACTGGGAGCGAGAGTTCCACAAACTGTTGCTGCGTAGCCTCAGGTTTTTTGTCGTAACCGGAGCTTAAACCAACGCCACCAATCCATAGTTCACCGTCCACACCGATGGGAAGAGGGCGTTGTTGTTGGTCGAGCACATGAAAAGACGTGTTTGCCAGAGGTCCTCCGATGGGAACGTGGCCGTCGGCAAGAACATCCTTTGAGAGCCGCAACGCTCCGGACCAAATCGTGGTTTCTGTGGGGCCATAAACGTTCCAAACCTGGCTGCCAGTGTCGAGTAATCGATTCGCCAGATCTACGTCGAGCGCCTCGCCGCCACAAATGGCAGTAAATGCTCTAACGCCTCCTGTGGAGCCTGCCTCTGTCAGGGTTGCTGCAAGTCCAGCTGCATGACACATTCGCCACGTGGCAGGAGTCGCCTGCATTGCATCGACCTTCAAATCTTTCAGGATGCGAACAATCCTCTCACCGTCACGTACGGTCTCCGCATCGGCGATTACAACCGTACCGCCGACGCTGAGCGGCATTAATAACTCCAAGATCGCTATGTCGAATGCCAACGTGGTGACAGCCAAGAGTTTGTGCTGGTGTTCAAAGCGAACGGTTGCGGCTATCGACTGCAGCAGATTGGCAAGGCTCGCATGCGTAATAGGAACCCCTTTGGGGTGTCCTGTCGTGCCACTCGTATAAATCAAATATGCGGTGTCTGCGAGAGAATTAGAAGGATCGCCGGACTGTTTTGCCTGAGAAGGCAACGGAGAGGAAGATTCCGAGCTCTCGAGTTTCGAAAGCTCACGATGGTCAATGTCTATCAGTGTTACGTTGCATGAGGCGATGAGAGAGGACGTCTCTGATTGCGTGATGACAACGTTGACTCCGGACTCATTGATGATTGCTTGGATTCGAGGTTTTGGGTGAGTCGGATCGAGGGGGACAAAGTGAGCGCCCGTTTTAATAATCCCTAGCAGAGCGATCACCATTTCAAACGAACGACCCACAAAGATCCCGACGGGTTGTCCACGCTTGACTCCGCTCTGTTTAAGAATCTCAGCCAGCCGGTCACTCCGTTCCACCAGTGCGGCATACGACATCGATTCGTCGCGAAATTGAAGTGCGACGTTTTCAGGATATTGTTGAGCATGATCTTGCAACAGGCAGTCGATCCGTCGGAGGTCGCTGGGGGCAATCGAGTCACCGATGTGCTCCTGTAAAGGCAAGATCGGAGTTATCAGTGTTCCAACACGATCGCCGGAAGAGCAGTCGCCCATTCGTGACAATACAGCAATCATCTCTGACAAATATTGCGATCCCTCTTCTTCGGATAATAAGTGCGGCGAGATGAGTAGGCGCAATTCGATCTGTTCGGATGCAACTGCATAGAGACTGAGTGGGTAGTTTGTCTGTTCTGCAACTTGGACGTTCTTGATCGCTAGGTCTTCCATGCCTGCAGGGATCGCGATGGCCGGGTAGTTTTCGAAAACGACAACGCTGTCAAAGATCGCCAGATTCGAAGGGATATCACTGGCGGCGTGAACTTTGGTCAACGGAATAAATTCGTGTGACTGTTGGTTGACGAACTCAGCCTGGATTTCTCGTAGCCAAGGGAAAACGTTGAGCTGGTCACGAACGTTTATGCGAAGTGGGAGCGTGTTTACAAACATTCCAACACGCGAATCGACATCCTGCATCGTGGGCGGTCTGCCTGATCGTGCCAGTCCAAAGACAACGTCATCAAGATTCGTGTATCTTGAAAGGACACATGCCCAGGCGCCCTGAACGAGTGTGCTCATGGTCACGCGCTCGCGGCGTGCAATTTCCTTCAGTTTTTGAGTGGTTTCGGAGGTGAGCTTTGTGCTCCGAATGACGACGGATTTCTTTTGTTCTTCCGTCTGATCTGGCTGTTGTGTCAGTGAATCGAGGGCGCGATGGTTGTTGACCAAATGCGAAGGCATCGTGAAGCCTTGGAGATAGTCTCCCCAATAATTGATTGCACTTTCTTCATCGCGCTCTTTAAGCCAGGAAATATAGTCGCGGTACGGTGCTGCTGGTTCCACCGGTGCGGAAATTTCAGCCAGAGCGTTCTTGTACGCAAAAATCCACTCGCGCATCAATATGGGGAGCGACCAACCGTCGAGTATCAGGTGATGATAGGTCCAGATGACGCGGTGTTGATGCTCACTCTCACGGATGACGGAGACCCGGGTGAGAGGGGCAGCAGATAAATCAAATCCGCGTTGACGGTCGCCTTCTGAGAGTCGTTCCGCACGATTGAAGAGAGCTGGGTCACTGCCAACCATCCAATTGATAGGTACCTCTGAATCGATCCCCACAACTTGGAGAGGTGCTTCAAGATTCTTCCAGGCGAACGCCGTGCGCAAGGCATCGTATCGTTTGACAAGTGTTTGCCAAGCAGCGTGAAAGGCCTCCCGATTTAGTTGGCCGATCAGTTGAAATGATACTTGGCAGACATAAACTCCTGACTCGCGGTCCAGCAAGCTGTGGAATAAAATCCCTTGCTGCGCAGGAGTAAGCGGGTAAACGTCTTGGATCGATGATTTCTGGTCTAATCCCATTCGATCATGTGGTGCCAATTAAAGTGCGATTCAAGCCAAGTTGTGATGTCGGTGAGCATCTACGTCAGTTGCTTGATGCGTTTTGGTTTCATGCGAAACCTAAGGCTCGTCCTCGTTAGTGTTTTTTGTCGGTTGGGAACTGCTTTCTCCTGGAAATGGACAGCCACCTCGCGCGTGGGGGCAGACGAGATTGCGACGGCTTTTTTCAAAACGGTCAAGCACATCGACCGCAATCTCGCTGTTGTGTCGAATGCTACCGCCTTCGTCTCCTCCGAATCGTTTGCAAACCTCACGATGTGATGAAGCGAGTCGGCCGTACGCTTCACTGAATGCCTCATGCGATTTGCGTAACTTTTCTGGAATGTTTTGGAATTTGGGTTGGAGTCGCCGCCAAATCGCGATTAGTGTTGAATGATCCCATGACATGAGTCCACTGAAATTGTCGATCGAAACGTTGGGGGGTGACATCGACGGTCGAACTTCTTCTTCGTACTCCCGGCGAGTGAACGAGCCTGCTAGTTCCATCGAAGCTGCTGATGCGAGGAGCAGTGTGGAAGCCGTGTCGAGCTCCTTTTCTGCGGCCGTAAGGTCATTCTGTTCCAAGGCGATTTCAAACCGACCTAAGGACATGATGAGTCCTTGAGTATTCACAAAGAATGCCCAATGGAATTGCTGCCAAACCTGGGTGGCTGGTATGAGAACGCTCACTCAGTCTCCTCCAAGTTGAAAACCCGCTCGAGGAGATTCGTGTGGCATAAGTACCCTGCTCGTTGCAGTTCAACCTGACGGGTGTCAAGTTGTTGATGTTGAAGACGAACCAAGAGGAATGCGCGGCATGTCTCGGCCAGACTGCGTATTAAGGTCATTGGAGGGAAGGAGGACGTGACATGCTTCACGCCAAAATATTGGTCGTAAACTTCAATCTCTTTAGAATTCAGCAGTTGTTTCTCGCTCGGTTTAGTGCAGGGTTGGGTTGTCGGGTCGTCGACAGTTGCCAGTAATTCATTCACCATTTTTAATGCTGATACGACATCCTCGGTTTCTAGGGCTGACTTGAATAGGCAAATTGCCGTTTTTACCTTCTGCCGTTCATCGACCGAAAGCTGAAGGTTGACGGGCAAGTTCCAAGGCGCAACGAGCTTCAGGGTGTCTAGAGTATTCGAATTCATTCGATCGTTTCGTCCGACGTTATTGCTGCGATTCGTCATCCATGTGTCGCTGAAGACTTAGCGGGCGCATGTCCGTCCAAACTTTTTCGATATGGTCGAGGCATGCTTGTTTGGTGCCCTTCGTGCCCTCAGCTCTCCACCCCCATGGGATATCTTTGTATTCGGGCCAAATCGAATAACGTCCCTCTTCGCTGGTAACAACGAGATAGGTTTCTTCACTGGTATCTGACATTTCAATCTCCTGTTAATGGGCTCTTTTGCTCTTGGTGTCATTTTCGGTGGTGCGAATACGTTGTAGATACTCCATTCCATTCGCAAAAACCTGAAGAATGGCAGCCAGATCAGCATCGGAGTGCGCGGTCGACAAAAAGCCGCCTCGATCGCCACCTCTCATAAAGACACCGTGGTGAATGAGGAAATAGGAGAGCCACGCATAATCTTCTGGTGTCAATCCGCTTTCGCTGGCGGCGATTGAGAAAAACGATCCAAAATGCGTGTAACGCATGGGAAGCTTGAAAGAACTCGCCTGCTCATTCAACTGGCCCACTAATGTCTCGGTACGTCGATTGAGCTTTGCCTGAAGTTCCGGTCCTTCAAGAATCAGTTTGGCAAGCACAGCCTGGGCGGCGACCAGTGACAGGGGGTGCTTGCAAAACGTACCGGCAAAAAAAACGGTTCGATTGGATTGGATCGTTTTGCTCGCTCCCAAATATTGCATCGGAGCTTCACGTCCGGCGATGACCGACAAGGGCAAGCCTCCTCCCACGATCTTGCTATAGGTGACGAGATCAGCGTCAATCTTGAAATAGGCTTGAGCGCCTCCGGGGTGGATGCGAAAGCCGGTCACCATCTCGTCAAAAATAAGCAAAGCACCGCATTCGCGTGTCGCCTCGCGTAATGCGACAAGGAACTCGCCCGGCTGCAATTCTGGACTTCGACTCTGGACCGGTTCCACGAGCACTGCGGCTATGTCACGCCCCTTTTTCTTGATCCAATTTAGTGATGCATCGCTGCCATATTGCAAAACGACCACGTCTTTTGCGACTGACTTGGGAATACCAGGGGATGCTGGCACCGCCTGTCCCCGTTGACTAGCATTCAGAAGTGAAAGTAGGGGTGCGTTAAAACGCAACTTCGGTAACCAGCCTACCACTTTTCGACGCACATATTCGGTAATCGGTGCACGCATCAAAACGGAGTCGGTATGTCCGTGGTAAGAATTGCTGAAGATAACAATCTTCTGACGACGAGTATGTGCTCGAGCGACGCGAATCGCCGTCATGATCGCTTCAGTGCCAGTGTTACTAAAACAAACACGAGGCATACCCGTGACATCAACCAGTTGTTGTGCGACTTGGCCAGCAAGTTCCGTTTGAACACCAATCGGAAAACCTGCCTGTAAACGATCGGCGATCGCAGTCTGGATGAATTCGGGATTGTGTCCAAATAGATTCGTGCCTAGGCCTTGTAGCACATCTATGTACTCATTGCCATCAATGTCCCAAACTCTTGAGCCTTTCGCTCGTTGCACGACGATTGGATAGGCAAGGTCGCGCGTCAATTCGCTCCGGTTCGCCACGATTGAACTTTTATCGGCGAGGAAAGGCGCAACCTTCTCGGAGTGTTCTTTGGAAAGCTGGGTTCGTTCTTGATAGGAATTGACGAATGACTCAAAAGTCAATCGAAGATGTTCCGTCGATTCGGTCACGTTGTGCGTACGCGTTTCCATTAACCCACCTTTTCGCAAATGAAGTGGGCAGAGTGATCGTCGTCGATATTTGGATCACCGTCGATCGTTTCCATTCTTATCTCATCAAAACCGACACTCGAAAGTACCGATCGAACAGCCGCAAGGTCGTGGCCTACGACGGGGAAATCGACGTCTTCGCGCGTCCAGGTCGGTTCGAATCGATTGAAGTTTTGAATCATCTTTAAACGGAGGCCGACGAATCTTCGTCGGCTCATGAGGCCATATACAGGGCGTCTTATATATGCGGCAAATCGTTGTGTACCGGACAACCTGTCGGGTTGGTAAAACATGGTCACACGGAATGCACCGCTTTGTTCTTCTGTTTCGTATCGAGGCGTTACCATCCAGGCGCATCCTGGCGTGATCTCGCCTTCGGTGGGGCGTCCTTGCCACCACTTTGCAAGTTGTCCCGGATGATTAAGATCAAAAACGAATCTTCCTGGACGTCGCAAAGAGGCCACGGCGTTGTCAAACACCTTCCGTAAATCATCTATGGTGGAAAGATGATTTAACGACGCACTCGTTGAAAAAATTGCATCAAAACGGTTATCCTCTCGATAGCTACGCACATCGGAATGAACGAATCTTGCACCCGGAGCATTTGTGCGAGCCACGGCCAGCATCTTTTCGGATAGGTCTAAGCCCGTTACTTCGTATCCCTGCTCAACCAGTGGTTTGATGAGTTGCCCAGTTCCACAACATAGGTCGAGGATTTCCGCATTTTGCCGCAGGCCAGGCAACAAGGCTCGTCTCAATAAATCCATCTGCGGGGAATAGTAAGACGGTCCCATTGTGCGATTGTATAATTCCGCCCACCGGTCGTAGCAGTCCTGGTTCTCACTCATTGTGCTCCCCTCCCGCTGCCGCCTCTAGATCACTTGCCAACATTGCATCGATGTAGACCCTGAACAATTCCTCGGTTAAATCTGGGGCAGAGAACGGAGCGTGACTCAGTGCAAATTGGGCTCGGCTCGCATCATACGGAAGCATTTTGGGAAGTTGTTGGTTTTCGGATGTTGCGGATGGCGTAGAGAAAAATGGAACTAACGAATAAAGCGGGTGGTCGGTTTGACCTGCGGCAGCGAGTTGACGGAGATGATTTCGCCATTCTTCCTGCGACACCCGAGAGATTGAAATCCCGGCATTTTCACATGCTTTAAACAGAACATCTGAAGATTTGGGGTGCGGGTGGAAAAGATGAAATCGATCTAAATCAGGATTGGATGCCGGATCCTGATGTTTCTTGCCATTTACTGTAAGCCAAACAATTGATTGGGCGGCGAAATCAACCGGAAGAACATCCATCACGAGTTCGCCCGTGGGAGCCATGCCGGAACGTACGAAACCGTTCACCAGTCGATATAGGAAGTCGGAACGGT
>Ga0163179_10003072_pt1 | contig 11425 bp, 7 predicted proteins | sample AtlANTMetagenome_FD_109643 | JGI IMG/M metagenome (GOLD analysis project Ga0163179, IMG submission 109643) | Marine eukaryotic phytoplankton communities from the Atlantic Ocean - Atlantic ANT 2 Metagenome | ecosystem: Environmental > Aquatic > Marine > Oceanic | place: North Atlantic Ocean... | reverse complement strand
GTTGCATGATCAAAGGTGACGGTGGGCATGGTATCTCCTCACTGCCCCATCCATTGTGGTAGTGGGCGATCGTATCCAGCCAAGCGTAGTCCACTCTGGGCTGCTGTATCATGTTCAAGTGCGCGCAGATTACGTCGGTTCAGACGTTCTAGTGCATCAATTCCTAGGTCCGTCATACGGCCACGCAATTGAGATGCGAAAACAGACAACCATGCTTCCACTGCAGCGGCGCGTGCCTTCTGTGTACTGGGTTCTTCTTCTTCACCAGCAAAGGGGTTAACGCGAATGATTCCACATCCACCAGCAGCAGAAATTGCTGCATCATCTGCCCGCGCCTCCCAGGGGACATCGAGAATGTGCATCTGATTCGATACGCCTGCATCTCTGGCAGACAAACCAATTCGGGGTAAGGAGGCCGGTGCGGACATCCCCAAGCCAGAAGCCAATCGAACCAACACACCATCAAGCGGTTGGTCTCGCAACATGCGGTGTAGGTTTGTTACTCGATCAATTCGACCGGCAAGAATCAGAGGTTTCTCGGAACCCAAGTGGGTACGCAATCCAGTCATGAGTGCAAGAACTTCACCATCATGTAATGGTGGCATCCCATCCAAATCAAGGACGAGGCCCGCCGCATCTTTCAACAACTCGTCGGCAATGGATAAATTGGATTCTTCAATGCGAACCAAATCAATCGAACGTGGCTGTTCAGTAACCAAGCAGGGTTGATTTGACAACCAAGACCCAGTCATACCCTTGCCACTTTTCATTTCGATAAGTACCGGCAATGGGAAAACGATGCCATCATCTTCTTCACCTCGAGTCAGCAATGTGACGACATCGATTGGACTGGCAGAATCCATCGGTACTTCTCCACTCACGAGTCCGATTTCAGAGAAGTCACCCCACACCGTCTGTTCGGGAGGGGTAGATTCGATTGTATGCGAGTCGTTGGATTCAATCACCACCGCATCTTCGCTAACTGACAAATCATGTTCTTTGAGTAAGGTATTGATCTCCTTGTGTTCGGCTTTTGTGAGTCCTCGCTGGATTGCCCCTTCACCTTCGGGCAAACATCTCCCGTCGACGACAATACGCCCTCCAGTCATGCCTTGTCCGGCATCACCTTTGCAATCACCGGCCACAACAATGAGGCCATTTTTCATGCCGATGCCAGCTCGCTGACCCGCGTGCCCTCGAATGATAATCGTGCCACCATTGAGTGCTCCACCGACCTCGTTGCCCACGCTACCCTGGCAGAAGAGTCGACCCCCAGTCATGCCGTGTCCACAACGATTACCAGCATCTCGCTCAATTACGAGTCTACCATCGGTGGAGAATGCGCCGAACCATCCTAATGCATTCCCCTCAAGTGTGAATGTGCCTCCATTGCAGCAAGCTGCAGTAAAGTCTCCAAGATTCCCAAGTAGGCGTATCCTCGCTCCAGTGGGGAGGTGGGTGGCGATTCCAATCTCTCCTTCTTTCGGTTTTGCATCCCCTTGAGCCCCCCATCCAATCTTGATTGCGCGATCAAGTTCGATGGCCTTTGGGAGGTTGTTTGAGAGGTTTTGATTGAGCTTGATACTCTTGGCAACTTCATCCACCATGACTTTCCCTCGCGCCCCTCCGGGGCGCTATCCTCCTTAACCCGAACCCTTGTGAAATGTGGACAAAAGTCGTTTTTGTATACCGAACGTAATCGCGGGTTATGTTCTTAGGCGGCCGTCAAAGGCATCTGTTGCACTGATGGTATTGGGTGGTCATGATGAGCATTAAAGTCGCAATCAATGGGTTTGGAACAATCGGGAAGCGAGTCGCCGACGCAGTCGATGCGCAAGATGACATGGAAATTGTGGGCGTCACAAAAACTGGGCCTTCTTTTGGTTGTGATTTAGCTGTGAAGAAGGGTTTCCCCCTCTACTGTACCTTCGATGATGCCGATCGAATTGCCCGTTTTGCTGAACAAGGATACGAGTGCCACGGTGGTCTGGCTGATTTGTTGGCGATTGCTGATGTAGTGGTTGATTGTTCACCAGGAAAGTTGGGGGCTGAGAATCTAGCCAAGTACGAAAAAGCCGGAATCAAATATATGTTCCAGGGTGGCGAAAAGCACGCACTCACAGGACTATCCTATACCTCCTCAGCAAACCACGCAGAGAACCTCAATGCACAGGGTACGCGTGTGGTCTCTTGCAACACCACCGGTTTGTCGCGAACATTGGTACCATTGTACGAGCATTGTGGTTCCCTCAAAGTGGAGTGTACGATGATTCGCAGAGCGGCCGATCCAGGCGATTCGAACAAGGGCCCAATCAATGCTATCAAACCGGTCTTGAAGGTCCCCAGTCACCACGGTCCTGATGTGATGACAGTCAAGCCAGAAATTGAAATTAACAGCCTAGCAGTTGCTGTTCCAACCACCATCATGCACATGCACTCAATCATTGCAGATTTACCTGAAGGACACGGTTTGACTACGGAATCGATTTTGACCATGTGGAGGCAAACTCCACGAGTCATCATCATGCATGGTGAGCACAACCGAATTACCACCACAGCCGAGGTCATGGAAATGGCTCGTGACATCGGTCGAAAGTGGGGAGATTTGCATGAGATTTTCGTATGGGAAGATGGAGTGAAATTGATTGGAAATCGACTCTATTATTTCCAAGCAATTCACCAAGAGAGCGACGTCATTCCAGAGAACGTAGATTGTATTCGTGCACTTATGGGCACAGAGTCGGATTGGCGTGCATCTGTGGCCAAAACGGATGCAGCCATTTCTGCCTACTACAATTGCTAACTCACCCTGTAGGGTGAGATTTGAAGAGGGGTTCTTTCCCTCGCAACGTTATGAGTGATGTTCATCCAAGGCACCGATACGGTACCTATGCGCTCATCCTCGCCCTACTGGCTCTCGCATTTTCGGGCCTTTCAAAGGGAGCAGTTTGGGCGACGATTGATGATGAATCAACCACAACAGTTCAGAACGAATTTTTTGGAGAATTGATTGTGAATGTCACAATTGAGAGTGATTTGCATCTTCGGGAAATGGATATTGAGGTAAGCAGCACTTCTTCGTTCACTGCAGGGGGAGTTCTTGACGAATCTGAAATTTCCAAGACTGAAACTTATGATGAGTTGGCACAAAGTTCCGAAGGGAATGTCAGTTCTACATTCGAAAACATGGATACTGCAGGAGCCGTGACCGAATGGATGATTTTGATTGGAATCGGAACCGTTCTAATCACGGCAATATTGTGTCTTTGTTCACTTGCACAGGTGATGCCAAGTCGCCCCACATTATTGGCGGGCGGTATTTCTTCAGCAGTGCTTTTTTCCACTCCAATTATTTGGTACACCAATCTTCCTTCAGACGGTGTGTATCCCCATGAATATTTGGTAGGGGTTTTCCTCGAAGGATTCGCTCCAGAATTGCTGATCAATTTTGAGCCAATACCATCTACCGGTGTGATCTTATCGATTCTAGGTGGATTGTGTTCTGTTGCAATGATGTGGATGATTGTCCTTTACAATCGCGCCGAATTGACCGAAGAAAAACCAAGTTGGATGATTGCGGACGACTCCACCATATTGCCTAATGCTACTCTTTCAGGTCTATTTTCTAGTGATGGCGAGTCGCTCAGCCTCAACTTTTCCGCGCTTAAATCACGACCGCAAAATTTGGTCATTCCGATACTCCAAATCGTTGTCGTTGTCGTTTTTTCATTTGTAATGTCGGGGACCTGGGCGAGTTACACGATTGATTTTGACGAGATTGAACCCGGAATGGGTAGCGATGATCTTTCCTTTACAGAAGACGAGGTTACGTTTTTGTTAGATGGTGAACCGATAAAATTCTCTTATGATTCACCATTTGTAGAAGAATCTTGGAAGGAAATGGGCGAGGCCATCGATCAATCAGTTTCGATTGGTACGATTGCAATATGGATGCTGATTTTGGGACTGATTTGGCGCTTTGCTGTTTCAATCGGGGGCGCTCAGAAAATACCGGCCGTTTGTCAACATCACCGCATCATTGACACATTGCTGATGACAGGTGGTTCACTGCTTGCATTTGCTTCGCTACTGTATTTCATGATTTATTCTCCCTCCACTGCTGAATTATTCAGTGATCTGCCGAATGAAATCATAGATGGTGGCACCTCTTTCCCGATCCCAGCTCTGATGATTGTTCTTGTTCCAAACACTTTCGTAGTGTTCACATTCGGTGAGTTTGGGGCTCCAATTCGCAACTTTTTACGCTCTTTCGACATCCCCATTCCTGGCGAAGAAGGTGATGCTGATTCCCCATCATCAAATGGAGAAGGCTCCGGTATTGCCACACTTCTTCAAAATCGATTCGACGATGCGAAAATTAGTGGGTTGCCCTGGGTCACAATCGGTGTTGTCATTTTGGTTCTCTTCGCCCTTGGCGGTGGTGGATATCTCGTTTACAATATGATTGGAAGCAGCGATGATTCCGAAGTTTCGCAAACCAAGATGTTGTATGATGTGAGTTACGATACGTTTTCGGTCGGCGGAAGCTTTGATTCTGTAAATGTCGCAGGTGGTCAAGTTGTCACCTGGTCCTTTGATCAGGAGTCTATCTCAGACGCCGTATTATTTGCGATATTCATCACCTTTGGTTATGATGAAAGTGACCCGGATCCCTTCTGTGATCAATTAGATGTCGAGTTATCGGGTGCCCCCCTCATGTATGATAATCAAAATTCGACTAGTGGAGGTTCTGTCGATGACTGTAGTGAAATCTCTGTAGTTTTGTTCGTAGAACGTGGGTTAGAGGGCTCTCAACTAGACGGCGCGCAGTTGATGCTAAACTCTGACGAAGTAGATTCAATGGGGGCTTATTTCAACGAACATGAGGGTGGGGTCGGAACCTGGGAGTTTTCGATTTACATCGAGGATGTCGGTGCTGGTTTTGAGAATGGAGAAGAAGTCTCGATGACAATCGACCCTATGTTTGCATCCATGACGATTACCGAAATTATTGGATAATTTCGACGCCCGTAGGGCGTCAACTATCAAAAGGGGGCTGCGATTCGTTACAACCCATGCGTCGCAACCTTGCCCCCTTCATTCTCATTGGATTGATGCTGACGATGCCATGGGCAGGAGTGACTGAAACAGCCACGCAGTCTTCCATCGACGAGCCGCGCTGGACCGCCGCTGATGCTGCTGAAAATTGGTATCAATCACAAGGTGCTCCCGGTCAAAGCGTCGAGATTTCTGTGGGTTCTGGTGTTCTCTGGGTTCAAACGGGGGCAATTGACCCCTTGGCTGAGACTGCAATCATTCCCAAACACCTCGAAGCCAACGATGATCCATTTGCAACAGGGTACCTCATCATGCAACTCCATCTCAATGATGGTTTGCTCGCTGAAAAGATTTCAGGGGATGTGGGTGCAAACATTGTCGACACTCTGCCCGAAGACGCATGGGTACTCCGCCTTCCAAGTTCTACACAAGCTCGTAGTGATGCCATCATCCAATTGGCAGACGATGAACGTGTTCGATGGGTAGGTGCACAACAACCAGCATGGCGTCTGGATATTGAGTTACATCAAGCCCTTGGAAAATTAAATCTGGACTTGACACTCGCATTGGATGTTGACACATCAATGCTGGAAGACCACCTTCACAGGGCTGGGGCCGATTTTGTTCATTGTGATGTGTACCTTTGTCAAGTGATTGGGTTAGATTCAACTTGGTTGCCAGCCCTTTCTCGAGACCACAGAATTCTGTTTATTGAGAGTCATGATTCGATTGGACATGCCAATAATTACGCTCGCAGCATATCGACTATCGATGCGACACTGAACAATCACAATGGGGGTTTGGATGGAACCGGTGAAGTGGGTGCGTTGTCTGATTCTGGTTTGGACCAAGATCATGGTGACTTTAACAATCGAATCCGAGGAGTGTACCACAACTATGGTCCAGACAATTCCGCAGCAGATGCGAACTCCGGTCACGGTACACACGTTGCTGGGACTATGTTCGGCGATGGATCTGGTGATTCATCGACACTGGGCGTTGCACCTAATGCAACGTTCCACTTCTACCAACTGGAGCATGACCCGTCTGGACAATTGGCCCGTTGGGGTTCATTGTACGACATGTTCCGCGATTCTCATCAAAAGAATGCCCATGTTCAATCAAACTCTTGGGGCGCTCAGTCTTCTTGGGGGCAGTATACTTCTGATTCACGCTCTGCGGATTCATTCCTCAATGACTACGACGATTTCCTCGTCCTCTTTGCTGCAGGTAACGAAGGCAGCCAGGGGGCTCAGTCCATCGCTCCACCTGCCACTGCAAAGAATGTCTTGACAGTTGGAGCCTCTACAACAGGTCGACCAGGCACAGCTTCTGTGGGTCAAGTCGCCTCGTTCTCTAGTATCGGTCCGACAGCAGACGGCCGTATCAAACCAGATCTCGTGGCACCCGGTGTACAGATTTGTAGTCCCCGTGCGGAAGAGGCCCAGAATCCTGCAGGGTGGTCCTGTTCAAGCGCGAGACATTCTGGGACCACAACTCCACTATACATGTCCGCAGATGGGACCAGTTCAGCGACCCCTGTTGTCGGCGGAGCTGCCCTTTTGGCTCGCCAGTTCCTTCGAACTGAGTTATCGATTTCAAATCCCGACAGCGCCCTGATTAAGGCGGTTCTGATCAATGGTGCTAGGGACATGGGTACGGCAAATGTGCCCAACATGGACGAGGGATGGGGGCAGTTGGATTTGGAAGAAAGTCTGTACCCACATGATGGTGTGATAGCGAAGAATATCTTTTACGATACATCACAAACCCTCTCTCCTGGCCTGTCTTATGCCTACAATTATGCCATTGATGGCTCGTATGGAATTGATGTGACTTTGGTCTGGAACGACCGCGAAGGTTCCTCATCCGCTACACAATCTGCATCACGTTTGGTGAATGATTTGGATTTGGTCGTCACTTCTCCGGATGGTACGACATACAAGGGCAATGATTTCGCCAACGGATTTTCTACAACGGGTGGTTCCAAAGATTCTCTCAACAATGTAGAGCGCGTTCGATTGGCTTCTGGAGCCACGGGTGATTGGACGATATCCGTTGCCCACTCTGGTGGGTCTCAGCAAGGATATGCGTTGGTGATTTCCGCGGTTGGAAATGAAAATCCAATCAGTGATCTTGCTGTGTTTGGTGGTTCGATTTGGGCCAGTCAATTGACTCCACTCGAGAATGACTACGTATTGCTCCGAATGGCTTGGGTCAATCAGGCACCAGCGACGACTGGCAGTTACGAAGTTGTGGTCGAAGATATCACCGATGGTGTGGTCATTTGGTCAGGGACAAGAGATGCGTTGCAAGGCGGTGCTTCAGACTCTTTCTCGTTCCAGCGACAATTCACCTCGACTGGAATTCACACCATCCGTCTCACTCTGGACTCAAACAACAATGTCACCGAGATGAACGATGAAGTAGATGGGACCAATAACAACGTCCTAGAGTTGGATTTGAACATCACAGCAATCGGAGTTCGTATCACGCCACACATGCCGGATGGTTCCATGCCCGCAAATTCCGATGATGTAGAAATCGCGAGAAAGCAAGTGCTGGATCCTTCAACTGGTGTTGGTGTTTCATGGGATCTCACTCTCGCCAATGAAGGTACGAGTGATGAAGAAATTGTTCTGGTCGTCACTCCTGTACAATTGATGGAGGAAAACGGCGCTCTCCAGCCCACTGAAGATGAGTGGGAGAAGTTTGCATCAGCTGAAGGACCATTTTCGTTGACATCCCAGGGCGGGGCCTCTGACAGCACTGAGGTCACCGTTACAATGCGTGACTTAGATGCAGATTTGGACGCCTTCAATGGCGCACGTTACGCTCTTCCAGGGACCTATGTTGTTGACGTGATTGCGTATTATCGCATGAATCCCACCGTATCTCACACCATCCGCTTGGAAGTCGAAGTCTTGCGAGTCGAGGGTCTCGAAACGATCCTTGCAGGGACCAATGGTTTGGGTGCAGTCCCAGGGGATTTCGCTTCATTCTCACTTTCAGTATTGAATACTGGAAACGGTGAAACGGCTTACCAAATTTCCTGTGAAACACCGAATAGATGGGCAGTTGAGGTGGGTTCAGGCAACTCCTCAACAATCACATTAGATCCGTTGGCTCGTTTACAGTTCTTGCCGGTTTCAATTCGAGTTCGAGTTCCTTACATCGTAGATGGACTTCCTTCTGCTGGGACGATTGAAGATGTAACATGTGTCACAACTGCGATCAATCCTGCTACAGGACAACCGAACCCAGATATCTCGACGACAGAGTCAGCAGACAATGGTGTTGAAGTTTGGGTCAGTCGGGCATTCAGTGCAGATTTGTATGATGGAAGTGATGACCCACTAGGCCCATCTGGATTCATCGATGATATTTCTGTTGAGAATGAAGATGTAATTGAGCATAGTTTAGTGGTTGAAAACCGAGGGAATACTGCGATTGACTTCAGTGTTCGCGCATCACCAGCCCTGCCAAATTGGGATTTGGAGATGATTGCAGGAACATTGTCTGACAACCGTTTCTTGCAGTTTACACTCCAACCGGGTACATCTCTGACCATCGATATCACCGTTCGAGTCCCCTACAATGCCAATGATGGAGATGTCAACCAAATCGAATTCAGAACTGAATTGAGTGAGGGTGGATTCCAAGAGAATCGTACACGTTTAATTGTTCAAGAAATCGCAGATATCGAGATACAATTGCCTGAATCGGGTGTGATTACAGCGGCGATTGGCGATTATGGTTTAGCAGAAATCGGGTTACAAAATACTGGCAATGTAGATCTGTTGCTGGATTGGTCATTCGGGACATTGCCCGACGGGTGGCAGGTAGGTTTCGCATCTACCACACCCGGCGGCATCGCTCAGGGTTCCTCAATCACGGTGACTGTATCACTGTCGGTTGCAGCAGGTGCACCCCCTGGTCCTGGTGAAACTCTGTCCATTGTTATCGAAGCACAAACCCTTGATGGAAGCAAGCAGTTGCAGAAAGTGGGAGAATTGGGTATTGTCGTGTTGCCCAGCCTTTGGGTAACTTTCGATACTGAATCACGGATTGAAATGGCACAAAGTAGTCCGATTACTGGTAATTTGTCAGTTACCAATTCTGGTAATATTGTCTGCGATGTAGAATTAAGTTTCAATGCCCCTGATGGCCTGAATGTTGCCTTGGAATCGGATGAACTAGAAATGGTCGCTGTTGGCGAAACTCGAACAGTTCTCTACACATTGAGCAGCGACAATCTAAGGGGGTTACAAGTCGTTTCATTTAGCGGAATTGCTATCGCATTGAGCGGCGAATCGGCCACATCGACCAATGAATCAGCTACACTGGAGGTTACTGTGACTGGTGATGGAGAAGCCGATGGAATTGCTGGTGTGCTTGAATCTCTGGGGCTCCCGCAATGGACCATTGCGATTTTCGCCTTACTATTTGTAGCGCTTCTTGGATTCGCAGTCTTATCCATTCGGCGAGCAAACATGGCTACTGATGATTCACTGTTGCCTTCTACTGGCGAAATTTTGGCATCTCAGCAAGTCCGCAGAGAGGCTGTTCTGAGCATTGGCGCTACAGAGGATGATCAGATGTCGGGAGCGGTCAGTGCAGATGAATTGGCGACGGCCCTTGCTCAAAGTCAACCTCAACTTGCACTTCCGCCACTTCCTGGGATGCAAGCTCCGACACCCGGCGGCTTACCCCCTGGATTGCCTCCAACTCCTGCTGCTACCTTACCTCAAGGCCTTCCACCCGAATTACCTACAATGGGTCCGCCACTACCGCCCGGTGGGCTTCCTGCAGGCTGGACCATGGAGCAGTGGCAACACTACGGCCATGAGTACTTGGAACGAACAGGTCAAGCATGAACTGGCCCAATGGGCTCCGTTCAGTTCAAGAGGGCTCTACAGTTCGCCATGGCATGGCATCTTCAATTGTGCTGTTTGGTCCACCCGGTGCGGGCAAAGGAACTCAGGCAGGGAACATTGTCTCTATGACTGGTAAACCCCAGGTCTCGACCGGCGATATGTTGCGCGCGGCAGTCTCGGCGGGAACGGCCCTAGGTGTGGAAGCCAAGGGATACATGGAATCTGGTCAATTGGTGCCCGATGGGGTCATCATTGGACTGATTGAAGAGCGCCTGACTGAACCTGATGCCATCGATGGAGTTCTCTTCGATGGTTTCCCTCGAACCATCGCCCAAGCCGAAGCATTGTCGGAAATTGCCGAGGTGAGTATTGTGATTGCTATCGAGGTTCCTGATTCCCGGATTGTGGAACGGATTTGTGGCCGCTATACCTGTGGTGCTTGTGGCGCGGTGTATCACGATACGTTCAATCCATCTAGAGACCCAAATGTGTGCGATGAATGTGGACACGTGGGTATGAAGCGACGTGCTGACGACAATGAAGATACAGTTCGAAACCGCTTGGAAGCCTATCATGCTCAAACTTCACCACTGGCTGATTGGTACCGTGATCGAGACTTGTTGGTCACGGTCAACGGGGATCAAGACATCGCGAAAGTCGGCGAAGAGATTGCAGTAATTCTTTGACTAGGTGAATCCATGGCGCGTCGGAAAAGAGGTCGGCCGCGGGGTGCGGCTTTACGACGTAAGCGTGCAGTGCAGGCATCTGAACATTTATCTGGAATTCTCAATCGACCGTGGAATCATTCATCCCGTACAGTCGATGCCGCAGCGACTCAAATGTGGAACATAGGCACACGGCATCGTATTGGTCTTCACAACAAATCTCGAGTTTGGGTTTGTCGTCAATGCAAAATCTTGCTTCGACCCGGTGTCACAGCCAGGGTTCGAATCCGACAGGGTGTTCGAATCACCACCTGCTTACAATGCAATCATGTGACTCGACGGGGTCCAAATTTTGTGCGGGGTGAAAAGTGATGAAGAACATCCCTGCAAACATCCGCCGAATGGCCCATGACCGGGAATTTCGTGTCACGCTAAGGATTGGTCGTTCGGGTCTGACCGATGCGATGTATGATGAATTAGATGCCCAATTGCGGAGTCGGAAAGTGGTCAAGGTCAAGATGAACAAGGGGCTAACAGATGAGCGTGATGAACGTCGTCAAATCTTTGAGGAAATCGCTGAACGAGTAGGTGCAGTCCTAGTCGATGCAAGAGGAAACGTCGCGATTTACTGGCGAAGTTAACTCACATTTACCCTCGCGCGCGAGCGCAAGTGTTGTGAATCGTCTCGGTTCGCAACAGGATTATGTCAGCCATACCTCCCTCATGGTTCCAGAGTATTTTGGGCGCACTCATTCTTGCCCTATTGGTTGCGATTGCAATTCGTTGGGTGAAACTTCCTTACACCATTGCATTGGTCATAGTTGG
>Ga0163179_10003071_pt1 | contig 11425 bp, 14 predicted proteins | sample AtlANTMetagenome_FD_109643 | JGI IMG/M metagenome (GOLD analysis project Ga0163179, IMG submission 109643) | Marine eukaryotic phytoplankton communities from the Atlantic Ocean - Atlantic ANT 2 Metagenome | ecosystem: Environmental > Aquatic > Marine > Oceanic | place: North Atlantic Ocean... | reverse complement strand
TCGATACCTACAGAAGGCGCGAATTCTAACTCATCATTATTGATGCCTAAGTTACAATATCGCTTTAGGGTATTTTTAGATAACTTTGGCACTACTGGCGGACCAGATGGTGTTAGAGAAATTTCAAGACAGGTTCAAGATGTAACAAGACCAAATGTTAGTTTTGAACAAATGACAATTGATGCTTACAACTCAAGATCTTACCTAGCAGGTAAACATACTTGGGAACCAATTACACTTACACTACGTGAAGATGCTAATAACAATGTACAAAAAATCATTGGTCAGCAACTACAAAGACAGTTTGATTTCTTCGAACAGTCTAGTGCAGTATCAAGTGGTAGTTACAAATTCCAAACTAGAATTGAAATACTAGACGGTGGTAACGGTGCTAATGGCGCAAATGTAATTGATAGATTCCATTTAATTGGTTGTTACATTGAATCAGCAAACTATAACACACTAGCATATGCAACTAACGAATCAGTGACTACATCATTAAGCATTCGTTATGATAATGCTATACAGTTTGGTGCAGATGAAGACGTTAACGGTATTGGTGAAACAACTACTAGAGCGTTAGCAGCGGCAGCAGGCGGAACACAAGTTTAATTAAAACTTAACTGATTGGCTTTTTAAAGCGGGGGTAATTTAACGGTTACCCTCGCTTTTTTATCTACGCACTTATCTACTTAGGATAAATATTAGTATGAGTAGTTACACAGATCCATACCTACGAAACATCTCAGGCCTTGATGTACACTTGCGAGATGCACGTCATGCCCACCAATTATATACTCAACATAACTTTGCTCTCGCCCCGAAATTTAAATTTCTATATCATATTGTATTTGAATTATATGATGAAGTAGGCAATGCATCAAATAATAATACTGCAAAATTTAAAAAAGAAATCGGTGTACTAGCACAAACAGCCGACTTACCTCAATACAGAATATCTGTTGAAAATAAACAGCAATACAATCGTAAAAAGAATATACAAACTAGATTAGATTACCAAGACGTTACTCTAACGTTTTTTGACGATAATTTAGGTCTTACTAGAGGGTTATTACAAGACTATTACAAGTATTACTTCGTTGACGGCAACCATAAAGACGGAACTGGTAATACACTTGCATATGATGCAAGAGACAAGTATAAAGAAGCTGTTCCCTCTTATGGCTTAAACAATAAAAAAACAAATCCATTTTTTAAATTTGTAAGAATATATCAACTAGCTAGAAGAGAATGGTTTGCATATACACTTATCAATCCATTAATATCTTCATTTGATCACGGTGATGTTGATGCTACTACTGGTGCAGAGCCAAATAAGAACACTATAACATTAGCATATGAAAGTGTTTTGTATTCAACTGGTAAAGTCGAAGACAACAACGAACCTGTTGGGTTTGCTGATCCAGATACGTCATATGATAATGCACCAAGTCCTTTAGAAAAGCCTGACATAGAAAGAGGCCGAGAGCTAAATGAAGCCCTTTCTAGAGGTCCTGAACTTGTACATCCAAGTAGAATGCGTAGAAATCCAGTACTGCCTAGGTCAAGTAATAATAGATCAAGAAGAGACAGTATATTTGGATTAGGTGGCAGGAACAGTATTCTTGGAGCTGGGATATTAGATGGATTTAACAACGGACAACCTGGAGGATTACGTGGAACTAATATTCCGCAAACTGGCAATGCAATAGATACAATAGCAACATTAGTAGCAGGCAATGATAGAGTGTTTGACGGTGATTTTATTGCAGCATCACTTAATTCAAACCAAGCAGCAAAATCTAGTTTCATATCAAGAGCAATTAATAGTAATGCTATAAGCGGTGAATCATTGTCAACATTTAATTCAGCAAGTGCTAGTAAAAAAGCAGCAATTGAAACAGAATTAATTAATAGAGCATCAAACGGCGATAGGAAATTAGCAGGACAAGCTTCTGATGCAATACAAGCAAATAAAGGTTCAATATTAACATAATGGCAAACTCAGATCAAAATGCAGGACAAGGAAAATTTAATAAAGATAATTCTGAGTCTCAAAAAAGATATTTTAACAACTATTATGATACACCGATTAATCATACACCCAGTGAAGTTGATGCAGTAATTGGATACTTTCGAAAAAGAGGATTCGACGAAGTTGCCGCTATTAATACTGCAACTGTTTTATTACAACAAGCAGATATAGACGAAGTTCCTGTATTTGAATTAATTGATACTCTTAAAGGAGCAACTGAAATACAACTAAGCAATATTGTAGCTCAAATTTTAAATTTAAATAGAAGTAAAACTAGTGTTCTAGGGTATAGATCTTTAAATTCAGATGAGTTATTTGATCAACGGAATATTATAAATTGACATGGCTCATTTTGCTCAAGGGAAATATAATCTTAAAAATCCCAAAAAGTATGTAGGAACAAAAAGTCCAACATATAGATCAGGCTGGGAATTTACATTTATGAAATTCTGTGATGAGCATAGAGCTATTTCACAATGGGCTAGTGAAGCTGTACGCATACCTTATAGAAATCCTTTATCAGGCAAACAAACAATTTATGTACCAGATTTTTTTATAGTATATAATGATGCTAAAGGCAAACAACGTGTAGAACTAATTGAAGTAAAACCTAAAAATCAAACATTAAAAGAAAAATTAGGTAAAAGTAAATATAACCAAGCATCGTGGATTGTTAATCAAGCTAAATGGGAATCAGCTAGGTCCTGGTGTAAACAAAAAGGTATACTATTTCGTATAGTAACTGAAGATGATATATTCCACACTGGTGGCAGAAAGTAATGTTTAGTGATACATGCATTTATATTAATAGTTCTTATCGGAGCAGGTGAAGACGCAAAACAACAGCCTAGTCCTATGTATTTTAGAAGCATAGACGTTTGCCAATACTATGCTAGGCGTATACCAAGACAGTATGGTAACTATGGTAGCAAATGGCTAGTCCCACCAGAACATAGAATTACTGCATATTGTAAACCAGTAAAAGTTAACCCGGAGAATACACTAGTATATGATCATTGAATTAGCGTTAGTTGGCATGTTACAATGCTCGCTAGTACACCAACAAATAGTAAATGAAGATTTAAACTGCTTTTATACTTGCACAGATACTAGCAAAGAATTTGCTAGTACCTTGAAACAATACCGTTGTCCAAAGAAACTTTATGCAGATAGACCTGCATTACCTTTTAAAGATAGAGATCGTAAGGGCAATAAATGGACCAAAGAACAAATAGAAAAGTACAAAGATTGATAAGTACATATATAATGGAAAGCTATCTATGACCAAAAAATTAGAAGATCTGCTAAATTTACCTGATTCTAAAGAGATTATTGAGACCGCAAAAGCCCAAGAATCAGAACAAAAGTCGTATGAAGTTGAAAAACAAAAAGAAGCTTTTCGAGATATAGAGGAATTTGATAAAATTGCTAGTGCATTACCAGCAGTTAAGGGCCTAGGAAATATGGCCGATGATGAATTAAATGACATTGCACAAAGGGCATTAACCGCATATGATGACTTAATGGACTTAGGAATGAACGTTGAATCACGCTATGCTAGTAGAGTATTTGAAGTTGCTGGCGGCATGTTAAAGACATCCTTAGATGCTAAAACTGCTAAACTTGATAAAAAACTTAAAATGATAGACTTGCAACTTAAGAAAGAAAAACTAGATAAAGAAAATAGTACCGGAGAAGAAGGCATTATTAATGGGCAAGGGTATGTTGTTACTGATAGAAATAGCTTATTAGAGAAGCTAAAAGGTCTAGATAAAGATAAATAGTTTATAGTAGAGGAATTAAAATGAAATCATTTGCACAAATATTACAGGAATCGAAAAAAGTATATTCGTTTAATATTGGGCTTGCTGGCGATTTACCTGAAGGCGTTGAAGATCGGTTAGAGTCCGTACTAAAAAAATTCAATGTTTTAAGTTTTACTAAAGGCAAAAAAACACCAATCCAAAAACGTCCTTTAGACTTTCCACAATTAGAAAATACAGAAGTTACTTTTTTTGAAACGTCAGTAGAATATCCTACTACTACACAAGTATTACAACACTACTTAGGAAACTGTTGTGGCATTCCACAAAGCCATATTATTGTACGTAATCCAGGAGATCCTAGAGAAGCGTATCAAGAAGAAGTTGGTGATGAACCATATGATGTATTACTAACACAAGAAGATATGGGTGGTGAATCCGCACAGCAGGAAGTAGCAGATAATAGAACAATGGAATTATTAAAAGAATTAGAGACTGCTCGCGCCGAACGTGATGCAGCCGCCGGTAACGAAGATGCACCACAAGGTGAATCAAAAGATATTCAAGGCGATAAACAAAACACTAAAGCAGTGGTTGGAGGATAAAAATGAGTACAATGAAAAAACTAATTGAGTCAGTGGATGCAGGCATAGCAAATGAAGGACCAATGGGTATGCCAATGGCATCACCTATGCCACCAGAAGATAAAGGTAATCCTGTAAGCGTAAATGTATCAATGAATGCAAGTGGTAAAGAGCATGTAGCAGACTTGTTGGACATGATGAAAAATGCAGGCTTAGGCGGTGCAGAGGAAGTCAGCGGACCATCATTAAGTCCAAGAATGGACATGGAAAAATTCCGAGACATAATTGATACTGATGGCGACAATATGCCTTCACCAGAAGAAGATGTTGACGAAATTACAAAAGCCCAGGAAAAATTACCTCCTCAATTACAAAAAGCTATTAAAGATAAAGAAGAAAAAGAAGGTGATGTTGAAGAATGGGCAAACAGTGCTCCAGGAGAAGAAGCATCAGATCGTGGCGATATGGGAGACTACGAAGATAATATTCGTGATGGTAGTGACTTACATAGAAGGAAAAAAGGCTATAAAGCAACAGCTGGCGGCGATAATCCAATGTCAGTAGAAAGTATCAAAGCTACACTAATGAAAGCACTTAATGAAAAGAAAGCAAAGCCTGACTTTTTAGATATGGACAAAGATGGCGACAAAAAAGAGCCAATGAAAAAAGCTATTAAAGATAAAAAAGCTAAAAAAGAATCCATAGATGAAGCAGAAGAAAAAATGCCATCAAAAGCAGAAGTAATGAAATGCTGTAAAGATGGTATGAGTGTTGCAGAAATTTGCAAGAAGTATCCAGACTGTGATCAAGACAAGCTTAAAAAAATGTGCAAAGATTGCAAAGACGAAATGAAAGAGTCTGTAGAAGAAGGTGCATTTAAGAAAGCTGGTGCAAAAGGTGATGGTTCAGCAAAGTTTGATGAAATGGGTTGTAAAAAAGAAATGATGAAACTTAATCAAAGCGGTTGTGCTAAACACGAAATGTATCAAAAAGTTGGTGAAAAATATGGATGTAGCAAAGCTAACTTTGAAAAATTATATGCTAGTCATTGCGGTTAATTATATATCTAATAGGAAAAAATTATGGCAACAGTAACATTATTAAGAAACGGAAAACCTACACAAGTAGAAGTTCCTACATCTTTTAATACTGAGGATGATTGTAGAATTTTCTTATCATACTGGAAAGCACAAGGAGCTACTGCATGGGATACAAGAGTTGTTGGTCCTTTTGTAGAAGCATTTAATTCTGGAACAATTTCGTTAGAAGAAGTTGTAACTCTTGCTAATGGAGAAATTATTGCTCAATCAGATACAGATTGGCCTATTTCTGAAACAGAACTTAAAGAGCATATTACTACTAACAGCTTAACACTAACTCGCTAACCCCCCAGATTGTTAGCCAATAGCGTCTTCGGACGCTATTTTTTTGGTTAAATAAAATTATGCATGTATTTAAACAAACTTTAATCGATCTAGATAATAGACAAGCAAAAAACATACAAGAATTTTACTACAAAGATACAGAATATGAATCTCCTGGTCCAGGACAAGGAACCGGTGTTAGAGACTTAGCAAGAGATTATTTTCGTAATAGTAAGGTAAAAGAACGCCATGTTATACTAAAAGATAACGGCAATACATTGGAGGTTGCTACATATTTTGCAACAAAAAAAGATTGCTTAGATTTTTGCGATGAGCCTGTAGTTAGAGAATCATTAAGATTTTTTGAAGATAGAAATTTTAAACAAACAACAGAACTATACGAAATACAAGACGAACTAAGTATTAGAAAATTAAGCTTTGAAACTATGCGTAATGAATTAAGATATTTTTCTACTAGCTGTACAGATTTAGATCAGGTAAAAGAAAGAGTTAATGAAATTTTTACAGGGTCGTCTAATGCAAAAAAATAAATTTTTCATTTTGGGATTACCAAGGTCTGGTACTACTGCAATAGCAAATACACTAAGCGATAATAATATATACATGTATTCTTCTGAAAAAGTAGAAGGTATTGTAGATAATGAAAGTTACTTATTTGAACCATTTGCATTAGCTAACAGGAAAGTTGTATTGGATTGGAAACATAAGTTACATTATACTATTGAACCAAAATTTAAAAAAGAGTACAATGGATTTAAAGTAATTCTTGGAGATCAAGTAAACATACACAGTTTATCCCAAGACTTTAATTATCGTCCTTTAATTGTTATAAGAAAAGATATATGGAAAGTTATTTTCAGCAAAATAGCTGCATCATATGCAACACACGAAGAAACAGGGCCAATAGGTGTATATCTTCAATCAAGTAGAACAGCTAAAGCTGATTTTACTAAATTCCTTCCTACTATTCCAAGATTAGAATTTTTCCTTGGAAATATGATCAAAGCAATATATGAATTAGAAAACGAAACATATATGTTAGATCCAATTGACATTATATATTTTGAAGATTTTATAAAGCCTAATACTACATATAACAAAATTAATAAGTATTTTGGAAAAGAAATTACATTCAATTTAAATTATAATGATGAATTTAATGTTATAAGTGAATATCTGTCTGAAGCTGGATGGACCAGTAATCAATACAAATATCTAGCATCTAGGATCGATACTATGGTAGAAAGATTTAGTATTAAAGACGATGCAAAAATACCTAAATGGTTAAAGGAAACATTAATTAACCATCCTTTTATTGATAAGTAGTATATAAGGACATTTTAATGAGCAAAAGTTTAGACGGCGTATTAACAAAAAAAGCAAACAAACAAGAAACCTTTACTAATGATCAAGTAGAGGATTTGTTAAAGTGCATGGATCCTAAAAATGGATATGATTACTTTGCACGTAATTTTGCTTATATACAGCATCCTGTAAAAGGTAAACTGTTATTCGAACCATACGAATACCAAGATAGACTACTTAAAAGTTATCATGATCATAGATTCAATATTAACATGTTGCCAAGACAAACAGGTAAAACTACCTGTGCTGCAATATATCTGTTATGGTATGCAATGTTTACACCTGATCAAACTATTCTTATTGCGGCACACAAGTATACAGGCGCACAAGAAATTATGCAACGTATACGCTATGGATATGAATTGTGTGCAGATCATGTACGTGCAGGAGTAACAAACTATAATAAAGGCTCAATAGAATTTGAAAACGGCTCACGTATTGTTAGTGCTACAACAACAGGCAATACAGGACGTGGTATGAGTATTTCATTACTATACTGTGACGAGTTTGCATTTGTGCAACCTAATGTTGCCACAGACTTTTGGACATCAATATCACCTACACTAGCAACAGGTGGTCGTGCTATCCTTACAAGTACACCAAACTCAGACGAAGATACATTTGCTACTATATGGAAACTTGCAGAGGATAAATTTGATGCAAACGGTAACGAACAAGAAGTTGGCGTTAATGGATTTCATAGTTTTAGAAGTTACTGGGAAGAACATCCAGACAGAGACGAAAAATGGAAAGAAGAAGAACTAGGACGTATTGGTGAAGAACGTTTTAGGCGTGAGTATAATTGTGAATTCTTAGTCTATGACGAAACTCTAATTAGTTCGTTAATGCTTACAGAAATGACAGGCGATAGTCCGTTAGTTAATATGGGGCAAACACGCTGGTACAAGAAACCTACTGCACAATATACATATGCAGTTGCACTTGATCCTAGTATGGGCACAGGTGGCGACAATGCGGCTATACAAGTATTTGAATTACCTAGCTACGAACAAGTAGCAGAATGGCAACATAATACTACAGCTATACCTGGACAAATTAGAGTACTTTCAGATATATGTAGTTACATAACAAAAGAAACAGGCAACGAAAACGGACTTTACTGGAGTGTAGAAAACAATGGTATAGGAGAAGCTGCACTAATTGTTATTAATGACTTCGGTGAAGAAAATATACCTGGACTGTTTGTAAGTGAACCTATGCGTAAAGGACATGTACGCAAGTTCCGCAAAGGATTCAATACTACGCATGGCACTAAAATTACAGCATGTAGTAGACTAAAAACTATGATCGAAAACGATAAGATGATTGTACATAGCAAGCCATTTATAACAGAACTTAAAAACTTTGTAGCAACAGGGTCAAGCTACCAAGCAAAATCAGGACAAACAGACGATTTAATAAGTGCAGCATTACTTGCTATTCGAATGATGGCAGTACTTAAAGATTGGGATCCACGTATATATAATACATTTACACAAGCTGAAGAAATAGCAGATTACGAAGCACCTATGCCTATTTTCATTAGCACAAACTATTAACAGAGTTGATAAATACAATATGCAAGAATTTGATAAAATAGGTGAAGATCTTTTTAATAAAATACGAGGACGTTTTCCAAGTATTACTATTGGCAATGAAGCAGGGGAGGTAATTAACGAACCTTCACAGGCTAGATTCTTTGATTTTGAATACAAAGAAGCTGATAAAACTTTAGGTAATGTTAGTGTTAATATTACTGAAGACGAAGGAATGACTATTATATATTCCAAGGATTTTATATCTAATGAAGATTCAATGACAAAGGATAATTGGTATAATTTTCTTAAAGAATTAAGATTGTTTGCAAAAAAACGCATGCTTGAATTTTCAATAAGAGATATTACTAAATCAAACCTAACAAAAAGAGACTACAAATTTTTATCTAATCGGACCGGAGACAATACAATGGCAGAATCAAAACTCTATGGAACTAGCAGAATTAGTTACCAAGATGTAGGTAGTGCGAGACTAGTAATTAAACACACCGAAAGTATTAATCAAGAACAAGCTACTGGACGTACTAGAAGCGTTGGTACTATATACATTGAAAGTTCCGAAGGTGAACGTTTCAAATATCCATACAAACATCTAAATGGTGCAAGAGCAATGGCTAGACATGTAGCCGAAGGCGGAAATGCATATGATGATTTTGGTAAGCACATTGTTAGTCTTTCCGAAGAGCAAGCAAAATTAAGCAAGTTTAAAAGGTATATGAGTCGTTCAGCTGTAATGGCGGAAAGTTTATCTGATTATACTGATGCTGTAAACGATCGTATTGTTACAGTTAAAAAGACACTACAAAATTTACAAAAGAAAGACTACTATGCAGAAACATTTGAATCCTTTGCTCCGGCCGTAATGGAAGATGTACCTGCTGACGTAGCTGAAAATTGGATTGATCAACTTACTATTAGACAGTTTAACGAAGAATTAAAAGACATTTTTCCTTATGTGTTTAAGCTAGTAAGTGAAGTATCAAAAGCTAAAGATCTAGGCCCAGATGATTTAGCAGAAGTAGCTGGACCAGACAAGTGTTGGCCAGGACATAGAAAAGTTGGCACACAACCGGGTACTGGTAAGAACAAAGGTAAACGTGTTAATAAGTGTAAAAAAATTGAAGGTACTGAAGAAGCATTAGAACAAGGCTTTGAGGAAATGATGGGCCAATTTGGCGAAGGCGCAATGAAAGATTTGCTTATCGATAAATGCGAAAAAATGGACCGTGAAGATTTTGTCGATGATGCAGACGACTACGGAATGACACCTGAAGAGGCTGGAGAAATGTGGGATAATGTAAATGGCGTCAATGATGAAGATGATACTATGGCAGTAAAAATCGACAAAGATGGTGCTATTAGCAAAGATGACGGAAAGGCTGAAAAAGAGCAAAAGACTCCACTAGGCGAATTCATACTAAGTTACTTTGATAAAGAAACAGGCGAATTTCCAAAAGGCGAGACCGCAGTACTTACGATGATCGAAAAGGACTACGGTGAGCAGTTCATAGAACCTGCTAAGGCATTTATAGAACGAATCCAAGCAAAATTTGAAGAATATCAAATGCAAGCACACCCACAGCAAATGGAAACAGATGATGAAGATGATGATGATGAAGATGAAAATGATGATCTGTTTAAAGATGACGAGTTTACTGCAATGGATCAAGAAGATGACGACGAAGTAAACAAGCATTTTGAAAGAATGCGTGAATTAGCTGGTGTAAGATAATCAGCTAATTCTTTTTAAAAGGATATATCTTGGATTGTCGATCTGACATTTATCACTTAGTTTCTCAAGGATATAGTCTATCAGATCCTTATGTAATGAAAAACCTATATGAATACGGTTATAGTGCAAAAGAAATAGCAAGCACTATTAATCAACATTTTGATATAGATATTACAATAGAACGTAAGTTTATACAAGCACTACTAAATTTACACAAAGATAGAGACTTAGAAAATCTTCCAAACTCTAATAATTATTGGCATAAGTTAAACATTGACATAGCACCACTTGCTATAGATCTAAAAGACTATATATTGTCAGATCCATATAGATCCGGAGAACACGCATCGTATAATGCAGATACTGGCGGAGTATGGACGTTAGATTCTAATATGTTATTCAGTAAAGAATGGCTTGAATATTTAGAAAACGACTTTAGTATTTTTCCTGGACACGTACAGTTATTTTACAAGAATAAAAATGCACAACATTCAGTAGCACACGTAGATGTAAGTAGCACAGGCACACTACACGGCGGAGCAATTAATTGGACACTAGATCTTGATGATGCAGAAATGGTCTGGTACGAAACACCAGACTATGAACACACAGGTAAAGTAAAGACAACCATTAATGATCAAAGTAAAGAATGGCCTATCTCAGGACTAAAAGAACTTGATAGATGTCATGTGGGACAAAAAGCTACACTAGTACGTACAGATGTCCCTCATACTGTAGACATGGGCAATACTGATAGATGGGCAGTAAGTTTTAGAATATTAACTGCACTCACATGGCAAACGCATGTTACAGTACTAGAAAATTACATCCAAAAATAATTCAAAAAACCATTTGACATGCTAAATATAAGAGTGTATAATACATAGTATGTATTGCACAATTAGGCACTACAAAAACAATCATAGGCACATATAGGAGGCAAAACTATGGCATCATTAGCAGAAATTCGAGCTAAATTAAAAGAACAAGAGTCACGCTCAAGCG
>Ga0163179_10003070_pt1 | contig 11436 bp, 11 predicted proteins | sample AtlANTMetagenome_FD_109643 | JGI IMG/M metagenome (GOLD analysis project Ga0163179, IMG submission 109643) | Marine eukaryotic phytoplankton communities from the Atlantic Ocean - Atlantic ANT 2 Metagenome | ecosystem: Environmental > Aquatic > Marine > Oceanic | place: North Atlantic Ocean... | reverse complement strand
TGGTAAAGACCAAAAGCAACATTTAGAAATGACTAGAGATATTGCTATCAAGTTTAATAATCTCTATGGAGACATTTTAGCAGTACCTGAAATAGAAATTGATGCTAGTAATGATATTGTAATTGGAATAGATGATCAAAAAATGAGTAAGTCGTACAATAATACTATACCTATTTTTGCAGAAAATGATGTTATCAAAAATCAAGTAATGAATATTATTACCGATTCTGCTGGATTAAATGATCCTAAAGATAAAGATACACCTTTGTTCAAGATTTACTCTTTATTTTTAAATAGTGAGTCTAAAAAAGAACTTGCTGAAAGATATGATACTCCTGGTTTAAAATATATGGATATCAAAAAAGAATTAATTGATACTATTATCAATTTTTTTGAATCGAACAAATCAAAAAGAGAACAATTACTTAAGAATGATGATGAAGTAAATCAAAAAATGATTTTAGGAAAAAATAAAGCAAGGCAAATTGCTCAAAAGACTCTTCATGAAGTTAAAAGTGCAGCTGGTTTACTTTAGATGTTCAATATTAAGTTAGAAAACTTTGAAGGCCCACTCGATCTACTCTTATACTTTATTAAAAGAGATAAAATAGACATTTACGATATTCCAATAACACAAATTACTAATGAATATATTTCAGTTATAGATGAAGCAAAAAAACTAGATGTTTCAATTGCTGGTGAATTCTTATTTATGGCTTCTATGCTATTAAGAATTAAAACTCAAATGCTTTTGCCTAGAAAAGTAGATGAAGAATCTTTGGATATTGATGATCCAAGAATCGATCTTGTTGCTCAACTACTTGAATATAAAAAGTATAAAAATATAGCTAATAAGCTTAAAAACTTACATTTTGAAAATAAAGACTCATTCTTTAGATCTCCATCAAAAGTAATTTATGATCACTCTCCTGATATATCTTATTTTTTAAATGAAGTAACTTTATATGATATATCAAAAATTTTTAAAGATGCGGTTGATAATGCTCCAATGCAAGATACATTTGAAATTTACAGAGAAACTGTTTCTTTGAAGGATCAGAAAAATTTCATTTTACAACAATTCAAAACAGATAAAATCTTATCTCTAAAAAATCTTGTAAAAAAGCTTGAAACAAAAATTGAAATTATCGTTACATTTTTGGCGTTATTAGAAATGATAAAACAGTCTGAAATAATTTGTTCTCAGAAAGAAAACTTTAAAGATATAGAAATAAAACTAATTATTGCTGAAGCATGACTGAAAATCAAAAAATTATAGAATCTCTTTTTTTTGTATCTACTGTTCCATTAGTTCAAAAAGATATAATTAAAGTTTTTGGCAAAGAGAATGCACCAGATTTAGAAAAAGAAGTTTCAGATCTTAATAATTTATACAAGCAAAGCTCGTTCTATATTAAACAAATTGGCGATGGATTTATGATGGTTAGTAAAAAAGATTTTGAACCATATATATCCAAGCTCATTCCTTCAAAAAAGCTAATGCTTTCCAATGCAGCCCTAGAGGTATTAGCGATTATTGCTTATAAGCAACCTATATCAAGAATTGATATTGAAACAATTAGAGGAGTTGATTGTAAGGGTGTTTTAAAAAATTTATTGTCGAAAAATCTAATTAAGATTCAAGGAAGAGAAGATTCGATCGGTAAAGCCCTTCTATACAAAACAACCGATGACTATTTGAAGCATTTTGGAATAAGTAATCTTAATGAAATGCCTACACCAGACGAAGTTTCTGAATTAGTTGAATCTGAAGATTTTTCATAATGAAACTTTTCAAGGCTATATCTTCATCTGGAGAGCTTTCAAGAAGAAAATCAATTGATGCAATTCAAGAAGCAATGGTTACTGTTAATGGAAAACTAATACTAGATCCATTCATCGATGTTGAAGCTAAGGATGATATTAGACTGGATGATAAAAAAATAAATTATAATACTGATTTAACTACCATATTACTTAACAAGCCTAAAGGCTATATATCAACAAAGTCAGATGAAAAAGGTAGAAAAACTATTTTTGAATTAATTCCAAAAAAACCTCCATTAAATCATGTTGGAAGATTAGACAAAGATACTACTGGAGCTATTTTACTTACCAATGATGGCAATCTTTCTCAATACCTAATGCATCCAAAGAACAAAATAGAAAAAGAATATATTGCTATTACTAACCAATACATCAGCGAAAAAAATATTAATAAGCTTCGTAAGGGAATATTTATTGGATCTAATGAAAAAGGCAGAGCAAAAATTGTTTCTCAAGAATTAAAAAAAGGCCTTATTGAAGTTACAATGATTTTAAAACAAGGAAAAAAGAATGAAATTAGAAGAATTTTTAAATTTCTTGACCTAAACCTTATATCCTTAAAAAGAGTTAGAATAGGAGAAATTAAACTTTCAAAATTGACTATTGGTACTTGGAGACCTCTAACAAAAAAAGAATTAAGTTTTTTAGTACAAATTCAGTCATAAGTCTCAAAAACTAAACATCTTGGTATTTCTATAAAGAAAAACTAACTTTCGTGGCATTTATGGTAATTACAATTGACGGTGCAGCGGGAGTTGGTAAAACATCTACTGCAAAAGAAGTAGCTAAGAGGCTGGGATACCAGTACTTTGATACAGGTGCTATGTATCGAGCAGTTACATTCTTTTTTATTAATCAAAATGTCAATTTAAGGTCAATTGATGAGGTGATTAACTCGCTTAAATCCATAAGATTGCATATAGATTTTTCGTCTGAAAGCGACATGATAATTTTTTTAGATGAAGATGATATAAGTTTGAAAATTCGTAGTCAAGACGTTACTAGTAGGGTTAGTGCGGTAAGTGCAATTAAAGAAGTAAGAGAAATGATGGTTGAAATTCAAAGATCTTTTACTAAAAAAGGTAACTTTGTTGTTGAAGGTAGAGATATTGGTACAGTTGTATTCCCAGATGCAAAATATAAATTTTATCTTCAAGCTGATTATGATATTAGAGCAAAAAGAAGGTTGGCTGATTTTGAGAAAATCAATGAAGCCAAGAATATTAACGAAATTAAAGAGGATTTGGAAACTAGAGATAAGTGCGATAGTACTCGTAAACTATCTCCATTGAAAAAACCAGAAGATGCGATTATAATAGATACTACTCATTGTTCTTTTGAAGAACAGGTTGACCAAATCTTAAAACATATAGAGAAATAACATGAACGATAAATTAAACAATGAAACTAAAGAAAATGATAATGAATTAACTTCTGTAGAATCAAAAAATGAAGAAGTTAAAATCGAAGAAGTGGTTGTAGAATCTTCAGAGCAAAAGAATGAAGAAAAAAAATCTTCAACAAATAATAGAAAAAGTATTAAAGATTATTTAAGTAAAGATTTATTTGCTGATATAAAAAGAATATCATTTACGGACAAAAAACCATCAGAAGATGATAGACAAGACACTTTATCTGAAGAATATCAGGGAACATTTAATGATATTTCTGAAAATCAGATTATATCTGCTAAAGTCATTGGAATAAGTGATAGTGATGTTATGGTTGATATCGGCTTCAAGTCCGAAGGCTTAATTAATCGTTCAGAATTTGATAATAAAGACTTACCAGAAATAGGTTCAAATATCGATGTTTTCTTAGAAAAATTTGAAGATACCGATGGAAACATTACGCTCTCAAAGTATAAAGCTGATTTTATTAAGAGATGGGAGGAGCTAAAGCATTTCTGTGATAGTGGAGAGCCGGTAAATGGTAAAATAGTAAAAAGAGTTAAAGGTGGGTTAGTTGTAGACCTTGGAGTTATTCAAGCTTTCCTACCAGGTTCCCAAGCAGATGTTCAACCAATCAAAAATTTTGATGATTTTATAGGAAAAGAATTTGATTTTCAGATTGTTAAAGTCGATGAGATGCGAAAAAATTTAGTAGTATCAAGAAAAGCTATTCTTGAAGAATCTTTAAATGAAAAGAGACAAGAATTAATGACTAAGATTGAAATTGGTGCTGAACTTGAAGGTATTGTTAAAAACATAACAGATTTTGGTGCTTTTGTAGATCTTGGTGGAGTTGATGGATTGATTCATATTACTGATTTTTCTTGGGGAAGAATAAATCATCCATCAGAAATTGTAGAAATTGGACAAAAAATTAATGTCCAAGTTATTGATTTTAATAAAGAGACTTCTAGAATTTCATTAGGATTAAAACAATTAGTTGACAATCCATGGAAAAAAATTCCGGAAAAATATAAAGTTGGAGACATTGCTGAAGGAAAAGTTGTAAGTATAATGAACTATGGTATTTTTATTGAATTAGAGAAGGGTATTGAAGGTCTAATCCACATATCGGAAGTATCCTGGACTAAGAATGTTCAGAATCTTCAAGACTCTTATAAAGTTGGAGATTCTGTTAAATCAAAAGTTTTGTTTGTTGATTCAGATGAGCAAAAAATAAGTTTAGGTATTAAACAGCTTTCAGAAGATCCATGGGGTAAAATCTCTGATCTTGTAAAAGTTGGTGATAAAAAATCCGGTATAGTAAATAAAGTTACTAAATTTGGAGCATTTGTATCATTAAATAATGAATTAGAAGGATTTGTAAGAACAACTGATTTCCATTGGACTAAAAATCCATCACATCCTAAGGAATTTGTCAACGAAGGCGATACATTAGATTATATTATTCTAGAAATACTTGAGAAGGAAAGAAAAGTCTTATTAAGTGTCAAAGATTTATCTGAAAACCCTTGGGAAGGAATTGAAAATAAATTTAATTCAGGAGACAAAATTACAGGTTTATTTGAAAAGATGACTGATTTAGGCATTGTTATTAAATTAGAGAATGAAATTGAAGGTTTAATACCAATAAATAAGATATCTAAAGAACAAAAAAAGAATACAGTAAGTAGTCTTAATGAGGGTGACTCTTTAGATTTGCTTGTAGTTGAGGTTAAATCAGAAGAAAAACATATAACCTTAATGCTTGATGATTCAAATGTTGATGATTAATAATACAAAATTCAAAAGAATTACTTATTCTTTTGTTATCGCTTTTGTATTCTGGTTTTTTATAGAAAGCGAAGAAACTTATACTGTAAATCTCGATATACCACTTGTTGCTAGAAATTTACAAGAACAAAAAACATACAAAGAAGAAGTTCCAGAAAGTGTTTTTATAACTTTAAAAGGAACAGGTAGATCTTTCATATGGTTAAGAGTTTTTAAAAATTTCTACAAAGATGATTTTAAAGCTGTAATCGATCTAAGCAGTATTACTGATGAGTATAACTTTGAGCTTGATTCATATTACAAAGAAAATCCAGAAAAAATAGTCTTACCATCCTCATTGGATTTAAAATTTATTGAGGTTTTAAATCCTAGAAATATTCAAATCAAATTACAAAGGTACATGGTCAAAAAAGTACCAGTTAAATCACAAATTTTAGTATCAACGGAGGCAGGATATATTGCTCTTGAAGGACAATTTTCTCCTGACTCAATTAGTATTGGCGGTCCAGAAGAAACAGTTAACGCTATTGAATTTGTACAAAGCGAGAAAGATACCTTACTCAATTTGATTTCTTCAGTTGAAAATGAATGGGCAATATTAGCTCCAAGTAAGCTTGTTAATTATGATCCTAAGAAGGTTTCTGGATTTATTAATGTTCAACCAATAAGCGAAACTATAATAACAGGTATTCCAGTACAACTTATAAATAAGCCAAATGATGTAAATATATTTGTAAATCCAGCGACTGTTTCATTAACTATTGTTGGAGGCCTCGAACAAATTGCTAATATTTTTCCAGAAGATATAGATGTAATTATAGATTTTAATTACTGGAATTCTGCCAAACAATTTTATTCACCATCAATTAACTTGCCTGATTATTTAATTGAATGGAAGGATTTGTCTCCAAATAATTTAGAAATTTTAGTTATCAAAGAAATTAATTGATTATTCTTGGCATAGAAACATCATGTGATGAAACAGGAGTTGCTCTTTGCAGCGATTTCAAAATTTTATCAAGTTTTACTAAAACTCAATCTATTCACCAAAAATATGGTGGGGTTGTACCTGAGATAGCTTCAAGAGAACATGAAAAATATCTTCCTAATATTACGAGAAGAGTTCTTGAAGATGCAAATATATGTTTTGAAGATGTAGATGCAATTGCGGTAACAAATGGTCCAGGCTTAATGGGCTCTCTTTTATCAGGGATTAGTTTTGCAAAAGGAATTGCTCAAGCCTTAAATATTCCAATTATTCCAATAAATCATTTAGAGGCCCACTTAAATTCTGTTTTTATTGAACATTCTGAGCTTGAGCCTCCATTTATTAATCTTTTAGTTTCTGGAGGACATACTCAACTATGGCTTGTAAAGAATATGTTCGAGTATGAGCTTTTGGGAGAAACATTGGACGATGCATGTGGAGAGGCTTTTGATAAAGGTGCAAAAAAAATGAACTTAAATTATCCTGGTGGTCCTGAAATTGAAAAGCTTGCAAAAAATGGAAATAAAAATCTAATTAATTTTCCAAGACCTATGATTAATGATAATACATTTAACTTTAGTTTTAGTGGATTAAAAACTGCTCTGATTAATTGTGTTGATGAAAATAAATATAGTTTTGAAGATATAGCTGCAAGTTATCAAGAGGCTATTGCAGACACATTAATTAGTAAATTTGAAAAAGCAATGAATCAATACTCTGCATATTCTGGAATTATTTGTGGAGGTGTTGCTGCCAATAAAAGATTGAGAGATAAATTAAATAAATTAGATCAGAAGATTATTTATCCATCAATGAAGTATTGTACTGATAATGCAGATATGATTGCATTTTTAGCATTACATAAAGTCAATAATAATAAAATAGATTTTGATAAAGATTTTAGTGCTTATTCAAGAGGGATGATTGTTTAATGAAATACCATTATTTTTTAATAATATATTTTATTTTTTTGTTTACTATAGTTTCTTGCGCAAAGAATGAAGAAAGTGCTACTATAGAAAAGAATTTAAGTCAAAGTATTAGTGAAACAATCATTGACGAACCCATAGATTTATCTATTAAAAATATCCTTATTTATCCAAATCCATTTGACAAAAACTCAATTTATATTGATGTTGAAATATTAAGCATTAATGGAGGAGATGGAGAAGTTCAAATAGCATTATTAAATGATAAAAAATTAGTTGCTTCAAATCCTATTACAGTTTTTTCATATGAACAAAATTATTTTCAATCATTTTTAATTGATGGAGAAGTTGATTACGAAAAAAATTTTCAAATTGGTATTTCAGCTTTAAATGGTGAAACAAATATTTCCAATAATAAACATATTTTTAAAAGTAGTTTAAAAATTGAAAAACCTAAAATTGCCATTTTATCTGGTAAATTAAATTTTAATACGCCTCATATAATAAATAATTTAAATGCTGATTTTGACCATTTTTATCCACATCCAATAGATGGGAATTTTGACATAACAGATTTTTGGTTTACAAACTATGATATTATTTTGCTTGATAATTTTCCCACTAAACCAGTTTCTGATAAATGGCTTAACTTATTTTTAAAGAAAATTATTTCAGAGAAAAGTTCATTACTTATGAATTCTAGATTAAGTCAGGATGTTAAAGTAATAAAAGATTTTTTCCCTATTTTTAATATTAAATATGGTGAAGATATAGATTTAAATGATTTTAATGATTTCTCAAGAAATCAAAATGGATCATTCAAATCATCATTTATTGCTATAAATGATATATTTAATATTTCGAAAAATTATATTTCAGAATTAAATGAAATAATAGATTGGATCTTACTAGATACTGATATTCAATACTCATTTTATGTTGCAAATAAGGACAATACAATTAACGAACCGATATTTATTTATGGTTACTCAAATTTAGTAGATTCGGAAGTAAAAAATCTTCAAGCTGAAGTTGTAATGAATGAAGAGGTAGTAAGTACAATTAAGTTATTATATAATCCTGTTTCTGGATATTATTTCAGTCAGTTTGAGCCTAGCATATTAGGAAGCTATGTTTTTAATATTCAGGATAGTAAGAAATTAATTGATACTATAAATGTAAATATATACGATTAAATGAGTAAATTGTCTCATGCTTGATATAAAAAAAATAAGAAAAAATTCAGATGAAATTTTAACAACTTTATCAAAAAAAGATAAAAATGTTTCTCTGGATAGTATTTTAAAATTAGACAATAGTCTAAAAACACTTACCACAAAACTTAATGAATTGCAAGCAGATCAAAATAGCAAATCTAAAGAAGTTGGAATATTAAAATCTAAAGGAGAATCTGCTGAAGATATTTTTGCTGATTTAAAAATTCTTTCTGGCAAAATTAAAGAGCTTGAAAAAGAACAAAGAGAGTTATCATCATCCTTAAAAGATGCACTATTAGAAATACCTAATTTACCTCATTCATCATGCCCTCAAGGTTCTTCTGAAAAAGACAATGTTGTTCTCCTTGAATCTTTTGAGTCAGGTTCAAAAAAAGAATTTGATTTTAAACCAAAAGATCATTTAGAAATTGGTAAACAACTTGACATACTTGACTTCGAAATAGCAGCTAAAATTTCTGGCAGTGGATTTCCTCTTTATAAAGGTAAAGGCGCATTGCTTGAAAGAGCATTAATTAATTTCATGATTGATTATCATCTTAAAACCTTTAATTATACGGAGTTTTTTACTCCTTTTTTAGTAAAACCAGATTCAGCTTTAACTACTGGTCAACTTCCAAAATTTTCAGATGATATGTATCATATTGAAAAAGATGATCTTTTTTTGATCCCAACTGCAGAAGTTTCATTAACAAATATTCATAAAGATGATATTTTATCTCTTGATAATTTGCCTAAATATTATCTTGGATACTCTGCATGCTTTAGAAGAGAAGCTGGATCTTATGGAAAAGATACCAGAGGACTTCTTAGAGTTCATCAATTTAATAAAGTTGAACTTGTAAAATTTGTAGAACCTAAATACTCTTATAAAGAATTAGATTCATTAGTTAAACAATCGGCTAAAATACTTGATTTATTAGAACTTGATTACCGTATTATTGAATTATGTACAGGTGATTTGAGTTTTGCAGCAGCTAAATGTTTTGATCTTGAAGTATGGGCTCCTGGAGAAGAAAAATGGTTGGAGGTATCGTCATGCAGTAATTTTGAGGATTTTCAATCTAGGAGAGGAAACATTAGGTTTAAAGATGCTAATGGAAAAACAGATTTTATTCATACTTTAAACGGTTCAGGATTAGCAACCCCAAGAATTTTTGCAGCTTTTCTTGAAACTCACCAAAGGCCAGATGGTAGTATTAAAATTCCAGCTACTCTCCAACCATATATGGGAATTTCGGAGATAAAATAATTGCGAATTATATGGATTTATTTAAATCTTATTTTTTGGACATTATTATTTGGTCTCAGTTCTTTCTTTACAATTTTATTAACAGGTAAGAAGGAAAATTTTAAGTTTTTTGGAGTAATCTGGGGAAAAACTTTATCATTTATTTTTAACGTAAAATTGGTAGTAAATGGGAAGCATAATCTTCATAATGGGAATTATATTTTTGTATCAAATCACGCTTCTTTGATTGATATTCCTCTTTTATTAATTGCTGTAAACAGATATACGGTATTTATTGCAAAAAATGAATTAAGCAAAATACCTATTTTTAAATCAATTTTATATAGAGCAGGTTTTATTTTTGTTGACAGAAAAAATAATGATAGCGCTGTTAAATCAATGAATAATTTAATTGAAGATATAAAAAAGACTCCGAGATCTGTTGCTATATTCCCTGAAGGAACTAGAACCAGAGATGGAAAACTCTTACCATTCAAGAAAGGTGCAGCTATTTTTGCAATAAACACAAATATTCCTGTAGTTCCTATTGCAATATCAGGAACCTATAGTTGGTCTCAAAAAAAATTATTTGATTTATCACAAAGTGTCATAAGTTTTGAGTTTGGGCAACCAATTATTACTGAAAACTATTCTTTTGATGATAGAGATTATTTGACTGAAAAAATTAAAACAAACATTAAAAACATGAAGATGAATTGAAATGCAATTTTTACTTAAAGACAATATAGATATTATCAAAAAAATTAAGGCTGAAAGAAAAAAAATAGTTTTTACAAATGGCTGTTTCGATCTATTACATGTTGGTCATATAAGATATTTGTTTCAGGCAAAAAAACTTGGTGATTTTTTGATTATTGGTCTTAATTCAGATAGATCAGTAAAGAAGCTCAAGGGAAAAGATAGACCCATAAATTCGTTCGAAGATCGAGCAACTTTATTATCAGCACTAAAGTCAGTTGATTTAGTCATAAAGTTTGAGGAACAAACTCCAGAAAATTTGATAAAAGACATAGTACCTGATGTTCTTGTAAAAGGAGGAGATTATAATATTGAAGATATTGTTGGTTATCAGGATGTAATTCAAAATGGAGGTCAAGTAAAAACCCTAAGTTTTTATGATGGCTATAGTAGTACGAATTATATAGATAAAATAAATAAACGCTAACTTGCTTATCAAAACTAATTCAAATAATTTTACAACTTATGATAAACAATAGAATAATATTCGCCATAATTATGTCCTCAATAATCTTTGGACAAAATCTTTCAGAAAAACCTAGAAAACCATTCATGAACACTGATGATATTTCTTTTTTAGGCACATCAAATAGAATTACTTCAATTTTAGATGAAGCAAAGCAATTTTTATCAGATGCAATTATTGCTGATGTCAATTCAGATACCGTTGAAGTTGTGTATAATATTAAAAAGGTTTTTGATCTATTATCTGATGTTGAACAAATAGGTGTTAGAGAAGAATTAGATAAAATTGAATTTGAAAAATTTCAAGATGATTTTGTTAAGATTTATACAACCAGATTAAATACAATCGATAGCTCAACTCAAATATTAACAGCTGATTTGATTCGAAGAGATATCGCTGAAATTACAGCAGAGAATGAATCTATTGAAATGGGTTTAACAAAATTTACTATTATAGATGATAGAGAAGGACATATACCTTTAGTCACAAATTCACAAGTTGAAAGTTATATTAGATATTTTCAAGGTAAAGGCCGTAAAGGATTTAACATATGGCTCAGAAGATATGTCCAATACAAAGATTTAATGTTACCTATCCTTGAGCAGTATGATTTACCTGAAGAGTTGATTGTTGTTTCAATGATTGAATCTGGCTTTGATCCTAAAGCTATTTCAAAAGCTAAAGCTGTTGGTTTATGGCAATTCATGTATTTAACAGGAAAGCAATATGGATTAAATAGAAATTGGTATATTGATGAAAGACAAGACCCAATAAAATCAACTCATGCTGCAGCAAAATATTTTAAAGATTTATATA
>Ga0163179_10003069_pt1 | contig 11437 bp, 10 predicted proteins | sample AtlANTMetagenome_FD_109643 | JGI IMG/M metagenome (GOLD analysis project Ga0163179, IMG submission 109643) | Marine eukaryotic phytoplankton communities from the Atlantic Ocean - Atlantic ANT 2 Metagenome | ecosystem: Environmental > Aquatic > Marine > Oceanic | place: North Atlantic Ocean... | reverse complement strand
GCAGATTTAAAATTAAATCAACATGTAATGGTTTTATTGGTCATGGTTCAAAAGGTGATACTTTAATGACGTTTACAAAAATAGGGTAATAACATGTCAGCAATAACCTTTCCAAATAGTCCTACACCAGGAACACAAACTACAGTAAATGGCATTACTTATACCTTTACTGATGGTACATGGGTTGCTGTTGGTCAATCAAATTTTTATTCTTTACCCACAGCATCAGCACAAGTATTAGGTGGTGTTAAAGGTGGTGGTACTGATATAACAGTTGCTAATGATGGAGTTATATCTTTTTCAGGTACGTTACCTGGACCAAAAACCTTTACTTTTACTGTAACTGGAAATGGTCAAACTACAGTTAATGATCCTCAAACTGGTCTAAATGGTGCTATAGGAGATTATACTATAACTGGAAGTGATAGACGTGGTATTGTTAGTGGAACGAATCCAACTATTCATATCAATGAAGAAGACACTATAATATTCAATGTTACTGCTGCTGGTCAAGAATTTCGTCTTGTGTGGGCTACTGCAGCACCAACTAGTGGTCCAAATGTTGGTGGTTTTGAGGATATTGGTACTAATAGTGTTAGTACTAATGAAGCAACTGGTCAGGGTAGTGGTACTGTTACATGGGTAAGTAAGGAACAGGATGGAGACTCTTTATATCAGGGAGGATCAAACTACTATTATCAGGATTGTGATCAGAACTTCACTAATAATCCAACAACTTATAAATTTGGAACTATAAAAGTATTCCATAAAGATACACCAGAAGGTAAAAGTGATTGGTTAGAACTTAATGATACTCCAAATTCTTATGCTGGACAAGCTGGTAAGTTTACCAAGGTGAATGCTGGTGAAAATGCTTTGGAGTTTACTGATTCCCCTGTACCAGTTGCAACATCAACAGTATTAGGTGGTGTTAAGAGTGGTGGTACTGGTATCGAAATTGCTGCTGATGGACTTATTTCTCTTGCAACTGGTAGTACATTTGATACCAATGATGTTGATTCCCACCTAAATCAATCTAATCCTACTAGTGGATATGTTCTTTCTTGGAATGGAACTGATTATGCTTGGGTAGATAACGCAGGGTATAGTAATACTGATGTCGATTCCCACCTAAATCAGTCCAATCCAACTGCTGACTATGTTCTTTCTTGGAGTGGGACTGACTATGCATGGGTAGAACAGTCTGGTGGTGGTGCTGGTGGTGGAACTCTAGAACATGATATGTGGTGGTTGGCTACACAATCTGCTGTTGAACTTGGGGTTGCTGGTGCTGGACGTATTGGATATAGCAGTAAGCATGACACTATTGGTCGTGGTGATACAGAATTGGGTGATTTTGGTAGGGTAACGCAGGTAGGATTTGAGAAATCTGGTAATGGAATGACAGAGGAGAATGGTATATTTACATTCCCTAGTACTGGACATTGGAGAGTTAAATCAACAGTACATTGCTATGGTAGAGAAAGTGGTGCTCAAGCAGGTAAATTTGCTTCTGCTATAACATACACATCAAATTATAATGAATCTACCAATTCAACTTATAACACATATTTGGGATGCCAAGGAGAACCTAGAACTGCTAACCAGACAGCACCTAGTTATGGTGAGATTGTGGGTTATTACAGTAGTGATTGGACTACTGTATGGAATGGAAATGACCCTTCAAGAAATCTTGACAATGTATTTGATGGTAGTAGTGCCACATATACAGAAATGCATACTAGTCATGCTGACATTAGTTATCTGTACTTAACACATGGGCAATTAACAGACGTAGTTAAAGTTGTAGTTGGATATGATGGTGATGGTTGGTTAGGTTTTAATGGTCAGCAGAATAATCCTGCAAACATGGCTCGCACAGATGGTGGTCCATATCAATATGGAGTAAACGGTTCACCTCAAGAACTTATAATGTATGATGGAACTTCTAATAACACACCAGCATTTAGTGGTCAATTAGAAAGTTTAACCTTTACTGGATATACTCAATCTGGAGGTAGTGCTCCTGGTGGTGCTATTAAAGGTGCAACATCAGTATGTCATCTTTACTATATTAAAATTCAAAGATTAACTGATAATGTTTTAACTACAATTACATATTCGTTACCTGCTGCTAATGTAAATTGGACTGAAGTTAATAGACAGTGGAGTATTATGGACTCCCAGATCTATCCTCACTTTAATGAAGTTAGTGTAGAATATGTTTTTAACATTACTGATACTTCCACACAGAAAGTTAAATTTGAGGTTTCTGATGCTACTTCTTGTATGCAGATTGATTGGAATAATGACAGACAGAGTAGATTTTTCTTCAGTAAGTTAGAAGGTGCACAAGGTTTACAAGGAGATCCTGGTACTCCTGGTACTAGTACAACTATTAATAATAATGCAGCAAATAGATTAATAACAGGATCAGGAACTACAGATACTTTAAATGCTGAATCAAATATAACCTATGGTGCTCTTGGAACTGGTATTCTTTTAGTTAGTGGTGATCTGGTAGTTGATAATACTATTAGTATAGATGCCAATTATATAAAAAGAAATAGTACTGGAACCAACCCCAGTAATGCTGATTTACACATTCAGGGTGATGGAACTGGTGGTACATATCATTTAACTTTAGATGATCATGTTGCTGTTGCTGGTGATATTACAATCAAGTATGGACTTAAAGATAAAGATAGTGAATTGGGTACTAATGGACAAGTTTTAACTAGTACTGGTACTCAAGTAGATTGGGTTGATGCTTCAACACTTTCTACATCATCAGCAATACCAGCATTCCAATCTAATTGGAGAATACCATTATGACTTCTACCGTATTAAAAGGAAATATAGTACCAGGAACAACATTTCAATATACCAATGACACTGGAGGTAATGTTAGATTTATTACCCAATATTTTCAGAGTGGTGTTGGTAGCTCAATGAATCAAGTGGGAACATTTGGTTTTGGTAGTGGATCAACAGCAGGAACTGATTGGGTACAATGGGATCTCGTTGATGGTTATACCACTGGTAAAAATATTTCACAAAGTACCACAACAGGTAATCCTCATCCAAATGAAATTATGTTAGCTGATGGAGATCGAGTAACTTGGGTTGTTCAAAATAATACATATGGTAGAAATCCATCATATAATTTTGTAGTAATACCAGAATAAAATTATGACTTCTACAGTAATTCAAGGAACCAAAAGAGGAACAGGTGCAAATGTTTCTCAAATCATTTATGATAACAATACTGGTGGTAATGTAAGACTTATAATTTATTTTATGAGGTTTCATTCAAGATCTAATGGGTCATCTAAAATGTATATGGGGCCTGATGCTCCTAATAGTGATAATTTAGGACATACATCTGGTTCTTACCCTAATACAGTAGAATTTGATCCTGGTCCTGATTTTTGGATGGGTAAGAGCCTGGCAGTATACATGCAATCTGAAGTCAATAATTATAATGCTGGTGGTAATACAGGTTATGTGCCAACAGAAATGATTTTGGCTGATGGATATAAGTTATATGTTTATTCCAATAATCAATATCTTACAGATGATAGAGTCTGTCAATATAGTATGGTAGCAATTCCAGAATAAAATCATGGCAACAACAGTATATTCAGGATCAGGAGCAATTACACATACCAATAGTTCTGGTGGTAATCAGAGAATTCTTATCTATTGGTTAAAAACTCTTAATGGATCTGCCACCATGACTATTGGTAACATGTCCGTTAATATGAGTGAGAATCAAGTTTTTGGGTTAAAATTGGCGATTAATACTTATGTTAATAACAACAGTAGTATGACTAATACTATGACTGTAACTGGTGGTGATGGTACTGGTAATGGTTCAGAAATTCCATTAGAATGTTATATTGCTGAAGGGCAGAACTTCAGTATAACTGGTGCTACTGTGGACACATATAATTTTATAGTAATAGACGAATAAATATTAATGTAATACCAGAGTAACATGGCAATAAATTTTCCCACCAACGCACAAAGTCAATTAAATTTAGGTGACACTTATAGCGATGCCACTTCAGGTATTACCTGGATATGGGACACAGTATCATGGAAAGCACAAGGTGTCTCACCATCTGGTCTTGTAAGTAATATTCAAGATCTTGCGAACGTAACTTTTTCTAATCTTCAAGATGATCAAGTTTTAACTTATACTGCTGCACTGGGATGGCATAATGAAAGTGCCCAAGGTAGTAGTGGTACTGGGGTTCCTTCTATTCAGGATATTACTGGTACTGCAATAGCAGTCCCAGCAGGAGAGGCACGAGAACTAAATATAACAGGACATAATGCTTATGCATTATTTAAAATAGAAGTATCACATGATGCCTGGGTAAGGTTATATTGTGACGATACTTCTAGAGATAATGACATTAATAGAAGTGAAGGTAATGATCCTAGTCCAGGATCAGGATTGCTTGCTGAAGTTAGAACTACAACTACTGGACAGGTTGTAGTACTCACACCTTCAGTACTAGGATTTAACAATGATAGTCCTAGGACAAATACAATTTATGCTTCTGTTACTAACAGAACTAGTTCTGCCCAGAACATCCAAGTAAAACTAACACTCGTAGAAATAGGCGATAATTAAATGGCAATACAAAATAACACACCTTTTGTTCGTCACGTTGGTGGCACCGAAGGAACCACAGGATGGTCTAGAACTGATGTTTTAAATGCTATAGAACAAGTACTAGCAGATGCTGGTATTCATGGATCTAGTCCTAGGAAAGGTGGTGTAGCAGTTAATTGTCTTGCTCCTGGATCTACACTGCCATTTAATGGCAGTGGATATAATACTAGTTATTGGAATGATTGTGGTGGTCCTGGTGTTAAAAATAATATGCCAGCACTTTCATATCGGAATATAAGAGTAACTAATAATGGAAGTGGTAATTATGTTTTAACACCTATTTGGCATCCTCATGTTATCTATACTAATGGTGAAATTTATATGGATAAAATGGGAGGTGGAAATCCAAATTTTGCTACTAATACATCTAATAATATTCCTCTAGAGAATATTAGTGGTTTACATCGTGATGGTTATCAAACAGGTGACTCATTTATTTTAAGAAACCCTAGTGGTGATCCTGCAAATATACCACCAGAATTAACAGTTGGTGCTACTTATTATATGATTGTGCCAGCAACTTATAATGATATAGCAAATGCAACTTATCCAGATACATTTAAGATAGCAGAAACATTAGCTGATGCAAATAATGGTGTTGCAATGACTTTTGCTAATCAATGGAATGGAACCACTATGAATTCAGACCAAGATCCCAATCTCTGGTCAATAGAATTTGAATTTCCTGCAATAACTAAACTAACAGTTAGACAAGACGATTATATTACATTCCATTTAACTGGTTTAACTGGACATCCTACTACTATAGTTGATACTGATGATACTTCTTTAACTTTCCCAGGTGGTACATATGATGATTCTAGAGAATTATTAATGACAGGTAATACTGTATTAAAGAATTTCCAAATAGTTGGTTATAAAAGTGAAATAACTGGTCTTGGATTAGAAACTGGAAGAATTGTTTGGCATACAAGAGGTTGGGCTCAAGGAGATTATGTACTTCAATGTAGAAATCATTCTGCAATGCAGAATATTATAGAGGTACTACCAAGTGTAGCTACTTATGAAAATGGTTATAATCAACCTTATTGGGATTATACTACACCTGCTAGTGGAAGTAGACAACAGTGTACATTTAGAGTTTTTAGAGAAACAATGGAAGTTAATCCTAGCAGTGATAGAGGAAAGGTTAAATGTGTAAGGATTCAAACACCAGATTCAACAGGTTGGACTACTAATGAAGTATTTACTATACCAGGAGATCAAATAGGTGGTGTTAGTCCTGAAAATGATATTGTCTTTGGTGTTAATTCGGCTACTACACAACAAGTAGCTGATATTAATGCTATACCTAGTATTCAGGTGATGGATGTTGGTAGTGGTAGTACTAATTTCTATGCAAAGTATGTTCAAAATAATACAGCATTTATAGAAATTGATAATGATGTTAATAAAACTTATGGTAAGACTTTTTATGGTATTAGATTAAAATCTGATAATAATTATCAACTACAATTAGGATCAGGAGTTAAATGGAACTATTTAAATTGGAATCCAACATCATCAACAGCTGGTCATGAAGGTTGTTGGGGTGGAGTAGATGGATTTGATGTAGTTGATAATACTTGGAGTTTTAATTGGTCTGAAGAATGGTATGCGAAGTATGATTATGGAGTTGGATCTAATGCCAACACTTATCCAATGAAGGTACAAGTTTGGAAAGCAAACACCAATGATCCTCAAGATCCAAACTTCTATATTCTTCAGTTTGTTCAAAATGTTGCAGGTAATGATGAATCACAATTGTCATTATATTTCCATAAAGGAACTGTTATTGGTAATGGGATATGGGATTTAGATCATGTTTGGCAAGGTGGTATTACAGCATTTATTCCACAAACTTACAGTTCATATGAAGAGGTTATCCATTTTGAAACACATATGCCTAGGAATTATAGGTCTATTCAAGAAGATTTAGGTACTAATCATGCATTAAGAAGATGTGCAGAATATGGATACTTAAGAGATGCTGGTGAAACTTACACTGCTAATAATTCTGCATCTACTTATTATGGTAATAATTTATACACCGATAATAACAACAGTAGTGCTGTGATAAAACCATATTTTAGAGACAGTGCTGTTGATAAAGATGAAGTTAGAGATTACAAGGGGGATAACTCTTCAGTTAATATTGCCTATGGTGGTGGTATAATAGGAAAAGCAACTGGTGGAACACATGATTATAACAATAGCATTGATTACTATACTGGAAATAAATCAGATATCGCTTCTGTGACACAGATGCCATCGGCTGCTAATTATTATAAACCAATAAAAGGATTACCTTTACAAAGTGGTTGGGCACCAGTTCCTTATTATCTTCCTGATGATTTTGTTGTAATACCATTTAATGTAACTCCAGGTGCTACTACATTCCATACTGGAGATTCAATTGAAGTTTCTGCTTCTGAAATATACAAGATTGTTGAAGTTTCGTATAGTGTTAATCGAACAACATATGACAACATTTCAAGTAATTCTTGTAAAGGTATAGCATTCTGTGCGAGGACAACCTAATGAATTTTGTAAAAGCAGATGGATCTAATGTTACTTCATTTCATACAGGAGAACCTGCTGTTACCGCAACAAATAAAGCAAAGCATTTTCAGGCAACTCAACTGGGTAATTTCACCAACGTTCCTGATGGGTTTGAATCTTGGGGTGATGAAAAAATTCCATATGTTGGAACAAATAAAACATCATTATTTAATAATACATTAACTGATTCAACAGCACAAACAGTTCCACAAAGACCTGGTTCTGGACAATTATTTCCAAGGGGTAAACAGTGGACTCCATCTAACACGTAATAATAAATACTATTATCAAGGAATGCTAGTACCATGACGTTAAGAAACGTACCAATAACATATACTTTAGATCAGCAGAGACAAGAGATAAACAATCTTGCTGGTGATGTAAATGATTTAGATGTTAATTTTAATGAGAAAATTGATGATAGAATTAATGGATTAATAACTGCTGGCACAGGTATTGCTGCTGTTTATGATGATACAGCTAATACTTATACTCTTGCATTAGATTTTACAGAATTTAATACAACTAATCTTACAGAGGGTGTAAATGGTTTATTTTACACAAGTGCTAGAGCAATTAGTGAAATTGATAATAGAGTAACTAAAACTTTTGTAAATAATTTAGAAGTAACTGAATTAGGTAATTTAGCAGAATTAAATTTACAATCTGGTAGTGATAGTGCAACTGTTACTGCTTCAAATTATAACCATAATAATTGGGATACAGCATTTGCTTGGGGTAATCATGCTAGTGCTGGTTATATAACCAGTGTTGGTGCTATTGCTCTTAATGATATAACAGATGTTAATGTTACTGGTATTATAACTGATGGACATGTATTAAAATGGGATGGTGGTACTTCTAGATGGATTGCAGCACCAGATTTATCTGGTGGTGGTGGAGGAGGAGGAGGGGGTATCTCTCTAACAGATATTTCTGCAAATAGTCTTTCAGCATCTGGTACTGGTACTTTAACATACAATTCTACATCAGGTGCTTTTACATACACTCCTCCAGATCTTTCTTCCTTCTCTACTTTTTCTGGAAGTTATACTGATCTAGCAAATAAACCATCTATTCCATCAGGTATTAATGATCTAGGAGATGTTGACACAACTACAACAGCACCTGCTGTTGGAGAAATATTGAAATGGGATGGTTCTAATTGGGTTCCTGGTACTGATGCTACTGGTGGTGCTTCTACTGGATTATCTTCTAGAACAACTGCTTCTGCAACTGCTACAAGTTTAGCTAATGCTACAGACGCAGAAATAACAATTACTGCAGCAAAAGCATTTAGTTTATTAAAAATTGAAACAACACACGCTTCATGGGTAACTCTTTATACTGATACTACAAGTAGAACTGCTGATTCTAGTAGGACTGAAACAACAGATCCACTCCCAGGTTCAGGTGTAATTGCAGAAATTATTACATCTGACGGTGCTACACAAAGAATTACTCCAGGTACTATTGGATGGAATAATGATCCTGGAGCACCAACCACTAACATATATGCAAAGGTAGTGAATAAGAGTGGTAGTACTGCAAACATTACAGTAACATTAACATACGTTCAGATAGAGGCATGATATGGGACTATACGATCATTCAGATAAAAAGATCTATGTTGTCACACTTGAAAATGCATCTGATTTAGAAGGTTTCTATTCGGACATGGCATCAGATGGATATCAACTCCATTTGAAACGTCCTATTAGTAGAAGTACAGAGTACCATATGACTAGTACTCAAGCAGCAAATATACGAAATGATTCTAGGGTTGCTGCTGTTGAAATTAATATAGATGATGATCCAATAGGAATTATTGAACCTTTTTATGATTCAGTTAATAATACTCCATATGGATTTAATGGAGATTTTGAGAAGTCAGAATATGCAAATCTGCATGGTGATAATGACAGACAGTGGGGACATTTACACTCTTCTGGAAGTACTGCTCAAAGAAGAAAGGGAGTTTTTGGACACGATGTTACAAGAACAATTAATGAAAATATTGAAGTCTTTGCTGATGGAAAACATGTTGATGTGGTTATTGTTGATAATCCATGTTCATGGGATTGTGCTGAATGGAATAGTCCTACTACTGGGGCAAGTAGATTTGTACAATATGATTGGTACACCGAGTTAAATCAATATATTAGTAGTATAGATGATGATGGTAATGCAATTCCTTCAGGATCATATGTATATCATCCCAATAGTGTTAATTCAACATTTCATGGCACACACGTTGCTTCAACAGTAGCAGGACAATGGTATGGATGGGCAAGAGAAGCAAATATTTATAGTTTACATGTAAACCTTGGTAGTGGTTTTGGAACTCCTGTTACATCTACATTAGTATTTGATTATTTGAGAGCATTTCATAGGTATAAACCAATCAACCCTGTAACAGGTAAAAAGAATCCTACAGTAACAAATCATAGTTGGGGATCTAGTTGGAATTTTTGGCCAATTTATGAAAGAGATTTCGATGCTAGTGGAGAGGTGTCAGGTACTGCTGATTTAGATTCAGTTGTAATACGTGGTACCACATATAATGCTGCTAATCCTGGTCCTAGTGGATGGACAAATGCTGGAATACATCAAGATTTTGGTATAGGATCTGGTGGTAGATATACTGGTGGTCAGTTTGCATATAATAGGGATAGCATGTCTACAAGATATGACATGAACGATGCTATTGACGAGGGTGTAGTTGTTATTGCTGCTGCTGGTAACAATGATCAGTATAGTATAAAGGCAAATTCATTAACACCAGAATTTGCTGATTGGAATAATAAGGTTGTTTTAAATCTTCCTAGTGGATCACAATATTCATTTAATCATCATAGAGGAACTTCTCCATCTAATGCACATGGTTGTATTACTGTGGGTTCTATTTCAAATAATTCTGATTTTAGAAAGTCAGACTTTTCTAATTTTGGACCAATGGTTGATGTTTGGGCACCTGGAGATAAGATTCAAGGTGCTTGGCCAGATCCAAATAACATTTATGTTGCATCAGGAATGAATGGTATTGGTTATGTTGATAACAAATATGGTGGTACTAATTGGAGATACACTATCGGTGGAACTAGTATGGCATCACCACAGGTTTGTGGTATTGCAGCATTGTTAGCAACAGGTAAAGACAGATTTACTAATAGTGATGTAATGGGATTTATACAACATAATTCTTATGAAAATGAAATGACATTCGATATTAATGGTGGTCTGTTTGATGATAGAACATGTGGTGGTGGTGGAAATGCATTACATGGTGGATCTACTTCTACCAATAGAGAAATAAGAGCAATTAATCCAAGAAATGTAAGTGGTCTTATTGATGGGTGGTACAAAGAAACATTGAAAGGTGAGAGGAGACCAGCATATATGTTCTATAATGCTCAAATGTATCCTAGAACTAATACTTATTACAGACCTACGCCACCTGTAGTATTTCCTATAACAGTTTCGGCAGGTAGTGGTGTTTATTTAATAACAGGTGGTGATAGGAATGGTACTATAAGTACTAGTGGTAACCCAACAATCAATATAAAGAGAGGTGATACTATACAGTTCACAGTTAATGCTGTTGGACATCCATTATGGATAGATATATCAATTGGAAATGGACAAACAACGGAATGGAATAGTGATATGGGAACAATTACAAATAATGGTGCAGAAAATGATGTTATTACGTGGGATACTGCTAATGCATTAACAGGAACATATTATTATAATTGTGAATATCATCCTTCTATGATGGGAATTATATACGTTAATGCCTAGATAAATATAAGTAATAATATATTTTTGTTATGGATACATCAAAAATGCGATCAGAATTTGAAGCACAATTGAAAGATTATGCTTTTAGAATTAAGAAAGGTGAAGAAGAGATTGATAAACTTAAAGAGTATAAATTAAAACTCGAAGGTGGTTTAGAAACTCTAGATTTACTTGAAAAACAACCAGCAGATGTAAACGATGGCAGCAGTCCCAGTTAACATACTAATTGATCAAGGAGCAAATTTCGATACTTCTTTTTATATTACAAACCAAGATGGTACTCCGCTTAACATGGCAGGGTATACTGGTGAGGCTGCTTTGAAGAAAAGTTTCTCTGCTAAAGAAACTGATCGAATTCCATTTACACTATCATTTCTTGATAGGACT
>Ga0163179_10003066_pt1 | contig 11450 bp, 20 predicted proteins | sample AtlANTMetagenome_FD_109643 | JGI IMG/M metagenome (GOLD analysis project Ga0163179, IMG submission 109643) | Marine eukaryotic phytoplankton communities from the Atlantic Ocean - Atlantic ANT 2 Metagenome | ecosystem: Environmental > Aquatic > Marine > Oceanic | place: North Atlantic Ocean... | reverse complement strand
TTGCCTTTACGTCTTGTTTAATTTCCGACTTCACCAATCCGGTGAGCCAATCAAGAACAGCCTTTAGTAAGGCTGCTAGCATTACTTAGACTGGTTTTTGGCCAAGCCTCTGGACACGGTGTATCCGAGCGCGGCCAATGCGCTAACCACAAAGCCGAATACTTTATCTGCGCCTGTTGCGCTGGACTCTGGGTCTACGACCCCTGCGCCCCAGAGCAAACTGCACCCAGTCACGCAAACGGTGATCCAGAACTCGGTAGTTTTCCAGCCTTGTTTGATTTCAGATTTTTTATTTGTAGTAGCCATAGGTCTGCATTTTGTTACAGGTCTTGCAGGTAAAGCAAGTCACTATTTATCCTCTTTATTCTGAAGAAGCCGGATAATCTTTATCACTGTCCACGCGCAAGTGAGGCCAAGCAGAACTATTTTGAAAACAAGTTCTATATCTGAAAGCGACACAGTTGCAAAAGTTGCTCCGTTCACACCGAAGACCTTTAGGTAGTCTAGGTCTAACATAAAAAACCTTAAAAGAGGCAGGTAGCCCTGAACCCTCTACAGGGCTACCTGCCATTGATGACGACTACTACTTACCGTTTGAAGATAATAATCATTCCGTCGTCTGGTCGCACAGGCTTCATTGCGAACATATATTCACAATAGTGGCGGCCAAGTTTCTGGAAAGGATCAGTCCCCGTCGTAATCGCTGAGGTTGAGTCAGAGATATTGTTCAGGCCTGTTACCCATTGCCAGTTACCGTTGTAGTCCTGCGGATTCCAGTTAAGGCCACCAGCGTTGGTGACAGGACGAACAGCCTCAGCAGTGTACACCGCTGGGTTCAGAACGACTGCGGCCTCGTGGGTCGCATTCTTCCACTCAGAACGGATTTGGAACTTCTTGCCCCCTCCGTTTGCAGTGGCTTCTTCGTACTGGTTAACGCGAACAAACTTGTCGTTCGTGTCATCCCAAGTGTACCGCATCGGCATAACAGTAGGAACGTGGCGGAAGTTGCCCAGCACTCTGCTAGCACCCATACGCTTCAGCAGCTGATTTGGCTCGCCGTAACGAAGATCGTTGCGATAAGCGTCACCGCTGTTCTTAACAATCTTGTTAGATGCTTCCATACCGATGAGAAGCGGGAACACTGGCCCAGCTTCGTCCAAGGTGATGAACCCGTTTGAGTCACCCTCAGTGGCCCCTTCCTCGATCAACTCCTGAGCAATCAGGTCTAAGTGACCTTGCTCCAAGTCAACGGCGGAAGGATCGGAAGTGCCAAACGCATCGCTGGTAGCGGTTGAGTGAGCCTCAACGTCTTTGCCACCTGCGGTGTAGGAGACAGCTTCATTGCTGCCGCTGGCGTTACCAGCGAGCATAGCCTTCTTAGCGAGATTAGCGTAAGTGTTTTGGAATTTGTTATCCAAAGAATACTTAGCACGCTTGGTCAGCTCCTGCACGTAGGCAGATAGGAACGCATTTACGTTGTGCTCGAAAATTAAATCCGTCGAGCAAATCATAGGCCCGCGAAGATTATATGTTTCCGGCTTGTATTGGCGTAAGCTGTATCCAAGCTTGGTATCGTTCCAGCTAGTATCGCAGTTACCCACGTTATCAGCGGAGCCGTCGGCCAAGGAGCTTGATGTCAGCTCCGTCCAGCTTTCGGTGTCCGAAGTAGGCAGTGAGTTTTCCACGGTAAAGGTGGTTTGTGTAAATCCAGAGCCGTTGGCATAAGTGCCACGGGGGATTAGGTTTTGCCAGATAGACGAGTGAGTGGCCTTACGGTGAATCTCCGTACCCAAGCTCTCAGTCGCTACGGCCATCGCGTCAAATGCAGAATTTGCCATAATGTTTTATTTCTGAAATATAGGTTTGTTTTAGAAGACTGCGATCCTACTACCCAGCAGGGCACAATTCTTCTGTACCGTCGGTTGGCCATTCCCGCTAGGGCCGTGTGACTTGCCATCGCCACTGTAGGGCAGTTCGTAGATTAGGCAGGTTGCGCTGCGTGAATAGATATATCACGCCTAAATAACAGGCGTAAAATTTTTTTTCACCTTTTTGAAAGATTTGTATTGCAACGGTTTACGGTTTTGTATTACAACTTGCCGCCAGATGACTGACACACGGCGTCGGAAAGCTCAAAAGGGGTGCGGGGTTGTTTCTTTCAGGAACAAGCCTCACCTTGCGGAGATGATGGAGAAGATTAAAAAACAAAGGAAGCGCAAGCAAAGCGACATAATTCGGGAATGCTTGGCTGCTCACTTACCAACTATGTTCAAAGGGAAAAATGCAGACGACTGAAGCCATAGACGTACCACACTCAAGAGAAGCGGAAAGCGGCATAATTGGATGCTGTATGCTAGAGCCTGAGCTTTTGGACGCCGCCTGCGAGACGGTGATTCCTGATGATTTCTACGATTTACGGATTAAAAACACTTACGAGCTGATGTTGGATATGCGGAGGCAGATGCTTCCGATTGATGAAGTTACTGTGCAGGAGGAGGCCAAGTCTTTAGAGGGTGGAATACAAGCTTTGGGCGGAATGGCGATGCTGGCTCAACATAGGTTAGACGTGCCGTCAGCGGCAAATCTTCCCTACTACCTTAGCATAGCTAAGAAGAAGTCAGCTAGGCGTAAGCTCGAACAGGCTGCAAGGCTACTACTGCAGGACGCTCGCGGTGACGACGAGCAAGTGCTTGAGGATCATACGGCAAAGCTGAATGAACTCTTGCGTGATGACCGAGATGGTGGGGAGGTCAGTATTAAGGACGCTGTTAAGCAGGCCATAGCAGAAATAGAGGAGGCTCACGCCAGCTCTGGCTCTTGCTCTGGTGTTTCAACTGGCTTCCCCTCCATCGACCACATTACTGGAGGGCTGCAGAAGGGCGATATGCTGGTTATAGCGGCACGGCCTAGCGTGGGTAAGACCTCGCTGGCTATGTCTATTGCTGAAAATGTGGCGGTAGAAGGCGGTATTCCGGTTGGGGTTATGTCTATGGAGATGACGGCGGCGTCTATAGCCAAGCGTTTAGTAAGCTCAATGGCCAATGTTGACGGCAGAAAGCTGCTGACTGGCAGCCTAACCGCCAGCGAGATCACCAGTATTTCGCAAAAGGCGGCTAAGATAACCAAATCTAAGATGTTTTTGGACGAGAGGGCGAACCTCACGCCTATGCAGATGCTAGGAAAGGCTAGGCAGTGGAAGCTCAAACACGACATTCAGCTGCTTATTATTGATTATCTAGGCCTAATGAGGGCCAAGGGGGACAATAAGACCGATGAGGTGTCCAAGTGTTCGGCTGCGGTAAAGCAAGCTGCCAAGGAGCTGAACATCCCCGTCATCGTTTTGTGCCAGCTGAACCGTAAGAGTGAGAGCGAGCAGCGGCCTCCTATGCTGAGCGACCTAAGAGACAGCGGCTCGATTGAGCAGGACGCTGACTTGGTTGGGCTGATGCACAGGCTGGAGACTGACGGCGAGGAAACGGTAGTTAGGCTTAATGTTGCTAAGCACAGGAACGGCCCAGTCGGATTCTGTGACCTAGAGTTTCTGAAGGAAATTACCAGATACAGGGAGTACCTGCCGGACTATGAGTAATCCTTTGGTCATAGAAATTAAAGGGATTGGCCACGTGCCAGCCTTTAAGAACAAGAAGATTATATGCGGAAAAAGGCTAATAACAGCCCCAAAGGCAAGGAAGTGGATGGAGCAAGCCCAAGCACTTATGTACTCACAGTTGTGTTCAAAGTTTCAGACAACCGAAGGAGAGACCCAGACGGAGCCTTGGCAACTGTCTGCGATACAGTCGTGGCCACTGGACGACAACTTCAAGATCATACCGGAGATGCACATAGTAACTGAGAGAGTTCCTAAGGGCGAAGAGGGCGCAACGATTTATATTGAGAAAATCTCCCCAGATGAGCAATCAGATGGGACAACTAAAAAAGAACCGAAGTAGATACAAATGAGTAAAAAACAAGGTGAAAAGCACGCTATATTGATGGGCGTGAAATTGATGTGGGCTCACTTAGCTAAGCCCAACCAGAAGAACGACAACCCTAAGTACGAGGTAGAACTCAACAACCTTACCGCTGAGCACTTAAAGCAGCTTAAGGGGCTTGCCCTCCCGTACACTCCGAATGACGGGAGCAAGAAGTACGACAGTGAGGGTAAATCAAAAGCTGAAAAGGGGTTCTACTGCTCCCCAAAATCAAACAGGCCTGTTCCTGTTTTTGACAGCATTCCCAAGCCTATGCACATTAGCCACATCGAAAAGATTGGCAACGGCTCCATAGCTAACGTGAAGGTTCATACCTATGAATACACAGTAAATGGAGGCGGCGTTGCTTTAGGGTTGGATGAAGTCCAAATAACTGAGTACGTTGAGTACGACTCTAGCGCGGGTAGCTTTGGCCCAGCTGAGGGCGGATTTCAGGCCCCCCCAGTAGAGGACGACGTGCCTATGTAGGTTAAACCATTGTGGATCGGCGGGGGGTGGAACTGCTATTTGCAGCGATCATAGAGCAAGCTGTTCAAGATCGCAGGAAAGCTGTTACCCGAAACCTCGTCGATCCACTGTGTAACCCTACAAAGTCAACAACTTCGGAGGTTGTTGTTGGATTACGTTATTTCTTTTTTGAGGGTGGGCTTGAGGTAGTTGTAACGGCAGTGGGGTTTAATGTGCCAATAGACAAGATTAAGGAGAAGTCTGGTGAACGATACTGATGATATTAGAAAGGGCAGGCCGTCTGCGTCCTCTGCCCATTACAACACGCTCTGCAGGGGGCGGCACAAAATGTGTATGCCGTTTCCTGAAGAAACCTCAGCAGCTGCCATAGACGGGACAGCTCAGCACTTCCGTATGGAGAACCCTACGTTCAAGATACGCGAGGATTTAATCCCAGCTACCGAGACTGCTGCCGAGCAACGGGACAGCGTTATCGGGTTGGTCTGGAACGACTGGAAAGAAAACCCGCCTCAAGTTCATCTTGAGCAGCGGCTCTGGTACAGGGGCGACAGGTTTAGCGGCCAAGCAGATTATGTTGGCGTGCGAGACGGCAAGGCCCTGATTATTGACTACAAGTTTGGAAGGGGCTCGGTGTCTGAGGCCGCAACGAACCAGCAGCTTATGTGGCTGGCCGTGCTGATCGACTGCCACTACAAGGTAGACCAAGTAACTGTGGCGATTGTTCAGCCGCACGCTGGGACACCAACCCTTCACACCTACGTTAAGGAGGAGTTCAGCAAGATTCGCAGGCGCGTCCTAGCTGTGGTGCGCGACATAGATTCAAAGCACGCTAAGCTGCGGGCTGGCGAGGTGCAATGCAGATACTGTAAGGCTATAAACATCTGCCCAGCCGTTGAAGGAAAGCGCAACGCTTTGAGCAAGCTCGACCCTGAAAAGACAACCGATCTCACCAATGCCCATATGGCGTCCATATTGCCCTCTCTGAGCGCGATTAGGCTCTTATGTGATAAGCTGGAGGATGAGGCAATAGAACGCCTTAGAGAGCGTCCTGAGCTGTTTAAGGGGTGGGAGCTAAAGACTGGCTCTGGCAGACGGGAGATTACTGACCCTGCAAAAGCCTACGACGACCTGATTAAAGCCAAGGTTATCGACGAATCTGGGCTGAGCAGGGCTATGAACCTGAGGTTAGACAAGCTGAAGCGCGTGCTTCAGGAGTACAATGAGGTCTCTTTCAGGGAAGCTGACGCGATAATGGAGGAAACTTTGGGTGGAAACCTCAAAAAACACGAAGGAAAGGTGAAATTATGCCGAGCCGAATAATACGAGACGGGATACTTTTCAGCGTTCCAGTTAGCAAATTAACCCCTAGAGGGGAGTTATTTTACCGAAAACTGCTGTCTGTGGTTGATGATTTCGGTAGATTCTATGCAGGCCCCCCTAATCTACTGATTAGTTCCTGCTATCCACTACAAATCCACGACATCAAGCCGGAGGAAATAGAGGGATGGCTGGACGAATTAACCCAACATGGGCTTATTAAAGTGTACGTTGCTGATGGAAACCCAGTCTTGGAAATACAAAAGTTCAATCAACGCCAACGTGCTAGCAAATCCAAGTTCCCCGATGACCCAAGCAACCACGATAAGTGTAATACAAATGGCGGTCAGGTGTCAGTCAATGGTCAAGCTAAAGCCAGTCACGTGACGCCCGAATACGAAGACGTAGACGAAAGCGAAGGCGTAAACGATAGGAGCAAAAAGTTGCCTAAAGATTGGGAGCCAACAGAAAAGCATAAGGGGCTAGCTAAAAGGGATGGCATCAATCTCGAAAAGGCCGCTGAACTGTTTAGGAACTGGGCGGATGGCTCAGGGAAGCTGAAGAAGAACTGGAACCTAGCCTTCACCAACGCATTGCTGAATGAGAACTGGATGAAACGTCAGGCTCCAGCGAAACGAACAATGGGAGCAGATGGAACAGAAACCAAGAGAATCAAACTAAATTAAGGAAGAGGGGAGGGCACTTCTCCTTACGCGGCAACCTCAATACCTCCGCCGCGTCCCCACAAGTCCTCCCCTCTTCCACCTTAGCCGTGAACCGACAACCAATAGAAAACCCAGCCTACCATCGACGTAGGCAGAAAGAAGCTGTGGAACAACAACGCGAAGCAAGCCGCTCCAAGAGGAGCGTTATCCAGAAAATTAACTCAAACTCAAGCATCGAAAGCCGGAAGGAACGCCGCCAGCGAATGAGGGAAATAGCCAGAGAACTGAGGAAAGCTGGCAAGCGGATGGCCCGAAAGAAGATAAGGGAGGTAGAAGGTGATTAACAGCTCATCAGGCCAGATGACGGTGGCCATCACTGAGAATGTCTTTATCCACTACGGCAAGGAGCGGAGCAAGCAAGTCCCCAGCACTGTAGTGAACATTCAGGACAAGCAGTACGCCGCCGCCGATGGATTCCTGTGCACGTTCAGCAATGGGCTATGGAACCTTGTTGCGGTGGTAGAGGCTAAGACTCGCTGGCCTCCAGTGACTTATGAGTCCATATGCAACGACCCAGCCTATGATCGGCGTCTGGTTATGGACGAGGAAAAGCTCAACAGGTGCAACTTCATAGCTCAAGAGCTGGGCGTGGAGTTCTGGAGCATCAGCATATTCGACCACGAGAAGACCTACCTAGTCCAAAGGATCAAGGATTCGTTCGGAAACGTGAAGTCTGACTACTACCTTAAGGATGTTGAGGTCAGGAAGAATATGAACACACAGGAAACAAAGGTTAAGAGCCAAGCATTTATCTCAATAGAAACAGCAAAACCCTACAAATATGACTAAACTAGAACAACTAACTCAGGAAGCAGTAGAAATTATCGCCTTACATATGTCTGTTAGGCCCGAAGCAATCCTCTCAAGCAAGCGAGGCGGGTGGGAAGTCAGTGACGCAAGGTTCATTTTGTACTCCGTGCTAGCTTTCCACGGCTACTCATACCTAGAAATAGGCAAAGTTATCGGTGATCGAGACAGAACCTCTGTCATCCACGGCATAAACCAGATCAAAGAGCGTCGATTACTAGGCAATTCTGAGAGAAGGCTTAAGGGTGCATTGCTTAAAGTGAGCGAACACTACAACTTAGAGGAGTTATGGGCGGCGGAATAAGGCCATACGACAGGGCCGAGTGGGAGAGAATTGCCTACGAATGGCTGGCTTCCAGCAGGAGCGACGCCGCTATGCTGGAGTCAGCCTATATCGCCCTGAGGCAGGACAATCCTGCCCTAGCCGAGAGGTGCAAGGAACTGTCAGCCATACGGCGCAAAGCTGCTTACGGTAAGAACAAGTTCTAGGGGTTGGCAGGCGAACGATTTTTGCCCCTTTTGAACCGAGTGTGCTATTGTCGGTGAATGGAAATCTCGGTGATAATGATGACAGTTGATACGATCTGCAAAGTAGTGCAAGCAGTGGCCTTAGTTGTTATCTGCAGCAAGCTCGCCAAGGGCTGCTCAAAGTGCAATTAGCCGCTCATTTTCAGGGAATTTTGATCGGCTAAAAGTTTTGCCAATCATTACTTAACGGCTACGGTAGCCCCTGCTAGGCTAGCTGTATGGGGGTTAAGTTAGCTGGGAATGTGGGCAGTTTAGTCGAAATCGTCTGGCTAGATGCTGCGGGGTACATAGGAGAAGAGCTTTCAAGCGCAGTCCCCTGCAGATGTAAGACGGTTGGCTGGCTAATGTCCACCGACAGACTGTCAGCTGTCATCGCTTCCTCGCTCTACGACGATACTACAGGCGACTTCACAGTCATCCCCACAGGGATGATGGTCAGCTTTCGGGTCATTGAGGGTGATGGAGATGAATAGAAATTACCCGCCCCCTACTGCAGGCCAATGGTTTGCCTTAATAGTCCTGTACCTACTGACAAGTATAGGCCTGATGGCCCTGCTTAGCCTTGGTCATCACCAATTACAGAAGCAGCCTTCACAGCCTTTAGAGACGGAAGAGCACCCATCAAGTTGACGTTGACAATAGGAGTGTCTTCTTTGTCTTCAATGCGGTGATTCTTACGCATCTGGTCGTCCCAAAGCTTCCAAGTCTCCACAACCTGCTTTAACTCTCTCCAGTTGCTAGACTTAGCAGCGACTACCCCAGTCTCAATCAGGTCTCCCAGTTTGTCTCCAGACTGTATCACCCTGTTCTGGTGCTCGACAGGGGTCGATAAAGGCCTGTCCTTAAAGCTAACCAGCTCCTCCTGCTCCCGATCCGCCTTAGCGTCTTGGTCAGCCTGCAACGCGCTGCGCTGATATTCGCGCTTAGCATCGCCCCACTTCTCTCTAGCACTGATATTGCTGATATGTGAGTAGGATGGCCCAAATTCCTTACAGATACCGCGCAATGTGTACTGCCCAGTAACGTACAGGTTCTTGAGGAATTCGATGTCGTACTTCTTCGGTGCGCTCATACTGGGTCAAGTTACCAGAAACCCCAAAAAATTTCACGCATTGTGTATATATAATAAGGGGAGCCGCGAGGGGGTGCGCCCCCGCGTGCGCGCACAGCTCCGCCGCGCGCATAAAGCATGCTTATTTGACCCCCCACCCCCATCCGCCTGCACAGGCACGCATACGGTCGCACACGTTACGCCTGCGCCTGTTACGCCTACGCAGGCTGTGCAGGTAATGCGCGTGGGTGTAACGAGGCCAAAGCGGGCTGCTAGCAGCTTTTCTGTCATTTTTACTGATATTGATTAACGAGGCAACGGCAACACCGCCACCGCCTCATCACACGAAGGAACACACGATGAGAAAAGTCTATTTGTGCGAAGGCCCTTACGGCGATGTCTGGAACATTGTCGTTTTCGGTGCCAACGCGAACGTAACAAGCGTGGAGCGCGACTGTGAGGTGGGCGTGATCGAGGATCAAACCGATGACTACGATGGCGTCGATCTCACCTGCCCAGCTTGGCGAGAGCGTGCAGACGTAACGACCGTTGGCGAGTATCAAGCTCACTACGTGGACACGTTCGGCTATATGCCCACGACCGCCATCGACCGTCGAGAGCTGTCCAAATAGCCACCACAGCCCCCTTAGGGGGGCTTTTCCGTCCTGCTAGGCTGTAAAACCTAGTGGCTGATGAGGCAATAAAGCCGAAACGGAACCCTTAACCTAAAGGTTAATTATGACAGTTATCACAAACAGCGAGGGTAAGACCCTCAAACTCGGCACTTGGTACACAGCTGATCTGGTCGCCGCCCTTAAGGCGGCACACGTAGCTGCTAGGGCTGAAGAGAAGGCCGCTAGCAACGTGATTTACGAGGGCAATCCCACGGAGGCCACGTTCGCTGACTGGGCAGACGCGGCTGATAGGGTCGACAGTCTGGAAGAGCTGGTCGAATTCATCACCGGAAAGGCGGTGGTGAAATGAGCAATGAAAACCAGCACGACCGATTCAACACGTTACACGACGTGTTCGACGCGCTCCACAAGCGCATAGCAGGCACGCATTACAGCTCCCCAGAGCTGGAGAATTACCTCCACACCGGAGGTATCAGCTACGGCACCCTTTGGTGGCATTCATTCGAGCTGATTACCCCTAAGGGTAATGTGGCCAAGAAGGGCTTCCACGTTACCGTGGAACGCACGGAGCAGGGTTTCTACATCCTCAACAGCTACATTCTGTAGCTCACAGCCCCCCTTAGGGGGCTTTTCCGTCCTAGTGGGTAGTTCCCGCTAGCTGATGAGGCAACTTTGCCGAAACGGAACCCTTAACCTAAAGGTTAATTATGAAAAAAGTTAAAAGTCACAAAGACGTGTTTCAGCTCACCAAATCTGAGCTGCAAGTCCATTGCAACGCCCTGCTTAATCCTGCGTTGGGCGGCCTGTCACGCAAGCATCAGAGGCGGGTGCGGCTCATCGTTGATGAGCTGAAGCTCGGCATTGAGGACGCTGAGAGCTTTTTCCCCCTAGAGGGGAAAGTTCACTGGCAGCAGGCCAGAAAAGCTCTCTGGCACCTCGTAGAGGTAATTCAGGCCTTTTCAAAGCACGGAAATCGCATTGATGGCCGATCCAAATTCGACAAGGCGGCTGGGAATACCATCCGCAAGTCGATGGATCACGTGCTGGAGCGGTGGTGGGAAGCGCACTGGCCCCGCCTAGCGTGGAACGGGTGGGAAGAGGATGATTTGGAGGAATTCTTTGAGTCTAAAGACTCACCTGCTCCTTCCTCTCCTTAACTAGCCCCCACAGCCCCCCTAAGGGGGCTTTTCTGTCTTACTAGATGGTATCTAGTAACTGATGAGGCAACCAATAAGCCGAAACAGAAATTCAAACCCTAAATAACCGGAGGTTATATTATGAGACAAGTCAGCAAGAAAATATCGGCTGCATTTATGCAGCGTAAATCCGCCAAATGCGGCAACACTCGCACCGATGGTAACACCATCTGGTTGCACGACAATCCAATCGCTCGCTGGAATGACGACGATTCATTCGAGGTCACGCTCGCAGGTTGGCCCACGGTCACTACGCGGGAGAGACTTAACAGTCTCCCTGCAGTGAGAGTACACCAGCACAAACACGAGCAGTTCATCTGCGATCCCTTCACCACCGTCCCGCATATGATCCGCGACCTGCAGGGCTGGTTTAGGGTGAGCAATAAGGCGTGGTCACGCGACGTGTTCACGTTGAATCAGCTCGAAGCCTAGCACCACGGCCCCCCTTAGGGGGGGCCTTTTCGCTGGATGCAGTTTTTTTGGCAAGTTTTCGGATAGTGAATAGAGGGTGAAGCTAGCAGCCCTTGAATGCTAGCAATCGGAGGTTAATTATGACAGTTATCACAAACAGCGAGGGTAAAACCCTCAAGCTTGGTACTTGGTACACAGCTGATCTGGTCGCCGCCCTTAAGGCAGCACACGCAGCTGCTACGGCTGAAGAGAAGGCCGCTAGCAACGTGATTTACGAGGGCAATCCCACGGAGGCCACGTTCGCTGACTGGGCAGACGCG
>Ga0163179_10003065_pt1 | contig 11451 bp, 8 predicted proteins | sample AtlANTMetagenome_FD_109643 | JGI IMG/M metagenome (GOLD analysis project Ga0163179, IMG submission 109643) | Marine eukaryotic phytoplankton communities from the Atlantic Ocean - Atlantic ANT 2 Metagenome | ecosystem: Environmental > Aquatic > Marine > Oceanic | place: North Atlantic Ocean... | reverse complement strand
TGGCCCATTGCGCTCTTGGGATGCGCAAGTCTTTTACTGGCAGTGGGCTACACAGGCGGACCTTTCCCGTTGGCGTATTTGGGGTTGGGGGACCTCTTTGTGCTTGCCTTTTTTGGCCTCGGTGCCACCGCAGGTACCTATTGGCTACTGACCTTTTCGCTCCCATCCTGTGTGTGGTTTGCTGGTTTTGCATTGGGGGCTTTGGCCACGGCGATTCTGGTGGTCAACAATCTGCGGGATCGCCATACCGATGCGGTGGCAGGGAAGAAAACCTTGGCAGTTCGGTGGGGGTCCCGTGCTGCTCGGATAGAGTATGTTGCGCTCGTGGTTTCGGCCTACGGTGCAGTGGTGGCAGGGGTTGTAGAAGGCGCTTTGCCGGACACAGCCCTTTGGGTGTTTGCTTGCCTCCCACAAGCAGCAGTTTGCAGTTGGCATGTGCTGTGGCGTGACGGGCGGGAACTCAATCCTCTCTTGGGTGCGACAGCGCGTTTAGAGACCGTCTTTGGTTTGATCCTCGCAATGGCAGTAATTTAGGGGGCACATGGACTACTACAGCTATGAATTCGAATTGGCTGAGCCGCTTGTGACCTCTGTTGGGGCGATTGAGCGTCGAAGAGGCTTTGTGGTGCGGGTTGAACGCGATGGGTTTACCGGCTTTGGAGAGGCAGCTCCAATGGCGGGGTTTTCGATAGAGGATGAAGCGCAGACAGAACACGATCTGCGGCTTGGCTTGGAAGTGATTCAAGAAATTGGTCCGGTGGATTCGCTGACTGAGTTGCCATCGTCACTCTGTAGTTCGGCCCGGTTCGCGCTCGAGTTGGCGTTGTTGGATTGGATGGCCAAGCAGGCCGATGCACCGTTGAGCTTTCTGTTGGGTGGCGAGGGCGCATCTTTCCTTCCGCTGACCGCCTTGGTGCGCTCAACTGAAGATGCCCGTGCGGCTGTGGAGCGTGGGCATCGGGTGTTGAAGTTGAAAGTGGGTACCCAGCCACTGGCCGACGAAGTGAGGCGATTGGAACAGCTTGTGGAGGATTTGGAAGGCCAGGTGATTCTGCGTTTGGATGCCAATGGCGCCTTCTCCATCGAACAGGCCATTCCATTCTTCGAAGCAGTCGCTCATTTGCCGATTGAAAGTGTAGAAGACCCACTGTCTTTAGATGCGCTTGAGTCCATGTCGGAATTGATGCGTTTTCGTGTGGGGCTAGGGGTAGATGAGGCCCTTCGCCATCCGCAGTATGTCGAACGGGTCTTTACGCCGGGCTTTGTGGACTATGTGGTGCTCAAACCCATGTGGTGTGGAGGTTTACTCCAGGCCCATGCCATGGGAATGGCTGCTGCTCAACGAGGTATTGGTGTCGCTCTGAGTACCGCGCTGGAGGGTGCAATTGGGAGGGCCGGTAGTATTCAGCTCGCAGCGGCTCTTCCGCAGGAGGCGCTTTGGCCATCCGGGGTGGATACGGGCAGTTGGCTTAAAAGTGATCATGCTGCATTGGATTTGGTGATTGCGGATGGACATCTGCATCTGGGACTCTTGCCGGGCATCGGAATCTCGGAACTGTTGTGAGTACGTATTTTCTTTCGTCGCGTGGTGCAGCGGGTAGCACTGCTGTGTACGTAGCCGGTGACGAGACGCCGCTGGAGTACAGCGAACTTTGGTCTCTTGTGGGGTCGCGGGCCGGTGCGTGGTCGGAGTCCGGGCTCGCTGCGGGAGACAGGGTTTTGTTTTCACCCCGTAGAGACATAGCGTCCATAGTAAATCTGCATGCGTTGATGTGGTTGGGTGCCATTCCCGTTTTGGTTTCGCCCCGGCAATTCGAGCAACTCGATGCTTGTGCTGATCCCACATTGGGCTTGCGTTGGCGTCTTGATGGGGAGGGGGAGCTTCCGGAGCTGCCGCTTGACGCGGCTTCGGTGGTGGCTCCGGTGTCACTGCCGCTGGACGCCCAGGTGGCGGTGCTGTTTAGTTCGGGGAGTACCGGTGCTCCCAAGGCGATTCCATTGACTCGGAAGCAGATTCTGGCGTCGATCGAACAGAGCGCCTCACGGTTGGAATTGAAAACGACCGACCGTTGGCTCTGTGTCTTGCCGCTGTATCACATTGGCGGGCTCTCTATATTGCTCCGATCTGCCCGAATTGGGGGAGCGGTGGTGCTGATGTCGGGGCGTTTCTCTGCAGAGCGGAGTGTGGATTTGTGTGTCACAGGTCAGGTTACACAGGTGTCGTTGGTCCCAGTGCAACTCGAGCGGATGTTCTCATCGATCGAAAAGGGAATGCTGCACAAGGACTTTCGCTTCTTGTTGGTGGGCGGAGCTGCGATGTCTGAGCAACAGATTCAGCAGGCTTGTGCACTGGAATTGCCGGTCGTTCGAACCTGGGGGATGACTGAGTGTGCATCTCAAATCGCCACGACCCATCTCGGAGATGTACGCGGCCTTCTGTGGCCGCTCGTTGAAACACGGGTGGAGCGAACTGAGTCGGGCCGGCTTGCAGTCCACGGTCCGATTGCTCCTGATGGCTATTTTCTCACCCAAGATATCGGTGAGGTCGACGAGGGTATTCGAATCCAATCCCGTGCAGACAACGTGATTTTGTCGGGCGGAGAGAAGATCTCGTTGACCCGTCTTCAAGCTGTGCTTGCCGGTCATCCGGACATTGTTGACTGTATTGTCATCGCCCGTGAAAATGCGGATTGGGGGCAACGGCCACACGCTGTGCTTGTAGCCCGTAGTTCGAGGGTGCCAACGAACGAAGCCTTGTTTGCGTATCTGGCTGAGGAAGGCTTTCGGCGTCGAGAGATGTTCGATACGCTCAGTTGGGCGGAGGGCATTCCCCGAAATGAAATGGGTAAGCTCCAATGGCAGGAGTTGCAGTCACTCCTCTAAGGCTCCGGACGATTTCAAGGCTTCTATAAGTCGTTCCGGTACACTACAGGTCTTGGCGGTTTTGAGGTCGACTGTGGCATGCGTGTGTTGGATTCTGGCCCGCAGAGCGCCATCTTGCCCGTGGATGTCCACCCGATAACGAACTGAGCGGTTTCCGATCTTGTCAACACTGAGGTGTAGGGTGAGTTCATCGCCAAGGCGGGATGGGATGCTGTAATCCGCTTCGCTGCGCACCAGGGGCATCGCCCATTCTCCCGAGAACACGTCGCTGAGTGGGAATCCTCCGGCTTGAAGCATGTCTTCATAGGCTTCATGAGCGTATTCGTAAAATCGGCTAAAATACACGATGCCGGCGGGGTCTGTTTCTCCGAATCGGACCGTTCGCGTCGTCGAAAAAGGCATCTTTCTCTCCAAGTAGGGAGGGGGAAGCGGGTCGTTTTGGGCCAGAAAAATTCTTTGCCCTACACAAAATCCTAATCCCAGCGTGCATTGGCGTCCAAAAGAGCGATAGCCTTAGTGCATCCTTTCGTGGGAGGAGTGCTTGAAGGATAGAAACGAAATCACGGCGGTCAGCGATGCAATCCGCAAGGCTGCGGCTCGAGGAGAGCATTTAGCGGGTTGGATTCGCATCGTGATCGTGACTCTCGCACTGATGCAATTTCTTTGGTTTCATGGCTTTAAAGAAGATGCATTTGAAGGTCCGCGGGTTCCACTGGTGACCGGGAGCCTTGTGGTGATCTTGGTGCTCTCCACAATTCTGCTGAAGCGTCTGTCGCGGGTTGGCCCGACCCGTTCCTTGTTGACCCTATCGGTGGCCATCGACTGCATCGCGGTGGTGAGTGTGCTTTGGCCTACCGCTATGTGGCCAGAGGCTGGCTACGATGGCTTGCTCAATCTTCCCAACTTGTCCTTTTTCGTGGTCGCGATTTTTGTTTCGGCTTTTCGCTTGGATCCTAGGCTCACTGTCGCTTCCTTTTTGTTTAGTGGGGTAGGCATTGTCTACTTGCTGTATCTGGATCATCGGGCTGGTTTAGAGTGGGGTAGTCGTGCGGAGCAAGAGTTGGTGGTGTTGATCATCCTCTTGGTAGGATCTGCCTTGTTGGCCTTTGCTGCCGCGTTTCGGAGTCTCGAACTTGCCCGAGATGCCGGTAAGGCAGCCGTGGAACAGGCCCACGCCCGTCGACAATTGGGTGTCTATGTACCGGAGGAAGTGGTGGAGTTGGCACTCCAGACAGGGGCTTTGGGTTTGGATGGAGAGCAGAAGTCAGTCGCCGTTCTTTTTGTGGATCTTAGAAACTTCACGGAGATGTGTGTGGATCGCCAAGCCGATGAAGTGGTCGAAGATCTCAACGCGTGGCTCCACGAGGTGGTGGAGGTCATCCAGGAGGAAAAAGGTACTGTTGATAAGTACATTGGCGATTGTGTGATGGCCGTTTTTGGAATGGTGGAGGAGGAGGGGAATGAAGCGAGTCGTGCTTTGCGCAGTGCTGCCCGGATTGCCGCTCGGATGAAGACCTTCAACGCCCAGCGCTGTGCGCGAAATGAGGACCCGATGCGGTACGGTGTGGGCCTGCATTACGGATTGGGAATCGTGGGCAGCATGGGTGGTGCCGGCCGGCTTCAGTACACGGTGATCGGTGACGTAGTCAATCGCGCAAGCCGGCTAGAAGAGGCGACAAAACACTCGGATGCTTCTGTGCTCTTGTCGCAGGAGCTGTATCAGCGCGCGGTCGCGGAGTCGGGGGAAGAGCTTCCCGCGGTGGAAACGCATGCGGCGGTTCGACTGAAGGGGATTCCTGAGCCGGTCGAAGTGATGACCTTGAGTGGTCGTTATTCGTAGTTAGGCAGCGCTTTCCCGCGTACCCATAGGAGGATCTCGCTGTACATGTCTTGGACGTAGGACTCCAAATCGGAGGTGTCCGGAAGTGGAGTCATCATGTGTTCCTGAAACAGAAACTCCGTGATGCCGTCGTCTACCGTGCGCAGTACGATGGAGCCTTCCATTTTCTCGATGATTTCTGTACCGAAAACCTTCTGGAAGCGGATGGAGACAATTTCGGGTTCGTCCTCGGAATTCATCTCGCCGACCCGACCGTGTCGATAGGCTACGTCGTAGGACACCGTGATGATGTCCTCCACCGTTTGGCTCACGGTGAAGCTGACCTCGTATTCTGGCTCCGTGTTCCACTCTACGCTGTAGGCAGAGACAGCTCGTCGGTCCACAAAGACTTCTTCTGCCTGCAATGCGCTCCAAACGGTGGGTACGTCGCTGTGGATGTAGCCGCGGGCGTGTACCCAAATGTCCTCGTCGATACCTGCCACAAGCTGCAACTCTTCGAGATAGCTATCGTCGGTATTGTTGTTTTCAACGCGCATTTCACCCAGAGGTTCCAGTCCAGGTGGAAAGACGGTTTCGACATCTCGAAAACAGCCAACGACGAGCAAGGGCAGCAAAATAAAACGCATACAAAATACAGCGTGGACTGTCTCTTTCAAGAGTGCAAGAACCACGGTTTTCTAAGAGGTGTTATTTGCGCGCCGATGAGAGTGTATTTGGACAGCGTAGGGTGCCGTCTCAACGAGGCGGAAATTGCGACGTGGCGCCTGGGGTTTTTGGATCGGGGACACGCGGTGGTGAGTCGTGTGGAGGATGCAGACCTTGCGGTGTTTAATAGTTGTGCGGTGACCGTGGATGCGGCGCGCTCCTCCAGAAAGCGTGTACGTTCGATACATCGACTGAATCAGCAGACAAAGATTGTCCTCACCGGGTGCTATGCAAGCTTGGATCGCGAGCAGGCAGGCTTGTTAGAAGGTGTGGACCTGCTTTTGGATAATCAAGAGAAGGACCAGCTTGTGAGTCGGGTGTTGGAGGAGGTTTCACAGTGGGACATGCCTGCGCGAGCCTTAGACCCCGATGCCCCAGGCCTTGTGAATGAGGATCCCGGCAGAAGCCGCGCTTTTCTCAAAGTTCAAGACGGGTGTCGCCACCGATGTACCTATTGCATTGTGACTGTCGCCCGAGGTGCAGAGCGCAGTCGGACGGTGGAAGAACTTGTGAGTGAAGTGCACCGTCTTGAAGAGGTGGGGCACAGCGAAGTTGTGCTCACAGGTGTCCATTTGGGCGGCTACGGTAATGACCTTGGTACGGACCTCACAGATTTGGTGCGACGATTGCTTGCCGAGACTTCGATTCCCCGCATTCGGCTCGGATCTTTGGAGCCATGGCGGTTGGATGAGCGCTTCTTCGCACTCTGGAAAGCCACGGATCGTTTGATGCCGCATCTGCACCTTCCACTACAAAGCGGGTCGAACAGTGTGTTGCGGCGGATGGGGCGCCGATCAAGTACCGAGAGCTATCGTGCGCTCGTGCATGCAGCACGTGAGGCGATCCCGGGCTTTCATCTCAGTACCGATTTGATTGTCGGTTTTCCCGGGGAGAGTGATGCCGAGTTTGAGGAGAGCATGACCTTTGCGGAAGAAATGGGCTTTGGTCAGGTTCACATCTTCTCCTACAGCCGAAGAGAGGGCACAGTTGCTGCCCGCATGAAGGGACAGTTGGACCGAGCTACGAAACGGGAACGCTCTCGACGCTTGCATGAGGCGGCGAATCGCTGGAAAAACCAGGTGGCCGAAAAGGCGGTCGGGCAGACGACCCGTGTGCTTTGGGAGCGGCCGACCCAGCCTGACCGCTGGCATGGCTATAGTGAAAATTACCTGCGTGTCACTGCACCGGCTCCCTCCCAAGCTTGGCAAAGAGGCTTGGTCTTGCCTGTGCAGATTCAAACGGTGGGCGAGCGTGCGGATCTGCACGGTAAGTGGTCGAACTAATCTTGAGTGTAGATCTGGATATTGGCTACATCGCCGAGAAAATGACGATGTGGATTGTAATCGGAACGTCCGCCAATGCTCAGATATCCATCGGGTGAAAAGTCCCCCTGACCGAGGGTGAATTCTGCCTTGAGTTGTCCGTCGATATACACCTGGGCTTTGGGTGTGTTCCAGTCGACAAGCAAGCTGTACTTGTGCCATTCCCCGTCGCGGAAGTCTTCTTCTACATCGAGTGCGCGATAGTTCCAGTCATCTTCTTCTGCCCGGAATCCGGTGCGGATCCAGCCCGACGAATTGAGATAGATATTGAGGCTGCTACGTTCGCCAACATCGCCTTGGGACCAGATGTACTGGTAGTTGTCACCGCGGCCCTCAGCATTCGCCCGGAAAGTAAAGGCGATAGAGTGTAGGCTTTCGGCCTTCTCGGGAACCTCGGGGATAACCAAGATGCGTTCGATGCCGTCAAACTGAATCCAGTTGGTCTTGCTTCCGCTTTCGGCAGGCTCGATGGCAGGAGTCTCGTCCAGTGGGAAATACCAGGCGTCTGTGTGCCCAATGCGGTCCAGAAAGGGAAGGGTGGGGTTTTCAAAGCTCCACCATGCCTGCAGTTCGACGGGAAGTTCGTCGTCCTGAATCCATCCCGTCCAATCGGCATCCGGGCTGGCCGCTAAGTCTTGACCGCCCAGTACGACTTGGAGGTCTTCCAAGCCTTCAAAGCCTTCATCGACTTTGGGGCGGAAGCTGAGCACAACACTGGCCTCGTTGGCGGGGAAATTGACCTCAGAGAAGCGCCCTTCCAAGAAGTCGGCGGCGTTGGATTCACCGAGGTAGAGAATGTCTGTACTTGCTGCGCTATCGCAAAAGTCCCTGTGCACGATCAGATTGGATTCCCAACCCTCGCCCAAGTCGGGATCCATCCCCTCGATCCATACGCTGGGGGATTCGTTATCGGCGATCCAGAGTTCTGCGGGCGAACCAATAAATGTGACAGATTCCGTGTTTTTTGCTCGGAGCGATAGGCTTCTTGGTCCTTCTTTTTCTCCATCGTCAATTGGGGAGACTTCGATATCGGTATAGGTCTCCCCCGCAGTCAATTCGATTGTTTCGGGCAGGGAGTAGTCCAAGCCCGCTACCGCTTGGCCGCCCGACTGAAACTCGACGGATATTGCTTCGTCGGTTTGCCCTGTGCGGTACAGGCGAATGGAACCGGGATTGCCTAGCTCGGAGAGGATGGGGTCGATGGTCTCTAAACGGATGCCTTGTGTGGCGTTTAGATTGAGTTCAGAAAACGTCTCCAAGAACGTGATGACGCTGGCCACGAGCGCTGCAGCGTATTCTTCACGGGTACTCGTCTTCTCCCGGATGCTGTACGGGTGTTCGAGCTGGATGGCATCGATATGGCCGGTGCTTCGACTGCCGTGGGTCAGGGTGTTGAAACCGCCGTGGTAGTAGCTTTCGACATCGCCATCGCTATCTAAGCCAGGATTGGGGTCGTCGAGGCTGGGTATGCTTGCATAGCCATGGTCACTGAGGAGTGTTCCCAAGCTGTAGGAGCCGCGTGTAATCGATGAAAACGACGCAGTACTACTCTTCTCCAGCGAGCGGACACTGCTACTTGCCGGATAGGCCCCATGATTGATGCGCTCGTCAACTTCCAGAAGCTGGTTTGCCGTCACCAGTGTACCCACTTCAATTTTGTCGCGGGTCATCCCGTGGATATCGAGGAGAAGGCCCCGTCCATAGATATTGTGGATGTTCGACTTGGCTTGTGAGATGTAGTCGTGAAACTCATGCCAGGCTTGCTGAGCAAAGGGATTGTCTTCAGCACCGACCTCCAGGCTTCGGTTGCAGTCCAGTCGGAAGCGGTGAAGATGGCATGCAACGAGGTGCGGGCGTCGTCCAAGTTCAGCGTAGAACGCATCGGAGATGGCCTGGCTTAGCTCGAAGGTGTGGAGGTCGGGGAGCGCACTTGCGCCGCTTCTCTGCGGGATTTCGTCTGGCTCAAGCTTCCCGCCATGGGGTGCCAGTAGGATGATCGGTAAGGTTCCAATTTGGTACGAAACATAGTCTTCACGACCCCAGACGGTGTCCTCAATCAGTTGACAACTGTCTGGAATGCCATCCGAATTGACATCAGGGACCGCTCCGGATGCAATTTCTACGGCGTCCTCACGACCGTCTTGATCGCAGTCCACAATCCTCGGAATGTCCTCGTCGGGATCGAGTGGCCCTTCGCACACATCTGGATGCATGGAGTCGCCGGTGTCGAGACCGGTGTCATTGCTGTTTTTGGATCCCTGTGAACAACTCAATGCGAAAAAGGCAGGCAGCAAGAGTGAGGCGCGTTGCATTGGGAGACCCGATTAGATGAAGCAGTCTTGGATTGTCGCCTTACTATCGGCGAAAATTCAAGGTTTTTGCTTCGAATCAGGTGGGTCCTTTGGCCGGAGTATTTTAGCGACATCAAAGCCGGAGTCTCGGATCTGTTTTTCCAGCACTTCGTCGCTAAGCACTTTGTTCGGCGCCATCCATAAGGCGATCGTCTTGTCCTCTAAGCTCAGTGCTACGCGTGTGACGCCGGAGAGCTTACTCATGCCGCGTTCCAGTCCTTGGACGCAGAATGAGCAGACCATGCCATCCACATGAATGACAACCGATGGGTCCACTGCTTTCGGGGCAGCTTCTACCGGTGGAGCAGGCGGAGGCTCGGCGCTGGGGGGCGTTGCGGAGAGCAGGCTTGTTAGGAACAAGGTGGTGAGCATGACGTTTCCTATAGGTGAACCATCATCTGGAACCAGGGTGTGCCATCGATGGACACACCGGTTTCCCAAAGTACATTTTGATAGAAAAAACGAAGCATAGGTGTGATTTCAACCGGCTGGTGCATGTGGGGCTCCCAGGTGGTTTGTACGACCGCCCAGATTTGGAGTCCGTCTACGTTCGGTGCGAATGGTAGGACTCCGAGGCGTCCACGAAGGCTGAAAGGAAGATCCGATGGGGTTTGGAATTGCGCGAGCGATCCGAATGTCTGGCCACTGAAGGCCGAATAGAAGTGGTCAGTTTCGTGATCGAGTTGGATCGCTGCGAAGCCATTCGCTTCTGTCTGTGCGTTGAGGCCTCCACCCACTGATAGGTAGATATTGCTTTGCGATTGTGCGGAGTTGCGTCGGTAGGCCAAGATGTTGGCGTGAAGAAGACTGACCTCTGCCGCGTCGTGGTGAAAGTTTTTTCGGATGTGGGACGCGGCTATCGCAAAATGTCGATTGAGGGTGTAGTTGGCTTGGAGCTGTGTGGAATCGGGCCGATGCATGGAAAACATTGCCACGCCGCCTTTATAGGTGACCGGGTGGGCCAGTGCGCTTGAACTCAGAAAAATGAGAACGAGAGTTTTCCACATGTCACAGACTAAACCGAAAGAGCGGGGCTTGGCTACTCGTGATGGCGGACAAAACCCCGATTTGTTTAAGCTGCCCGCTCAAATGCCCGCTCCAGAGCAGTTTGCTTGGCTTCCTCACAGCGGCTCTCCAAGAGCTCGAGGTGCTCGTGTAGTCCCAGTCGGCGATAGAGTGCGGCAAATCTCTCCCAAACCTTCCACGCGCTGGGCTCCTGCTGGCTGAGACGGTGGTAGCGTTGGATTGTTGCCGGCTGCGGACCTTGATTATGCTCATTCATCGCAGCGAAAAATTCCTGTTCGTAGCTGTGTTCAAGGGAGTGGAATCCCTGCTGGACAAATGGGGAGATGCTCTGGCCAAAAGGGCTGTCCTGGCTTTGTTCGACCAGCCCACGATAGAAGTTGAAACGTTCCATTGCGGCCGTTCGGTGGTTTCGACTTTGCTTGATGTCGGTGTGTGCCTGGTTTCGAATATGCTCACGTATTTCAGGAACCCGAACGATGTTGGAGAGGGCGCTTCGGAAGCTTTTTTCGTCGGTGTAGAGAAGTCCGTTTGCACCATGGCGAATCGTGGAGGCATAGGTGCCGGACGCATGGCAAATCGCCGGGACACCTCGACTCGCGTATTCGATGTACTTTCCGTCGGAACGACCTTGTGCAAATGCATCGGGAGTAAGATGTGCTAGGCCGGCGTCCAAGCCGGAAATGAACTGCATATAGTGCTCGAATGACCCGGTAGGTGTGTGTTCGAACGCCAAGCCTGCGTCGGTGAAGGCCTGTGCATTTCGCGGCGTGGTCATCAGGCAGAGGGTGAAGTCTTGGAAGAGTTGTGGATCGCGTGCTTTTGCGTGGGCGAGTAAGCGGGCGAGATCTTGGGCATCTGCGAGGTGTCCTCCCGATGCCGTCCACCCCACGCGGACTGCTTTGTTCTGTGGAGGAGCATGCAAATTGGGCACCGTCCAGGCTTGGTTCATAAACACGGCCTGATTGTCATTGAGGTACGCATACTTTTCAGCAAGGACTGGGCTTGAGAACTGCACAGCGTCGCAGGTTTTTGCCATCGATTCGATTTGAGCCTGTATCTCCGGCCGTGCGTAGAAGAGTGTGCCGAGCGATGTGTTCTCAGGGAAGGCTTTGAAGTCGTCTGAGATTTCGTACACGGTGGGTAAGCCCACAGAACGCCGGTATTCCAAGAGCGCATGTACTTCATTGTCGACGATCATCCCGACCACAAGAAGTCGACTTTGAACAATGGCGGTGAAGACATCGGGGTGGATCGTCTGCACAGCAATCGTGGGGACGTGCTCACCGAGTGCTTGCGCTGGCCATAAGGTTCGGTGTCGATAATC
>Ga0163179_10003064_pt1 | contig 11453 bp, 6 predicted proteins | sample AtlANTMetagenome_FD_109643 | JGI IMG/M metagenome (GOLD analysis project Ga0163179, IMG submission 109643) | Marine eukaryotic phytoplankton communities from the Atlantic Ocean - Atlantic ANT 2 Metagenome | ecosystem: Environmental > Aquatic > Marine > Oceanic | place: North Atlantic Ocean... | reverse complement strand
TTTAACGTTGCAATCCCAGAGACAATTGCACCTGTTAGGTCTGCTCTAGTAGAAGCAGTAACTCGTGTAGCAAAGGTAGAAGCATTAAAGCCATGTTCTGCATATAAAATTAACATATCATCTAGTGCTTCTAATTTTTCTTTTGATGCTCCATTAGGAAGGAGTGAACTAGCAACTAAATACTGACTGTCTAATTCATCTGTATCTTCATTGTGGTAAGAGGCAATGATGTAACATACAATTGCGCTAATTCTTGCAGATAACTCTGTTTTATCTTCAATGTCTAAACTCTGTTTTCTTAATGTTGTTAATTCACCTTTATACGAAACAATTGTCCTCACAACATCCATAGGGTGTAGCTTTTCTTTTATTTCTAGCAACAACTCATTTAATTTAATATCTTTAATAGTTTCTGAATAATATTTTGAAAAGCTTTTTTTAAAATTTTTATCATCTAAAGAATCTGTAAGAATAAGTGCTGCGACTTCTTCGTATGTATTTTTCGATGTGAGCTCAGTTGCGTCGTAACCTCTGTATCTAAGTGAAGTACCCTCTTTACCAACAGTAGAGATTGCTGTTTCTCCTGCAACAACTCCTCTTAAGCCAGGTGAATAATCCATCGGTACAATTGTACATTATTAAAACATATAAGGCTAGAAATTTAACTCTACAAAGTAATTGTTTATGCTTAATGTGATTATCATTTTGATATGGCACAAATTCATAATTTAGAATCAAAAACTAGATATGGCTCAAGGTACGTTGCTGGCTTTATAATTTTAATTTCAAGTATTTTGCTTGCTGGATGGGTAGCGTTTTTTATATTCTTGCCGGTTAAATCAAGTATGGAGATTGTAACATCTCTTGAAGAAAAATTTTTACCAAGAGCAGAAGGTATGGTACTAAATTTTGTCTCACTTTCAGAACCATCAACAATCATTACATCAGATAACAAAGTTTTAGATGAATTACATGATGGACTAAATAGAGATCCAATACCTCTCTCAGAAGTTCCAACTTTTGTGATAAACACACTTCTTGCAGCTGAAGATAGTAATTATTATCTTCACGAAGGTGTTGATTTTGTAGCAATTTTAAGTGCAGTAATAGACAATTTAAGAGGCGTAACTCGTGGAGGTTCTACCATTACTTCCCAAGTAGCTAAACAATCATTTGTTGGAGATGAAATTTCTGTTAGGAGAAAAGTCGCTGAGGCGGTCGTTGCAGCTGAACTGGAGAGAAGGTATTCAAAAGATCAAATTTTAGAATACTACATTAATTCAATTTACTGGGGTTCTGGTGCATATGGTATCCAATCTGCCGCATATGAATATTTCAATAAAGATATAAGAGAAATAACCCTAGATGAAGCTGCAACTTTAGTAGTAATAATCAGAAGTCCCGCTTATTACAATCCGAGAAAATATCCAGAAAGAGTTATAGATAGAAGAAATGATGTTTTAAATATCATGCTTAAAGAGGGTTTTATAGTGGACATACAAGCAAGGTCTGCAAAACTTGCACCCCTGAATATAGTTGATTCTGTTCAAATTGACTCACAAGCAGAACATGTTGTTGCAGAAGTAAAAAGGCAACTTCTCAACGATCCTCAATTTGCTGTTCTTGGAAATACAAAAGAAGAAAGAAAAAAGAAAATTTTTGGCTGCCCTTCTGATGACACTTCTTGTGCAGGAGGTGGTGGTTTAAATGTATATATAACTTTAAACCTTGAGTATCAGCAACACGCTAATCAAATATTAAATAAATGGGTACCATCCGAAAATACTGATGAAGAAAGAGATGAGCAAACCCCAACAGGTGTTATAACTTTAATCAATAACTATACAGGTGGTATCGAAGTGATGGCTTCTGGAATTCCTTTTGAAGAGGAACAATATAACTTAGCTACTCAAGGAAAGAGAAACCCTGGATCAGCATTTAAACCAATAACCTTATTAGCTGCTCTAGAATCTGGCTCAAAACTTTACAGCTATAGGGATTCAAGGAGTCCAGTAGAAATAGACTGCGGATATCCATGTGCTCCAGACGGAATTAGTACGAAATGGGTTGTTAGAAATTATGGTACTTCAATCACCGCTGATCGCTATTTAAATAAAATAGCCGCTCAAGATAGATCGATTGAACTTCAATGTGTTGGGTATCACATAGAAGATTTAAAAAATGCTGACTTTATGAAACAATTTCCAATTACTGCAAATTTAGATGAAATAGAAAATGAGTCTGAAAAGCTTATAGAAATTGGCAAAGCATTAAATCAATTTGATGAAGATGGAAATGCAATCATATATCAAGAAGATACTGATGGAATCGAGTTTCCAGAGGACACTGTTGTAATAAGTGATATTAAGCTAATTGAAGAACAAGCAAACACAACTCAAATAGATATTGAAAGTGAAACACAATATCTATTTAAGCCTTGCAATGATAAAAGTGAGTACAACAGGTCGATTAAGCTTCTTGATACTTCTGGGATGATTTCTCTTGAAGAAGCTACTAGAAGGTCAATAAATACAGTTTATGCACAGATGGCTTCAGAACTTGGGGGTGAGAAGCTTGCGTCAACTGCAAACCGCATTGGAATTGATTCTGAGATTGACCCTGTAATTTCATTAACCTTAGGAGCAGGTGCAGTTACACCTATTGAAATTGCTTCTGCTTATTCATCTTTTGCAACCAATGGTATTTTGGCCCCACCATATTTAATTGAGAGAATTGAAGATTCTCAGGGTGAGGTTTTATATCAAAATATTGTATCCCAGAGAATTTCTATTCCTGATCCTGGTGCCGCAGCGGCCGTTAGGAAAACTCTAGAAGTAGCAGCCCAATATGGAACAGGTACAAGAGCTGTTCTTGATGATAGGCCTATCGCTGGAAAAACAGGAACACATCAAGGATTCAGAGAAGCATGGTTCATAGGTTTTATTCCTCAATACACTTCTTCTATTTGGATTGGCTTTGCTGAAGAACAACTTCCTCTAACTGACGTTGAAATAAATGGAGAATTAATAAAAAATGTTTCTGGTGGAAGAGTACCTGCGCCAATGTGGAAAGAATTTATGACAAAAGTTGTTGAAGAACTTCCTGTAGTAGAATGGCCCGTAGATCCAAGTGATATTGAAAAATATTATGAAATTCCAACGGTCATAATTCCTGAACTTACAGGCCTTAATGTTCTTACAGCTGAAGAAATAGCTTTTTCAAATTATCTTCTACCAAATATAAATTTGATTGACTCAGAAGAAGCTCCAGGGCTTGTTTTAAGTCAAAGTATAGAGCTGGATGAAGAAGTACCAGAAGGAACAGTTATAGATTTAGAAGTATCAGGTCAAAAATACTCCGCACCTATTCCAAATATTCCACCGTGTGAATATACAATTGATGAAGCAGAGAGTCTCATAAAAAATTACATGCTAGATAATAATGTTATATTATTTTTGCGAAGAAATTACGAAGCAAGTGATGTTCAGGGCTGTGAAGGAAAAGTAATTGGAACAAACGTTGCTCAAGGAGCAATTATGTCCACAGGTGATACTTTAATATTTGTTATTAAGAATCCTTCTAACGAATCTTAGTTACTTGACTGTTCAACCAGAAAATTAAAGTATCCTAAAACTCCAAAACCAGTTCCACCTTCAGGATAAACAGGTGAGCTACTTCTTGATCTGCCTGGTCCCGCTATATCTAAATGAATCCAGTCAATATCATTAACAAATTCCTCAAGAAGCAGTGCCGCAGTAATTGCCCCTCCAAACCTTCCACCAGAATTTTTCATATCTGCAATATTAGATTTAATAAGAGCCTTATAACTTTGTTCAAGTGGTAGTGAATGATAATTTTCAAAACCATCACTGTTTGAATTTAAGAAATTATCTAATGTTGAATTATTATTTGAAAATACAGCCCCAATTTCAACACCTAAAGCAACATATGCTGCACCTGTTAGAGTTGCTACATCACAAATTATATCTGGAGAGCTTTCACTAGCATAAGCAAGTGCATCAGCCATAATAAGCCTGCCCTCAGCATCAGTATTCATAACCTCAATAGTCTTTCCATTTCTCATTTTTAATACATCACCAGGTCTTATCGCTGTACCACTTGGCATGTTTTCTACGATTGGTGTGTAAACCTTTAGTCCAATATCTAATTTTTGTTTTGCCACTAAAGCAATAATCCCCCAAGCTGTTGCAGCACCTGCCATATCAGACTTCATAGTTTCCATTCCAGAAGGAGACTTTAATGAAAGTCCGCCTGAGTCAAATAAAACACCCTTACCTATAAGAGCAATTTGTTTTTTTGCTTCTGGATTATATTCTCCAACAAGAAACTTAGGAGATCTTTCAGATCCCTGTGCAACACCAACTACTCCACCCATATTGTTTTCTAATAACCATTTTTCATCAAAAATAGTTAAATTAATGTCTAAATCATTAACTAATTCCTCGACCATTTGCTGAAAAAAATCTGGTGACTTTGTTAATGCTGGGTAATTAACCATATCTCTAACCCAAAATATTGAATGTATTTTATTTTGGATTTCCTCGGAATACTCACTGTCAATTACATTGAAATTTATGTCAGGAGTTTTTTCTGATTTGAACTCATCAAATGAATAGGTGGAGATAGCTAAGCCAAATTCAATTGAATACATATCGAAGTCATTATTTTTTTGGAGTAATTTAATATCGCAATCTTTACCAATTTTTTTACCAATCTTGGCTCCAAGATTTACAAAATCATATTCAGAGTCACAACCATTTGCACCAACTATTAGCGTTGACCATTCTGAGTTATCAGAATCTGCTAAAAAAAACATCTGACCTTTTTTTGCCTTAAATTTATTTACTTGAAATAAGTTTTTGTTAACTTCATAATTATTTATTAATTCAGCATTAACATCGTCCATATTTTCAATTAGTAAAACTTCTATATTCATTTGCTTGATGTCCACTCCTTTTCGTGATCTCTTGCTAGCATCCACAGTAAATCAGATAATCTATTCAAATACACTATTACTTTAGTATCTTCTACCTCATTTAACTTTTTCCAAGCAACGCATTTTCTTTCGGCACGTCTAGAGACAACTCTGCACCAATCGAATTTTGAAGAAATACTATTTTCACCTGGTACAACAAAATAATCAGGAACTCCATTCTTCTCTGTTAGATAATCAATTCCTTTCTCAAGAGTTTCTACCATGCTATCTGTAACTAATGTTTCATTTGGCTTTAACTTTGCTCTGTTATCTTTTGAAGTTGCCAATTCTGCTCCAACAACAAACAACTGCCTCTGAATTTGTAATATATGTTCTTTAGCTTCTAGTGTTAATTTTTGTTCATACCTCACTAATCCTAAAGCAGCAACTAATTCATCAACTGATCCATAAGCTTCTGGTGCAATACTATCTTTAGACACTGCGTCACCATACAAAAGTCTAGTTTCTCCTTTGTCACCTTTTTTTGTATAGATTTTCATGCTCTAAGAATAGTGTTAAATTGAAAGTATTAAAGTTCCCGACGCACCTAAAGAAACTATAAGAGATAAATAACTCAATCCGGTACTAGCCATTACTCCAGTGTACGATTTTTCTTGTAATGATTTAAATGATCCAAATGATAAAATTCCAGCTGATAAATAAAGGAAAATAATTACATTATTCAACAAATTATTACCTACTAAATTAAAAAAATTAGAGTTACTTTCATATATATTCGTAAATACCAAAAATGAAAGAATTAATGAAAGATACATAGAAAATTTTGCTATATTTTTCATTCCCTCCCTATTTATGGTTGGATCAACAAGAAACCAATGGCCAATCATCATCAATGAAAATACTGAAGAAATAAGCAAAATAGGAAATATACTACTTAAATTCTCTATGCCAACATCACTAAATATAAGTGAAATAAATGATATAAATGACAAAGCTAGATAATATTTACTTTCTTTTTTTTCATATGCATACAAATAGAAAACTAAGAAAAATGAACCAAGAAAAGAAAAGTTTTCAGGTTTAAGAAAAAGATTTAATGAAATTATTGCAATAAACAATATACTAAACCCCTTTTTAGGGACCGTTGACTGCACAATATAATACAAAAAAGGTATACAAAGTGTTAAAAATATAAAGGTAAATTCGCTCAATTGCATATGTAACTTACAATAATATATATGTTGAAAAATATAGTTAAAAATAATTACATGGTTGGGCTGCTTTTAACCTGTGCTTTTATGCTTTTTCTAACAAACATATCCAATTCATTAAATAGCATATTTTCTTATGATTTTATTTTTTCATTTATTATGTATTTTGGGTTTTTTATAATTGCAATACATGGATTAAAAAAATACAGAATAATTGGCATATACCTCTTAATAACAATACTTTTTATACCACCGAATATATTTCCAGAATATAGAGGATTGCTTTTCCCAGTAACATATCTTTCTTTTATTTCATACTTGGGTTTTATTATCTCAAAGCAATTATTTAAAAAATGGAAAAACGAATACGAATTATGATAATTATTTTTAAGCTATCTACAATGAAATAATGAAACAGGGGTATAAAAAATTTGTATTATTTTTAGTACTATTTGCTACTTCGTTTTTCCTAATTAATAACAAAAATCATGCAGCTCAGGCTCAACAAATACAATATCAATCTCCAAAATTGTCATGTTCTGATAATGCAGTCGCTCCTTTAGATTCATTAAAAGATATTCAAGCTTTTCTCAATTGTAATGGATTCAATCCTGGTCCGATTGATGGACTAAGCGGGTCAAGAACAGACGGAGCAATCAAAAGTTTCCAAAGAACTGTCGGATTAACAGCTGATGGTGAAGTGGGGCCTGCAACAAAGCAGGCAATGAGAAGCTACAGCTCTGTTAGTTTTACTTTTAAAGGAAGCGGATGGGGCCATGGGGTTGGATTGAGTCAGTATGGAGCTAAAGGGCTCACTGAACTGGGTGCTAGCTTTTGTTCCGATACAAATTCTTGTAACTCTAGTGAAGTTGTAAATTACTACTTTAAGGATACCTCAGTAAAGCAACTGTCTGAGATTAGTCTTTCTTCGCCTGATATTGCAACTGCAAATAACGCTCTTTGGGTAGGGTTAGCACGTAATGCAAAGTCTATTAACTTAACTACCCTACCTTCATCAAGTCCACCAACATTGTCTATTTGTCAAGATGGCCTCCCTCAAGTAATAGGTGTTCAGGTATTTCTTACATCTAGAGGCTATGATCCAGGAACTATAGATGGTGCTTTTGGAGATAAAACTTCTAATGCACTTAAAAATTATCAGTCTTCTGTCGGGCTGTCACAAACAGGAACAATTAATGATGAAACATTAAATAGAATAAAATCTGATGCAAATTCTGATGGACCATGTGAATCTGAATTTGGACCATTAAAAATAAATGGTGGCGCAACATTAAACTTTATTCATTCAAATGGAAAATGCTATTACAATGGTCATCCTTTAGCTCCTAAAGTATCTGCTTCATGCAATATAGGTATTAGCTGGTCTGATGGAGGTAGGATCAGAGTTGGACCTCGTGAACATAAGCATGGAGTTCTTAAATTAAGAAGTAAAAATGTTTCATCTGGTTTCCATGTTTCTTTATCTGTAAACATTGAAAAATATTTATACGGTCTTGCAGAAATGCCATCTCACTGGAATGTAAAAGCATTAGAATCACAAGCCTTAGTTGGTAGAAGTTATGCAGTTTATCAATACTTGAAACAAAACATCCCCTCAGAAAAAACAGACATTGATGCTGGACTTTCAACTTCAAGAGAAGCTTATTGCTGGTGCCACATTGGCTCAACTGCATCGAGCCAGTATTACTATGGTTACTTAAAAGAAATTGCTGGTCCCAATTGGGTACAAGCTGTTAATAACACTTCCGGAAAAGTTATTACATATGATGGCGGCTATACGCAGAGTTCAGTAGTTCAAGCTTTTTACTCATCTTCAACAGGAGGAAAAACAAATGACAATGCTGTGGGTTTTGGATCCGCAACTGCGTGGCCTTATTTACAAACTGTTGATGACCCTTGGTCAGTTGATAATAGAGTTGGAAACCCTAAGGCTGCTTGGTCTTTCGATTTTAGTTCTTACCAGCTTTCAAAAAATATTCTTTGTGGAGACACTCCGTGCTTTGATGCCGTAACTGACATATATATTTCTTCTGTAGCTGAATCAGGTGCTGCCCTAGAAGTCACCATGAAAGGTTTTAAAAATGGTGCTGCAAAAAGTGTTACTAAATCCGGTAGAAACATAAAATCTCAACTTGGATTTACCTCTCATTATTTCAAAACAACAAGTCAATCAGATGTTTCAAATCTAAATGTTGGACCTGTAACAGCAAATACAACAAGTACTACAACTACTACATCTTCAAGCTCTACAGGAGATATTCCACAATATGCTACTTCAACTAATGGATTGAACATTCTTTCAAAATCAGGTCTTTTAAATAACTGTAATGAAACATCTAGTGCTTGCCAGGCTAAAACTATAACAAGAGAAGAAGCCGCCGCAATAGTAGTAATAGCAGGTCAATTACCATTAGATGCACCCAACGCATATAGTGACGACGATCAGAGTGTCTATCAAAAAGCAATTAATGCAGTTCCTTATTATGGAATGAACAAGTGTATAGGTGGTCCTTTTCAATTCCAACCTTCAGAACCTGTCTTTAGAGATCAGTTTGCCTGTATGTTAGTAGTTGCAATAAATGCAGGTAATACCACTGACTTAACGGAAAGCAATGATAAATATTCTGATGATGGTGCAAGCAAATTTACATCTGAGATTAATCTTTTAGCTTCAACAAATGCAATACCTGCGTGTAGTTCTATTTCTGATAAGTTTTGCCCATCTAGAAGAATCTCGATTGGTGAGGTCTCGTATGTGATTGACTCATTAATTAAAAACTCCAAAATTCCGTCAGGAGTTTTCACAACTAGCTTATTTCAGCCTGGTTGGGAAGCAGCTTACGGAGAAGTTGCGGAAGTAGAGTCTACTGCTGTTTCTAATCCTAATTCTGGAAATGATGCTTGTGTTCCAAAAGACAACAGTTCAATTGTAATTAATTCAGTGTTGGATGTTCAGCAGTTTCTTGCAAATAATGGATTTAAACCTGGTCCTATAGATGGGCAATCTGGTCCTAAGACTAAAGAAGCAATTAGAGAATTTCAAAGTACTAAAGGTTTGTTTGCAGACGGAATTGTTGGTAACAAAACTAAGGCCGCAATGCGTGCTTATACAGGCTGTGAAAGTGCCAATACTTGTAAAGCTAGAAACAACACAGGCGCAAAGCTTGATACTGTTGCGGATGTGCAAACATATCTTGCAAATAATGGATTTAACCCAGGGATTATTGATGGAAAGATGGGCTCTTATACAAGAGAAGCAATTAAAGCGTTCCAAAGAAAAGTTGGTTTAATTCCAGATGGTGTAGCGGGTGCTAGAACTAAATCTGAAATGAAGTCATTTACAGGCTGTTAGTCTAAATATCTTTTAATTTTTTTAGCAATTGAATCAACATTTATCTCGAAAAATTTACCTAGATCTTCCATAGGTGCAGATTTTCCAAAAGTTTGAATACTAAATGATTCTGTTACATTACCTATATAATCAGACCAGCCAATCGACTTTCCTAGCTCTATGGTGAAAGCTAGTTTGTTATTATTCAATGTTTTAGACTTTTCAGGTGTTAATTTATTAAGTATTGGAACGCTCACAACTCTGACAGAGTATTGTTCAAATCTTTCTTTTAACTCAAGTGCAATATTCACTTCTGAACCTGAAGCAAAAATTGTAAAATCTTCTCCCTCAGAAATAATAAAACCTCCATATAAAAAGTCTTTGTAATCTACTTCATAGTCAAGATATTCTAAGTTTTGCCTTGTGAGAGACAGAACCTTTGGACTATCTGTATTTGAAAATAAATAATTGTAAGAATGAGTAATTTCAGTACTATTCGAAGGCCTAATCACATCTAAGCCCGGTATTAATCTTAGAGACATAAGATGCTCAATTGGTTGATGAGTTGGCCCATCTTCACCTAAGTAAATTGAATCATGGGTAAAAATATAAGATGAATTAATATTCATCAATGAAGCTAGCCTTATGCTTGGACGCATATAGTCAGAGAATACTAAAAAGGTTGAACCATACGCAAACAATTTACTGTGTAGATTTATACCATTAACAACTGCCGCCATAGCGTGCTCTCTTATCCCAAACTCAATGTTTTGACCTTTTCTATTATTGCTTGAATAGACTTCATCAGAAATAATTTGCTTTGTTGATGCTGCAAGATCAGCTGAACCCCCTAATATGAACGTATTTTCAGAACCGATTAGATTCAGATAATTTCCACCTGAAACACGGGTTGCTGCATTAGTAATTCCAGAATATTCTGGAATTAATATTTCAAAAGATTCAAACTGCTCCCATAATGATTTGAATTTATTATCTTCTTCTAACTTTTTATTTAGATTTATTTTCCAATTTTCATAAGTTAAATTATCCTCTGTTCGCTTTTTATCAAAATATTCATAAATATCATCATCATGTGAAAACGGATCTCCACTCCAACCAATCTCACTAAAAAATAGATCCATTTCTTCTTCACCTAGTGGAGCGCCATGTATTGAGCTTGTGTTTTGCTTATTTGGAGAAAATTTACCAATTGTACTTTTTGCAATTATTAAAGAAGGCTTATTTGTTTCTTTTTTTGATGCTTCAATAGCTTTAAAAATTTCTGACTGACTATGGCCATCCACTTCTAAAACTTGCCATCCAATTGACTCAAACTTTTTCTTTTGATCAGTGATTGAAACTTTATCCACATTTCCATCAATAGATATATTGTTATCATCAAATATGTAGACTAATTTTCCTAATTTCCATACTCCAGCAAGTTCAGCAGCTTCAAAGGAAACACCCTCCATTAAGTCTCCATCTGAGACAATGCCATATACATAATGATCTATGACATCTTTTCCAAAAATTTCAGCTAAATATGTTTCTGCTAATGCGAGTCCTACTCCTGTGGAAAAACCTTGTCCTAAGGGCCCTGTTGTAATATCAATTCCTAGTGCTGTATCTACTTCAGGATGACCTGCTGTGTTTGAATCAAGTTGTCTAAATGCTTTGATGTCATCCATTGAAATATCATACCCATTAAAGTGCAACAAACTATACAACAACATAGAGCCATGCCCAGCGCTTAAAACAAATCTATCTCTATTTATCCAATCAGGATTCTTATTGGAAATATTTAATATATTTCCAAATAACACCGTTCCAACTTCTGCCATTCCCATAGGCATGCCCGGGTGACCGGAGTTTGCCTTTTCAACTGAAGCTGCGGAAAGAACTCGAATAGATTTTGTTACTTTATCAAACATTG
>Ga0163179_10003063_pt1 | contig 11464 bp, 8 predicted proteins | sample AtlANTMetagenome_FD_109643 | JGI IMG/M metagenome (GOLD analysis project Ga0163179, IMG submission 109643) | Marine eukaryotic phytoplankton communities from the Atlantic Ocean - Atlantic ANT 2 Metagenome | ecosystem: Environmental > Aquatic > Marine > Oceanic | place: North Atlantic Ocean... | reverse complement strand
TTTTTTCCAGTTTTGCTCGTTGACGATCAATTTGCAATCGTTCTCTCTTGGAAAGAGTTTCAAATGTTCCATCTTGCTTCATGTTGTCAATAGAACTCATTTTTTTTATAGCTCTACGAATCGTTACAAAATTAGTTAACATTCCACCAGGCCATCTTTCAGTAATATAGGGCATGTTAATAGATTTTACCCCTTCTTCAACAATGTCTTTTGCTTGTTTTTTGGTAGCAACGAATAATATTTTTCTGCCAGAAGAAGCAATTTTTTGTAATGCGTTTGTTGCTTGTTCTAGCTTAAATAACGTTTTATTTAAATCAATAATGTGAACGCCATTGTGCTCCATAAAAATATATGGAGCCATATTTGGGTTCCATTTTCTTGTTAGGTGACCAAAGTGCACCCCTGCATTTAATAAAGTTTTGGTAGTTAATTTGCTCATTTTATTTTAGTTTACATTCATTAAAAACAATAATCAGGTAGCACTGTAAATGATCCTGAATATTTTGATACTAAACTAGCGTTTAGAAAATTGTGTCTGCTTTCTGGCTTTCTTTAACCCTGGCTTTTTCCTTTCAACCATCCTAGAGTCTCTTGTTAGAAGCCCTTTGGGCTTTAAAACGACCCTGTTGTCTTCATTAATGATACAAAGTGCCCTAGAAACGGCTAAGCGAAAAGCTTCAACTTGACCAGTTAACCCTCCTCCGAAAACACTTGCTTTAATATCAAAGCTTTTAATATTGTCAGTAAGGGCAAGAGCCTGAACGGCTTTATATTGTTGAGTTGAACTAGGAAAAAAATCTGTATAATCTTTATTGTTTATGGTTATTGACCCTTTCCCTTTTTTTAAGTAAACTCTAGCTACTGATGTTTTTCTTCTTCCTATTGCGTGAGTAGTGTCCATTTTTATTTAACGTCTTTTAAGTTTATTTTTTTTGGATTTTGCGCATTTTGCTTGTGTATGTCATTCGCATATATATGCAGGTTTTTTAACAAGGCATTTCCCAGTTTGTTTTTTGGAAGCATTCCTTTTACTGCATTTCGGATTAGTCTAGTAGAGTCTTTTTTTAGTAAATCAAATGCGGTTATTTCTCTTTGCCCTCCAGGGTAGCCCGTGTGCCGTATGTATTTTTTTTCTTCCCACTTATTCCCATTAAGTTGCACCTTGGAAGCATTTATTACAACAATATTGTCCCCACAATCAACATGAGGAGTAAAGTTGGTTTTGTGCTTTCCTCTTATTAATGTAGCAATTTTAGAAGCCGCACGCCCTAATGTTTCTTCTGAAAGATCAACTAAAAGCCAATCCTTGTTCACAGTAGCTTTGTTTGCAGACACCGTTTTGTAACTTAAAGATTTCATTTATTAAACCAAATTTAAAATGGCCTGCGAATTTACAACATTTTTTAAAACAAAAAAAGCAAAGACATAAATTAATGTGAGAGGGAAAAAGCTAGACATGCCCCTGGTCTAATATAGCATTAGCAACCCTAACAAATCCAGCAATATTTGCTCCTTTAACATAATCGATAGTTCCTGATTCGTTTGCATAAACGACACACTGTTCATGAATGTTCATCATTATTTCTTTAAGTTTTTTATCAACCTTTTCTCTTGACCAACTAATTCTAACAGAATTCTGGGACATTTCTAACGCGGAAACAGCAACGCCCCCAGCATTTGCTGACTTTCCGGGGCCAAATAAAACATTGTTTTTCTTGAAGATATTAATTGCTTCCGAAGAAGAAGGCATATTAGCTCCTTCACAAACCGCTATTACCTTGTTTTTTACTATTTTTTTTGCGCATTCTTTTTGGATTTCATTTTGGGTAGCACAAGGTAGCGCTATGTCAGCAATAATACTCCAAGGCCTTTCTCCTTCTTTGTATTGAACATTATATTTTTTGGCATATTCTTGTATCCTCCCTTTTTTAATATTTTTAAGATCCTTAATAAAATCAAGTTTTTTTGCATCAATACCATTCTTGTCAAATATAAAGCCTGATGAGTCAGACATTGTTAAAACAACGCCTCCTAAATCAATTATTTTTTCTGCAGCAAATTGAGCAACATTTCCTGAACCCGAAATAATGACTTTTTTTCCTTTTATGCTTTCGTTTTTTCTTGAAAGCATTTTTTCTACAAAATATACACAACCATATCCTGTTGCTTCTGGCCGAATAAGGCTTCCTCCAGAACCTAACCCCTTTCCTGTTATTGTTCCTGTAAATTGATTTGTTAGTTTTTTGTATTGGCCAAACATATAGCCTATTTCCTTTCCTGACACACCAATATCACCTGCTGGGACATCAGTGTTCGGTCCTATGTGACGATATAGTTCATTCATAAAACTTTGACAAAAACGCATAATTTCATTATCTGATTTACCTTTTGGGTTAAAATCAGCACCACCTTTACCTGCCCCCAAAGGTAGTGTTGTGAGTGCATTTTTAAATATTTGCTCAAAGGCTAAAAACTTTAACACACTTAGATTGACATTTGGGTGAAATCGAAGACCCCCCTTATACGGACCAAGAGCATTTGTCATTTGAACCCGGTAGCCTCTATTAATTTGTAGAGACCCATTATCGTCAACCCATGGAACTCTAAAGATGATTGTTCTGTCTGGTTCAATTAGGCGTTCAAGTATTTTGGCTTTTTTATATTTAGGATTTTTTTCTATAAAAGGAATTACTGTTTCTGCAATTTCCCTAACTGCCTGTAAGAATTCGGGTTCATTAGGATTTTTTAATGCAGCATAGTCTAAAAAATCATTTACTGGATTCATTGTGTTTAAAATTTCGACAAATGTAGAGAAATTATTAAATCAAAATATATTTCTTTAAATGATTTTGTCTAGCATTATAAAGCATTTTACAACCAGTATTTAGACATAACTTTTTCTAATTTATTATATTCGCAATGAAAAATAATACATTTTGTATGCAAAAACGCAATAGTATAATAACATTTTTAATGATTGTTTTATTTACAAGCCTTAATGTATTGGGGCAAGAAACAATTAAAGGAGTTGTTCTTGACGAAAATGGAGAATCAATGATAGGGGTTAATGTTTTGCTTAGCAACGGCAAAGGAGCATCAACAGATAATGATGGTAATTTTGAGTTTTCAGCAGATGCAGAGTGTTATGATATTAAATTTCAATACATAGGTTATAATAGTTACGAAAAAAAGGTGTGTTTGTCAGAAAACCAAATAAAAACGCTTACAATTAACTTAGAACTTGATACCGAAGAGTTAGATTTGGTTGTTGTTTCCGCAGGAAGATTTGAACAAAAAATAGAAGAAGTAACAGTGTCTGTTGATGTATTAAAACCTCAGTTAATCCAAAATAAAAACACCACCGATATTTCTTCTACGATTAATCAAGCACCAGGAGTAAACGTTACTGATGGGCAGGCAAATATAAGAGGAGGAAGTGGCTGGACTTATGGAGCAGGAACAAGAGTGTTGGTTTTAGTTGATGGCATTCCGATGATATCAGGAGATGCAGGACAAGTTAAATGGAGCTTTATTCCTGTTGAAAACATAGGTCAGGTAGAAATAATTAAAGGAGCTTCATCTGCTCTTTATGGCTCCTCAGCTCTTAATGGGGTAATTAACATAAGGACAAAATTTCCCAAAGCAAAACCTCAAAGCACTTTAAACACATTCTTTGGAATGTATAGCGAGTTAACACGAAGTGATAGGAATAGCTTGCTTTCAAAGGAAGAATTAGAGTCTCTTCAATCTGGAATAAAATGGTGGGAAGGTCACGCCCCCTTAATGACAGGTCTAGATTTTAACCATGCTAGACAAATTGGAAATTTAGATTTAACATTTGGCACTCAAATGCTTTATGACCAAACCTTTACAAAGGATGAAACAATTAAAAGTGGAAGGTTTAATTTTAAAACAAATTATAAATCTCAGAAAATATATGGCTTAACTTTTGGGGTTAATGGGAATGTTCAAAGGTCAAGAACAGCAGACGCAATAATTTGGGAGAGCGAACATCAGCCATATCAAGCATTAAATGATGACGCATCTCAAGTGCAAGCGCTAATATTGGCTATTGATCCGCATTTGACATATAATGGGAACAAAAACCAAAAAATTAAATTTTTAGGTAGATATTTAAAAGTTAATAATGATGCTCAAGGAGATACGGTAGGTTATCAAAACTATGCAAATGTATATTACACAGAGTTTCAGTATCAAAAAAGAATTAGAGGCAAGCACACACTTAGTCTTGGGGCATTAAACTCAACAACAAAATCAGAAGCAAAACTATATCAAGGTAATCACTCTGCTACAAATATGGCATATTATTTTCAGCTTGATGGAAAAATCAAGAAGCTCAACTATTCTCTAGGAGGAAGGTATGAGCATTATTTTTTAGAAGTCAAGGGGTTTGAAGATTTGTTAGCAGACTCTCTAGCTCAACACCTAATTGATAATGGACAATATTATATTGGTGTTGGAAAACCAGTGTTTAGAAGTGGGCTAAATTATGAGCTAAGAGAAGGAACAAATATACGAGCATCAATTGGGCAAGGATTCCGTTTTCCAAGCATCGCAGAACTTTTTATTGAAACAAGTGTTAGCGGGGTAAACATATATTCAAATCCCCAGCTTCAGCCTGAATCAGGATGGAGTGCAGAGTTGGCACTAAAACAGGGTTTTATCATTGATAAGTGGAAAGGTTATTTTGATATTGCTGCTTATATAATGAAATATGATAACATGATGGAGTTTAGTTTTGGTTTTTGGAATGGCTTAACCGAACCATATGGTTTTAAGTCAATAAATATTGGAGCAACTAAAATAACAGGAATAGAAGCAACATTAATAGGTCAGGGGAAAATAGGAAAAAACAATATTACGTTTTTAGGGGGCTATAATTATTCTAATCCTAAATCTTTAAATCCAGAAAAAGTTTTCATAGAATATGATATCTCTTTACCAGGAGACACAATCAACAGGGTAGTTGGGTTGCATTATGGCCCTTCTGTTGAGTTTAGCGATATTGTCCCAGATACTCTTAGCGATGGAACACTATATTATCAATACGGAAGCTCTTCTAATGATTCTGTTGGCAATGTATTAAAATATAGGTATAAGCACCTAGTTAAATTTGATGTAGAAATTAGTAGGACAAGAATTGCATATGGGTTAAGCATGAGAGTGAATAGCTTTATGGACAATATTGACAACGTGTTTGAGGACCCTCAACTATTTGGTTCTATTGTTGATGGAATAGAGACATCAAGAAAGAGGCTTTATGGTCCAGATATTCTGTTTGATGCACGTTTGGCATATAATATCTCCGAACAGATAAAAGCATCAATTATTGTAAATAACGTGTTTAACAGAGAAAGATTGATAAGGCCGGCAAATCTAGATGCCCCTCGAACATATATGATTCAGTTTAGATATAGTTTTTAATGAAAATTGCTGTAATTCCAGCAAGATATAATTCCAGTAGATTTCCAGGGAAACCATTGGTTTCAATTTTTGGCAAACCAATGATACAGCATGTTTATGAAAACGTAAAAAAAACCAATCTGCTAAACGATGTTTTGATAGGAACAGATGATAAGCGCATAAAACAATCTTGCGTAAATTTTGGGGCAAAAGTTGTGTTAACAAAACAAAATCATTTAAATGGAACAAGCAGGTGTTTAGAGGCGGTTTTAGCAACATACCCCAACATAAAAGATGATGATATAATATTAAACATTCAAGGAGACGAGCCTTTTATTCAGCAAAGACACATAGAAAAAATACTGGCTTGTTTTGAGCAAAAAAAGACAAAAATAGCAACATTAAAGAAGAAAATTTACAACCAAAGTGAAGTTGTTTCTAAGCACGTTGTTAAGGTTTGTACAAAAAACAAACAGGCGGAAACTTTTTATAGGATAAATAAAGGCATTGAAATAAAGGAACACTTTAAACATATTGGTTTATATGGGTTTAAATTTCAAATTTTAAAACAGGTATGTAAAATGCTGCCTACGGCAAACGAAAAAAAACTTAAACTAGAACAAATAAGGTGGCTTGAAAATGGAATCCCAATTAAAGTTGCAGAAACAACACTCGAAAGTTTTTCGATAGACACACCAAAAGACTTAAAAAAAATTATAGACAAGCTGCAGAGGGGTTATAAAAAAACGTAATTTTACTTCATGAAAATAACTTCACACATTCAAAACCTCTTGTATAGGCATAATTGTGTTATAATTCCTTTTTTTGGAGGCCTTATAGCAAATGAAACAGGAGCACAAATAAACAACCTAACTAACACATTTTATCCCCCCAAAAAAGAACTTTCTTTTAATGTTAATTTAAATAAAAATGATGGCCTCTTAATAAAGCACATAAGTTACACTGAAAAGGTCTCTTATGGCGCAGCAGAAAAAAAAGTCACAGAGTTTGTTGAAAATCTAAAAAGCACATTAGCTAAAAATAAACAAATTGAGTTAGAAAAAATAGGAGATTTTTATTTGGAGAAGGGGGGTGAAATTCTTTTTTTTCCTTCAAATATTGAGCCCTTTTTAACTTCTTCATTTGGGTTAAGCCCATTTGTTTTGCAAAAAACAAATATGCCTTCAGGAATAAAAACACAAAAAGAAGTGGGGCAGAGGGGCTTTTTAAAATACGCGGCAGCATTACTTCTTTTTTTTACAACAACAATTCTTTTTACACAAACTAATGTGGCACCTCATTTAAGCGAGCTAGGGGTTAGTTTTTTTAACTCAAAAGCAGGAGGGTTGTACACATATCAGAAACAGTCACAAGCTAATTTGGCCTATAATCTTATTGATAGTTGTTCAGAAGAGCGGAAGGTTTTAGGAATTATTCAAAACAACCCAATAAAATACTATATTATCATAGGTAGTTTTTCTAGCAAGCAGAATGCAGAACAATTATTGTTTGATTTTAAAACAAAAAAAGAAATAATGGTTTTAACCACAACAAGTGGTTTGTATAGAGTTTCATATAAAAGCTACAAGGATAAAAGTAGCGCCTTGCAGGAATTGGCTAATATTAAAAGTACAATAGAAGAAAATGCTTGGATTTTAACACAGATAGAAAGTTAGTTTTATGGAAAGAAAAACAGCAAACCAAACAGAGGCGGTTTTAACAGAGATTGTGCTGCCAAATGACACAAATGTTTTAGGTAATTTAATGGGAGGCAGGCTGCTACATTGGATGGATATTGCCGCAGCTATTTCTTCATACAGGCATAGTAAAAGAACAGTTGTTACAGCCTCAGTCAACAACGTTTCTTTTAATAAACCTATTCCGCTGGGTTCAATAGTAACATTAAAAGCAAAAATATCAAGAGCCTTTACATCCTCAATGGAAGTGTTTATTGATGTTTGGTTTGAAGACAAAAAAGAAAAAGGAAAAAAGCAAAAATGTAACGAGGCAATCTATACGTTTGTTGCTGTTGATCAAGAGGGAAACTCAATAGAGGTTCCAGAAATAATTCCAGAATCAAAAGAAGAAAAAGAAAGGTTTGAAGGAGCTTTGAGAAGGAGGCAATTAAGTTTAATTTTAGCAGGAAGATTAGAGGCGTCTAAGGCAAGCGAATTAAAAGCACTTTTTTTAAAACAATAAATCAGGTAGAGCGGCTAAAATTTTTTCAGGTGAAATTTCTTTAACACAACCTGTTTTTGTTTTTCTGCAATATGCTCCATGTCTAGAGCAGGGCTTGATTTGGGGTTCTGTTGTTATTTTTTTTGAGTTTTTATTTGGCATATAAGGTTCAAAACCTAAAATTGGCTGTGTGCACCCCCAAAAGGAAGCAATAGGCTTGTTAAAAGCAGAGGCAATATGCATTAATCCGTTGTCGCCAGAAAGAACGAAGCAAGATTCTTTAATTAATAGCGCAGACTCATCTAAAGAAAGTTTGCCGCAAAAATTCAGGACATTTTTTTTTATTGATTTTTTAACTACAGACGAGCCCAAACAGCGGTCATTTTGATCCCCTAATAACAAAACACGCAAAGATATTTTATCACAAACTTTAACTATTTGTTCATATGAGTTTTTTTTGTTTTCGTTGCTTCCCCCAATGCACCAAACAACAAATGGCTTTTTTGAAACATAGGCTAAGCTTGTTCTTGGGCTAATAAAATAGTCTAGACCTGAATGGTCGTTTTGAACACCTAGTTTGTTTGTAGACTCAAAGTAGGCGTCAACTACATGTTTTTTTTTAATCACATTTACGCCAAAATTAATGAGTAAAAATTTTTCTATGTTTGCTTTATAGTAAGAAGAAGATTTGACTCCTAACAAGAGCTTTAAAAAAAATGTTCTAACGTTTTTGTGTAAGTCAATCACATAATCGTAGTCCTCCTGCCTAAGTAACTTAACTAAAGAAAAAAAATTTTTTTCAAATAAAAAAAGCTTTGAAATATGCGGGTTGTCCTCAATTATGCAAGCATATTTTTTTTTAGTTAAGAAATGAACGTCTGCATTTGTTTGTGTAGCCAAACACCTTAAAACGGGGCTTGTAAGAATGATATCTCCAATTGAGCTAAATCGACAAACTAGTATTTTCATAAATGCTATATTACTTAAAAATATCTTAAAAAATATAAAAAAGAGAACTTTCAGTTACGTTTAATTATTCGCTAAAATTCGTATATTTATAAAAAAAATTAGTAGATTTAACGCCCTTTTGATCCCTCTAAAACTAATTGAAAGGTGTTTTTTGTAAAAAAACCGCAAACATTTATAGCATGAAAAACCCTCACTTAAAGCTAATAGTATTTTATTTTTTGTTCTTTTTTTGTAATACAAATGCACAAACCTTTGATGTTGGATCAGCTAGCTTAACGGCATCATCAGGCTGCTATTTATCGTCTCAAGAGACGATAGGTGTAGTGATTGAAAACGTTGGCTCAGAAGATCTTTTAGCAGGCCAGGTGTTATTAAGTCTTGAGTTAAATGGGAGCGTGCAGGTAACAGAAGTTCTTTTAACAGACCTAATGGCAGGAAATTCGATTAATTACACTTTTTTGTCGGGACTTAATTTGTCGTCAGCAGGATTATACACAATTAGTGTTTATCCAACCTTAATTGGGACAGGGAGCAGTGATGCAAATCTATCAAATGATACTACTTTTCTTGTTATAACTTCACAGGCAAGTTTGTCTACAGGCTTTAATGATGGAGATTTTTTAAACATGAGTTATTATGCGCTTGCGACAAATGATTATTCGAAAGCTTATGTTGATCCCGTAGCAGGAAACCCACCATCAGCATTTGTTTTAACTGGCGATGATAATAATACAACTTACACGTATGCAGCAACACCTCCGGATCCTTTTTCTGAAAATCCCAACCACACATCTTCTGTCGATTTTTGTGTTGATCTATCAAACGGAGATTTAACAAGGCTTTATTTTGATCTTAAACAAACAACATCTTATGCTATAACCAACTCGGAAGGTAATTATGCTCTTTCAAACTTCAGAGTAATGGTAAATGGCTTACAAGAGGGCCCTATTTACCATCCTTTTTATTTCGGAGGGAACGACCCTTATCAAACTGTTGTGGTTGATTTAAGTAGTTATGCTGGGCAAACGGTTGACATTTCATTTCAACACAATGGAAAATATAGCCCTTTAGCAACAACAGCTTCTGGTTTAGGAGATGTTTCTTATGTAGACAATATTCAGTTGGTAGAAATTGGGAGCTCTGATGCAGGTGTAGCATCTATAAATATAGCGCCCAATAATTGCAACCTAGCAATAAACGAGAACCTGGAGGTTGTTGTAGAAAATTTTGGAACTGACACTATAATGCCTAACACAATGTTAGTAACATATAGTATAAACGGAGCGCCAGGTCCTTATCAGCTTTTTGTGGACACCCTTTTTCCAGAATCACAAGCTGATTTTACATTTAATAATGTTGATCTATCTTTTGCAGGAAATTTAAATATAACGTCTTCTACTTTGTTAACTGGAGATGCCCAGTTAATAAACGACCTGGCTTCTGTTTCAAGTTTAAATGGAGAGGTTTTGCTTGACATTGAAGTTTTAACAGATAATTCAGCTTGGGAAACAGGCTGGTCAATTGCAAATGCCATAACAGGGGAGGTGTATGTAAGTATTTCTAATGGCACTTATTTGGGGCAAAATAATTCATTAATTACAACGTCTTTGTGTGTCCCGGATGGAGCATCATTGATTTTTTCTATAAACGATGTTAATGCAAATGGCATAAGTGGCGGCTGGTATAGAGTTTATTCTTGTGGTTCGTTGGTTGCAACAGATGGCGATAACTTTGGGGCAAGTGACACAGCTTTATTTGTTGCACAATGTATTTCTTTAGACGCAGGAGTTACAGGTGTTCCTCAGCCAACCTATTGCCAATTAGGTTTAGAAGAACCAATTTTAATAGAGGTTACAAACTATGGAACAGATGATATTTATGATTTTGAAGTTTCATATTCTGTAAACGGAGGCGTGTCAGTTATTGAAACAGTAAACGACACATTAGCACAAGGAGAATCGCTAGATTATATCTTTGTGGAAACAGCTAATTTGTTGTCACCAGGATCTTATTACATAGAAGCAAATACGTCTTTGGTTGGAGATGGCAATCCTTTAAATGACGCCAACAGTAATTTTTATGTAAACTCTGACATGACAGCTCAACTTTCAGTTAATACAATAAACAGCGCAAGTCAAATCTATTGGTATTTAGATAATGGGATAGACACGCTGTATTCTTATGAAAATGAAAGCTACTTAAACAACACTACTTATACTTATACTATATGCTTGGAGACAGGAACAACTTATAATTTTCATGCAGTTGACGGGGGTGGTAATGGATGGGAAGGAGGGACTTACTCCATAAGAGAGCTTCCTTGTAGTGCTTTGTTGGCAAATAATAATGGAAATAGCCCTTCTGGGTTTGTTGATTCAGAATCATTTATGCCAACATCAAGTTGTGTGCTTTATGATGCAGGGGTGTCAGTTGTTGTTGAGCCTGAGTTTGACCAATGTTCTTATGGCTCAACAGAATCTATTACAGTTCAATATGAAAATTACGGCATTTTTCCGATAAATGAATTAGATTTAGCGTATTCACTCAACGGAGGGCCTGTTGTTCAAGAAGTTATAACAAGCTCGATGACTTCTTTGTCTTCTGGTTTGTATACTTTTTTAAACACAGCAGACATGAGTTCCTATGGAACTTATCAATTGAAAGTTTGGACGGTTTATCCTGACGACCAAGTGCCTGCAAATGACACAGTAGTAGCAACTTTTGTTCATGCGCCTAATATTTCTGTTTCTTATATGGAAAATTTAGAAGTAAATAGTTCTATTTTGTTAGAGCAATTTAATGCAGATGATATTGACTGGACACTTCAATCAGGAATTACTCCTTCTGCAGGAACAGGGCCAACAGGGGACCACACTACAGGAAGTGGAAATTA
>Ga0163179_10003057_pt1 | contig 11477 bp, 7 predicted proteins | sample AtlANTMetagenome_FD_109643 | JGI IMG/M metagenome (GOLD analysis project Ga0163179, IMG submission 109643) | Marine eukaryotic phytoplankton communities from the Atlantic Ocean - Atlantic ANT 2 Metagenome | ecosystem: Environmental > Aquatic > Marine > Oceanic | place: North Atlantic Ocean... | reverse complement strand
TGGCGGCGGCGCGGGGTGCTGCTGGTAGCGGAGAGGCAGCTGAAGAAGCGGCCCCGGCGGATGAGCCTGCGGCAAAGCCGGCTGCTGCGAAACCTGTTGCCAAGCCAGGTGGGATGAGTGTGGCGGATATTCTGGCGGCAGCTCGAGGTGGTGGTTCGGGTGAGTCGGCAGCTGCGGAAAAGCCGAAGGCGGCTCCGAAGGCGAAGGCCAGTCCGAAAAAGCCCGCTGCAGCGAAGCCCGCTGCGAAAGAGCCTGCTGGTCCAATGGATACCTCCAGTATTCTCGCCGCGGCTCGCAAGTCCGTGAAGCCAGGGCCGATGTCCAAGGCGGAAGCCGCCGCAAAAGGGGTGGCTCCCAAGGGGAAGGTAGCGTCTGGTGCGCCTCCCATGCCCGCCAAGCCTGCTTATGCGAAGCCGAAGCCAGCCAAGGCCGAGGACAAGGAGAGCCGTCGATCCTTTTTTTCCGTCTTTCTGGGTTCCTTCCTGGCAGTTGGATTCACCACGCTTGCCTTGACCAACCTGTTGTGGTTGCTTGGGCTGGCGCGATTCATGTTCCCGAACATTTTGATTGAGCCGCCGAGTCGATTTAAGGTCGGCTTTCCTGTCGACTTCGCTCCGGGCACGGTGGACGCCAAGTTTAAGGCTCAGTTCGGTGTTTGGTTGATCAATACAGAGTATCAGGGACAGCCGCAGATCGTCGCCTTGAAGACGGTTTGTACTCATCTTGGGTGCACGCCAAACTGGCTTGAGGCCGAGCAGAAGTTCAAGTGTCCTTGTCACGGAAGTGGCTTTTACAAGGATGGGATCAACTTTGAAGGGCCGGCGCCCAGGCCTTTGGAGCGATTTGCTATTCGAGTTGCCGATGATGGCCAGCTCGAGGTCGACAAGAGCAAGACATTCCAAGAAGAGATGGGGCAATGGAAGGATGCTGCTTCGTTCGTTCCCGTCTAACGACTCGAACCGTTTCTTTCACGGCAATAACTATCTTTTACACCACACAAGAAGCAAAGCGGAACTATGTCTTCACTGGGTGAAGTAATCCGGAACTCACAAATCTGGAAAAGTATCTTTCGACATCCCATGCCAGTGGATCGACGAAATCGTATCGTCGTAATGCTGACGAACTTCTTCTTGCATCTTCATCCGGTGTCGATAAAGAAGCAGGGCATCGCCTTAAGTTACACCTGGTGTATGGGTGGGGTGACATTCTTCTTGTTTCTTGTGGAAACGGTCACCGGTGTCTTGTTGATGTTCTATTATCGGCCGACGCTTGAGTGGGCTTATAGTGATATTCTCGCTCTGAGAGATGTGACCTCTCTGGGGATCTTGAGAGAGATTCACCGATGGGGGGCCCATGCCATGGTCATTGCCGTTTGGCTGCATATGTACAGGGTGTTCTTAACGGGTAGTTACAAGCCCCCTCGCGAGTTTAATTGGGTGGTGGGGGTTGTCTTATTGTTGTTAACGCTCTTGCTTTCGTTTACGGGGTATTTGTTGCCCTGGGATCAGTTGGCGATTTGGGCGATCACGGTCGGTTCGAATATGGCTCGAGCGACTCCGTTCCTTGGTTCCGAAGGTCCTGGTGCTCAGCTTTTGACGGTGGGCGGGATCGACATGATCACGATGGGGTCTGATGCTCGTTATGGACTGCTGGGTGCTCGCTTCGTGGGCGAAGAAACGTTGAATCGCTTCTATATTTTGCACTGCATTGCCATTCCCTTGGCAGTTGCCTTGCTACTTGCGATTCACTTCTGGCGTGTCCGCAAAGACGGCGGCATTAGTGGTCCTCTGTAAGGAAGGCAAGTAACGATCGTCCTAGGCATTTGCTGTGAGTCGGTAGTTGGAAACGGTTAGTCATGCACGGAAATGAAGATCAATTCCTGGAAGGTGTCTCTGGATTCTTGGGGACTTACTTTCTTCTGCTTTCAATCATGAATGCGATCGCTGCCTATTATTGCTGGCAGCGTCTCAAGAAAAATGATCTCGCGGGCCTCTGGATGGGCTTTGCGGTTCTGTTTCTGGTTATGTCTCCCTTCGGCTACGCCGGAGTGAACGGAAGCCCCGAAACGATGAAGTGGATCGGCGTGCCGTCGGTCATTAAAGACTTTGTCGATTTGCAGCTTGCGAATGCCGTTGCCTACACCCTGGGGACCACGCTATTGCTTGTGGTGCTCTATTTTGGCCGACGGTTTTTCGTTAAACCCGTGGTTGCCTGGATCGGGCTTAATCTCTCGTTGATGGTGACTGGCATGTCGATTATCGATATGGAATTTGCCGCGATTGTCACCAAGCCGGACAATGTTCCGATTGTGGCCATGGTCTTCTTGCTCGGCTTCTTTACTTGGTTAGCCGGCTATCGGGCGGTCCAAAATGACGATCGCCATGAGCAAGGGCTCGAACCCCTGGAAGCTTTGGACAATGAGAAGGTGTTGGTTTGGCCTGATCTGGTTTACACCGAAATGATTTGCATGGTGGCCTTAACCGCCATTCTGATTCTGTGGGCGATCGGTTTGACTGCGCCATTGGAAGAGCCGGCCAGTAGTGTGAAAACGCCGAACCCCTCCAAGGCACCTTGGTACTTCCTCGGACTGCAGGAGATGCTCGTTTACTTCGATCCGTGGATGGCTGGTGTGGTTCTACCCTCCTTGGTCGTCGTTGGCCTAATGGCGATTCCGTTCCTCGATTACAACAAAGAAGGCAACGGCTATTACACCATCAATCAGCGGAAGTTTGCTTACATTACCTTCCAGCTTGGTTTTCTCGAGTTGTGGATCACGCTCATTATTCTGGGAACCTTTCTACGCGGACCGAACTGGAACTTTTTTGGTCCCTATGAGATTTGGGATCCGCATAAAGTTGAAGCTCTCAATAGTATCAGCCTGTCTCAATATTTTTGGGTCAAGGGATTGGGCGTGGCCTTGCCATCGGCTCCCGAGGGTTCCGATATGCTGACGCAGATTGGTTTTATCACCTATCGCGAGTTCCCCGGAATTCTAATCACGCTGGCCTACTTCATTGTGCTTCCACCCTTGATGGCGGTGACGGTCTTCAAGTCGTTCTTCGTCAAAATGGGTTTTGTTCGGTATATGGTGATGGCCAACTTGCTTTTGTTCATGGCTCTGTTACCACTCAAGATGGTGCTGCGCTGGACGTTGAACTTGCAGTACATCATTAACGTGCCTGAGTATTTCTTGAATCTTTAAGTTTGGCTGTGCAGCTTTTGTACACGGATTGAATTGGAGTTTGGAATATGCCCGCAACCGAAAAGACCTGGCGTGATCAAAAGCTAGTGCACGTCGTGTTTGGTTGTACCGGTTTGCTCATGCTGATCGCAACGGTCTGGATGTTCGCTGCGGATCATTCGCGCGAGTGGAAGGACTATCAACGCAAAATGCGATCCGTCGATGTTCGGATGACGGAATGGCGAATGGCCGATGAAAAAGCTCGAATCAGTCAGGCCGAAAAGACGGATCTGGAAACAAAGGTGTTGGCCGCTGAGGCGGAGGCACCTCCTGAAGCACTCTTCAGTGCATTCCTGACCGGTGTCGAGGACGAGGGCGAGAAGAAACGCCTGAATGAACTCTATCAGACCGCAGCCAAGACCGATCTTCCTCCGGATGTACGTCGTGAACATCGCGCAGAACTGATCCGTGTCATGGGTGTTGCCGTCAAGCGAGCCGAATTCGATGAGGATGATCTGCTCTCGCAGCGGAAGTTCCAATCCGCCGATTACGATGAGCGGCGAGCTCAGTATGACCTCGCTGTTCGTGATGGTCTCCAGGATCGAATGCAGGAATTGGACAAGCAGGTTGTCGCCGAGCGAGAGGCTCGAGATGCTTTGAACCTGAAGTATGAAGCTGCGAAGGCAAGACGTGTTCAGCTTCAAAATTCCCTGAGTGCAATCAATAAAACGATTACAAAACTGAACGAAGATATTGTGGCGAAGGATGATGAATTCAATCGGTTAGCCACATCGCTTGACGAGAGGCAGGCAACCTACTTCACCTCTTCCGTGCCCTTCTTGGGAAAAAAGTGGCTTGAATTGCCGGTGCTTGATGCCTTTAACTCGCCTCTGAAAATCGACAATTTGTGGACGGAAAACCTGAGTATTTCGAATGGTAGTTTTGGTACCGTCACTCGCTTCGATCGCTGCACGACTTGCCACAAGTCGATTGATAAGACGGCACCTGGGTCCGCGGTTGATCCGCTCTACCCGCACGAGTACGAGGTGGTATTCGAGTTGATTTTGCCCGAGTCGGCACCACAGTCGGTTGTTGATGAAGAGGGGAACTCCGAAAAGCCGAGCTTGCTTTCGGTGTACGGGATCGAGCTTGCCAGTGAAGGTCTGATATCAGCTAGTGACGTCACGATTCGTCGTGTCGATCCGAACAGTTTGGCCGCTTTCGCTCGACTGGTTTCCGGCCAGGGCGAAAGCCAGGATGGTTTGATGGTTGGCGACGTCATCACCTATGTCAACCAAGACAAAGTATTGTCTTCCGACCAAGCCAAGCGTTACCTGCTGGACAACGCAAGGTGGGGAACGACCGCTCAGATTCGTGTGCAACGTGGGCTTCCGCATCCCTACAGCTCTCACCCGAGACTGGATCTGTTTGTGGGTTCATTGAGTCCGCACAAGCTGAGCGTGTTCGGTTGCTCAATCTGCCACGAAGGTCAGGGTAGTGCCACGGAGTTTAAGTGGGTCTCGCACTCGCCTAATAGTCCTGGGCAGCAGAAGGATTGGGCGCGTGAATATGGTTGGTTTAACAACCATCACTGGATCTATCCCATGTATCCCGACCGCTTCTCCGAGAGTTCCTGCTTGAAGTGCCATCACGAAGTCGTCGAACTGGCACTCACTGATCGGTTTGAGGAACCGCCGGCACCGAAGTTGATGAAGGGCTACAACCTGATCCTCGATTACGGTTGCTACGGCTGTCACGAGATCAACGGGTACAACGGCCCCGATAAGCGAATCGGTCCCGACATGCGATTGGAACCGAATTACTTCGCGGCGGCTGCCCAGGTTAAAAGCGATCCAAATTTCAAGGATCTCGATAAAGATCAGAAAAGCTGGGTGGATCAGTTGATTTATCACCCCACCCGTAATCATGTACGACATGAGCTGTTGTCGTTCCTGCAAAACGACTTCCTTTCGAAAGAGCCGGTGCTCACCTCAGTCGCCCACGACCAGATTGTAGTTCTGGAAGATGTTGAAACGCCTGGTACCTTGCGAAAGACTGGACCAAGCTTGCGGCACATCGCCGAAAAGGTCGGATCTGAATGGCTCTATGATTGGATCAAAGATCCGACCAGTTTCCGTCCGTCGACTAAAATGCCTCGCTTCTTCGGTCAATGGCGGCATCTCGATGGACAAGAGAAGGAACTCTCCAAGCGATACGAGCCGATCGAGATTCTCGGTCTGGTGACTTATCTCTTGGATGAAAGCCAGCCGCAAACCTTCTTGTCGGCACCGTCCGGTATGACTGAGTCGACTGCCGAAGAACAGGTGAGTCGCGGTCGGGTTCTCTTTGAGACTCGCGGTTGCTTGGCATGCCACCAGCATGACGATTTTCCCTACGCAACAGCGTCACAAGGTCCCGAGCTTTCTAACATTGGTAACAAGTTCGATTTGCCGGGTACCCCGGACGCCGAACGATGGATGTATACGTGGTTGAAGAATCCGAATCTGTACCATCCGCGTACGAAGATGCCGGATCTCTACCTGGAAGTGATTGAGCGTCCGGATGGAACAAAGACCGATCCGGCCAGCGACATTGCAATGTTCTTGTTGGACAGCAAGAACGATTGGGCTCCAGAAGCCGGAACCGCTGATCGTCTCAAACTCGACGAAGAGGGACTGAAGAATCTGGACGGCTTATTGTTCGAGCATCTCAAGGCCAAGATGGCGGTTCGAGATGTCGAAGAAACGATCAAGAACAACAAGATTCCCGCACACGTGATGGAGAATATCACGGGGGCAGAGCTCTTGTTGAGTGGTGAAATCGACACGAACAAGAAGTTGGAATACATCGGCTACCGAACGATTTCCAAGTATGGTTGCTACGCGTGCCACGATATTCCCGGCTTCGAAGATGCGAAGCCCATCGGTGCGGCGTTGGCCGATTGGGGTCGCAAAGATCCCTCGAAGTTAGCGTTTGAGCACATCGCCGAATACTTGCACCACGCCCATGGCCATGGCGGACATGGCGGTGACGATCACGGTGACCATAGCCATGAGCCCGAAGGCATTCAAACGGTCGATGAACCGGAAGAAGGTGAGGATCTCGCCGAGCATAAGCGACAGCTGGCGTTTGATGTCGAATTCTATTCCGAGAAGGTCAATGACCACGATCGAGCGGGGTTCATCTGGCAGAAATTGAGAGAGCCTCGTAGTTATGACTATGCCAAGGCTCGTAACAAGGATTCGTTTAACGATCGTTTGCGAATGCCGATGTTTCCCTTCAATTACAAAGACCGGGAGGCCGTGATCACCTTCGTGCTCGGATTGGTCTCCGAACCGCCTTCGCCGGAATTTGTCTTTCAGCCGAGTGCCGAACGAGAGGCGATTATCTCGGGTACGAAAGTGCTGGAGAAATTCAATTGCAAGGGATGCCATATTATGGAGCCTGAGCAATGGTCGATTGAGTTCGCCGAAGGGCACTTTGGCCCGCAAGGCGGAAATCCGAACGAAGCGTTCCCCTTCATGAGGCCGAATTTTACAACTGAGGAAGTTGAAGAGTCTCTCGAGATCGATAAGCAACGTAGCCTGTTCCATGGGCATCTCGTGGGTATGCCCACGATTGATCGAGATGGTGTGCAGGTGGTTTACGATGAGGAGGGTGATCCCGTCGAAGAGGATTATGAATACGATCCTCAGACGTTGCTCTACTCGTTCGATTTGTGGGCGCCAGCCTTGCTGGAAGGCGAGGCGTATCAGGTCGGATTGAATCCGTTAGAAATCCCCGCTTCGATGATCACCAACCAACGTGAGGCGTTGGGCGGAGATCTGACGAAGTGGTTGCTGCCGCGTGTGGTGGAACTTGCACGAGAAACCGATCCGCAGGCCGATGGTAAACAGGCTTACGGTTGGTTGCCGCCGCCGCTGAATGGTGAAGGGCAGAAGGTCCAGTCGGATTGGTTGCACGAGTTCTTGCTCGAACCTTACACGATTCGCCCTGCAACCTTCATGCGAATGCCCAAGTTCAATATGTCGCCCAAGGATGCGACGGACCTGGTCAGCTACTTTGCGTCGCGCGACAATGCCGTTTATCCCTACGAGTACACGGAATGGACGGAACAAAATCGATTGAATCGTGACAACGCTCATTATGAGGCGATTGTGGCGGAACTCCCCGAAGCGGAACGTCCTCCGGGAGATACTCGTTTGGAGCAGGCGATGAACATTATCACGAGTAATGACTACTGTGTGAAATGTCACATCGTCGCTGACTATGATCCCGGTGGATCCCTGTTGGCCAAAGCTCCAGATCTGTCGACGGTGAATCGACGTCTGCGTCCGAATTATTTGCGACATTGGATTGCGAAGCCGACTCAGCTTTTGCCTTACACTCCGATGCCGATCAATATTCAATTCAATGCTGACCTGCCGCACTACGGTGGTGTCAGCCAGCAGCTATTCCACGGTACGAGCATCGATCAGGTCGATGCTGTGGTCGATCTGCTGATGAATTATTCGCGTTATTCCAACAGCCGTGCGAACGTTGCGGAACTCGTTAAACCCGCTGATACTCCTGAGCAAGGAGCAGCGGAGACCACGGAAGCCGCTGCGAACGATACGGTTCCGGCAACCGGATCTGCTGGTGGATAATGATCCGGCGGCGCAGGAGGCGGCCGCTTACAGCCTAAATGGGAGAATTTGAAGAATGTCAAGAAAGTCACTGATTGCCTATACTCTGATGCTGTGCTTACCCGCTTGTATTGGCATCACCGGTTGCTCGGGTTCGCAAGACCCTGCTCAGTCATCATCCGCAACGAGCAGTGATACGACGTTGCCGGACGTTCAAGTACCCGGAGAAGATTCGGGCGACGCCGATTCGTCGGCAACGGATGGCTAAACCGACGGCGGAAAGCCAAAGGAGAAAACTCAATGATCCGTAGTCAAGTTATTCTAGCCGGCCTGGTGGTTGCGCTTACAGCTACTCAAGCAAACGCTCAGTGGGGCACGCTCTCTGGGCAGTTTGTGTACGATGGCAAAGCTCCCGCAGCCCAGCCGGCCACCGTCAACAAAGACGTGGCTGTTTGTGGCAAGCACGATCTGTTCAACGAAGACCTTATCGTAAATCCGGAAAACGGCGGTATCGCCAACGTCGTGGTTTACCTCTACGTGGCTCGTGGCAAGAAGGCGCCGACGCCTCATCCGGATTATGCCAAGACGGCCACGGACGAAGTCCCTCTGGATAACAAAAACTGTCGCTTTGAACCGCACGTGGTCACATTGCGTACGACTCAAACTTTGTGGGTCAAAAACAGTGACAGCGTCGGGCACAATACTAAGGTTGATGCCCTCAAGAACATCCCGATCAATCCCATTCTGCCTGCAAGCCGTGACATTAAGCAGAAGTTTCCGAAAGAGGAACGACTGCCGGTGCTCGTCAGTTGCTCGATTCACCCGTGGATGAATGCCCGCGTGGTAATCCGCGAGAGTCCGTACATGGCGGTCAGCGACAAGGATGGAAAGTTCGAAATTAAGAATCTGCCCGTCGGTGAACATACCTTCCAGGTATGGCAAGAGGCTGCTGGTTATGTGTCCAGCGTCGTCATCGATAAGAAGAAAACGAAGTGGAGTAAGGGTCGGTTCGAACACACGGTGAACGATGGTGATAACAACCTGGGTGTCATCAAAGTGGAGCCCTCGCTCTTCAAAAAGTAGAGATGAAAATTAGGACTTGAAGATGATGAATGCACGTAAGTTCCAGTTCGGCGCCATCCTGGTCATGGCGTCGGTTATGGGGTGTTCAGAGAGCAATACGGTGACTCTGCCGACGGCAACCTCGCCGAATTTGACCGATTCCGCAAGGATTCGTTCTGGTTTTGAGGTGGGGGTTCCTACGGATAATGCCTCCGCGGCTTCGATCGCCTCGCCGACGGGATTTGCCACTTTGCGTGGATCCTTCAAGCTGGAGGGAGATCCACCGGCCCCCGTTATGTTGACGGTCGATAAGGACACGAACGTATGTGCTCCTGGTGGAAAGCCCGTTTTCGATCAAGACTTCGTGTTTGACGCGACGAACCAAGGCATCGCCAACGTCGTCATCTACGTGGAAAAATGCCCGGAAGAGTGGGTGCATGAGTCGGCCAAGCCAGGTGACGAGTCCGAAGTGATTTTCGACCAGAAAGAATGCATTTTTCTGACTCGCATGGTCGCCATGCAGACTTCGCAAAAGTTGCGAGCTGGCAATAGTGATCCCGTGGGTCATAACCTGAAGGTTGCGAGCTTCAACCAAACGATTCCTTCGGGTGGATTCGCGATCTATCAGCCATTAAAAGAGATGCGAGCCCCCGAAGAAATGGCGTGTAGCATTCATCCTTGGATGAAGGCCTGGATGTTTACTCGTGATAATGGTTACTTCGCCGTTTCGAAGCCCGATGGTAGTTTCGAACTGCCGAATTTGCCCGCTGGAGTCAAACTTGACTTCCGTGTCTGGCAGGAACGGTCGAAGGCGGTCACGGGCGCCACCGTCAACGGTGTTGAGGAGAAGTGGTCGAAGGGGCGTATGTCGCGTACCCTCGAGCCTGATCAAGATTTGAATCTTGGTAATATCGTCCTTAATTCGTCTTTGTTTAATTGATCCATTCAATCCCTGTGATGAAATTTTCGATGCCTCGCCGAACGATGCGAATACTCAACGGATACCTGGTTCTGCTCATCGCTGCTCCTCTCGCGCTGGTCGGGTGTGACGCACCCCAAGCTCAATTCAGCGAAAACCTGATCTTCATGAAGCTTCAGGAAGAGCAAAACGAAAGCTTTTCAACCCCACAACAGCAGGCGATTGCGGACTCGTTGCAGGCGATGTTTGGGACCCCGGATGAACCTTTCTTCGTGCCCGTAGAAGGGCTAAGCGACTTGCTGGAAGTGCGTCACCTGGGGCAAGCGGCGGGGCCTGTTAGCAGTGACGAATACGGAAACGGCCAAGGGCTTTTCCGGCAACATTGTGTCCACTGCCATGGAGTTACCGGAAATGGTCGTGGTCCTACGGCTGCCTTTCTGAATCCGTATCCCCGCGATTTCTCGATGGGCAAATTCAAATTCACTTCCACGCCGGTTGGTGTGAAGCCGACGACCGAAGACCTTCGTCGCATTTTGATGAATGGGGTCGCAGGAACTTCCATGCCCTCGTTTGCGTTGCTGAGTGAAGGCGAGATTGAAGCGTTAATCGACTATGTCAAATATCTGTCCGTCCGAGGTGAAGTTGAGCGAGAGCTGATGATTCAAAGCAATGACTTTGACTTTCAAACGGAAGATGGTGCTACCGATGAAGAAGGAGTTGCGAGTTTTACTGCCAGCGACTTCCTCGTGGGTGAAGTGCTTACCGATGTTGTCGACAGTTGGTTGATGGCCGAATCGATGGCTACTTCTGTCCCTGAAAGACCCGGAAAGTTTGATCGCTTCAGTGAGAGCTTTGATGCCGCAGAGCTGGTGGCTTCCGTTGACCGGGGACGCAAACTTTACTTCTCTAACGAAGCTCAATGCGTTAAATGTCACGGCCCGTCTCAGCTCGGCGATGGACAAACAAATGACTACGACGACTGGACGAAGGAGTTTTTTGACTGGAAACAGTCAGATAACGAAAGTTTCGCTCCGATGATGAAGGCCTATCTGGCACTCGGTGGACTCAAGCCCCGTAATATCCTGCCGCGAAATCTGCGAAAGGGTGTTTATCGTGGTGGTCGTCGTCCGGTTGATCTGTACTGGCGAATCCACAACGGCATCGATGGCTCGGGTATGCCCGAATCCAATAAGGTCGCTTTAAATGAAGATGACCTGTGGGATCTTGTAAATTATGTGCTCGAGTTGCCCTACGAAGACGCAAGTCGACCGGGCAATGAATTGAGAGTGAATACAAAAGAAGTCAGGTAGAAGAAACCAAGTAACCCGTAAATCAAGGTCGGCAGCTCGACTGCTGTTTGGGAGAAACGACTGTGGGACGTTTTTGGAGCATCTTGTTTCTGCTCGTTCCGATTCTTGGAGTCGGAGTATTTGTCTGTGCCATCATGGATGAGACTTGGCCATTCGTTAACATGTGGTTTCCGGAAGATATTTCCGATCACGGATACATTATCGACAATCTTTTCAACACGATTATGTATCTCACCGGACTCATCTTTGTTGTGACCGGTTTGATGCTCTTCTGGTTCATGTGGAAATACGATGAGACGAAGAATTCTGAACCAGTCAAGTTCACTCATGGTAGCCACACTCTGGAAGTCGTTTGGTCGATTATTCCCGCTGCGACTCTG
>Ga0163179_10003052_pt1 | contig 11478 bp, 10 predicted proteins | sample AtlANTMetagenome_FD_109643 | JGI IMG/M metagenome (GOLD analysis project Ga0163179, IMG submission 109643) | Marine eukaryotic phytoplankton communities from the Atlantic Ocean - Atlantic ANT 2 Metagenome | ecosystem: Environmental > Aquatic > Marine > Oceanic | place: North Atlantic Ocean... | reverse complement strand
CTTTTTTGACAACTCCGAGAAAAACAACTGGAGCTTTTCACTCTACGACCTGCTCACCGAGAAGTCAGCATCCCGCAGCTACAACATCTACCAGAATGACGGCAGCGGCAAAAAGAGGGTCAGCGTGTACGGTAACGATGGTCGCTTGATCGAAATCTCTCGTCGATACAAGAGAAAATACGGCACATACAAGGTCCCATACGAAATCAACTTCCAACAAAACCGGTACATTTGCATGGTCGATAACGAGTTCGACTATGGACGCTTGAACCGCGCAGAGTTGCAAGCACGGGCGAACCAACTGCAACTCGGTGTCGCAGGTGGTTATGTAGCAGCCGCTAGCCCAGGCGATTCTCCAGGCGAATAACCTCGCATACGGCATGAACCCCTCCTGACGTTCACGCTCATCCCCCACATTCGGCGAAACGGTCTTCCCATGCGAACTTGGTTTGCCAAGCTGTGTCCTCCCCGCCCGGTAGATTCCGAGACGAAGACCCAGCATCGAGCCAGGCTTTCACGCAAACGAAAAACCCTCTACGCGCTTCTGGTCTTTACTCTCGTGCTCACAGCCACCGAGTGGACACTCCGGGCCACGCTCGGGCCGCCCCCACCACCCGTCAAGGTGTACGCGGGTCTTCAGAAACCCAGCACCTGGTTTGTGGAAAAAGACGGCAAAGTGCACGCCACCTACGACATCAACAAAGCCGGCGACAGACCCGTGCCGGTGACACCTTTTCTCGCAGAATGGCGTGGACAGCGCGTCGCCTATGTGGGGGGAAGCACCGTCCGGGGTGGACGTGGCAATGTGCCAGCCCAGTTGGAGTTCTCCGCCCAGACCCAAAAGCGATCCCGCATCCAGTCCGTCAATGTCGGCCAGCCGGGCTTAGACAGCCATGACCTCTCCCGACTTGTGGACGACCTCCTCCAGTGGGACTTCTCCGCCATCGTGCTTTACACCGGTCACAACGATTTTGGAAATGCCTACTTCTTCGAACGCTTCAAAGGTGCTCGCGGTGGTCAACTCGCGAAGGCAAAGGCCTTCTTGGAAGGCTTTCACACCTATGTCCAACTCAAGCTCCTCTTTGAGCCTTGGAGAGGACGGGGCTCAATCGCCGTCGGAGCCGAGTACGAGGAAAAGAAACCAGGCCTCACCCGCGCAAGAAGCAACCAAACCACACGCTATTTAGAGGCCAACCTTCGACGGATCGCACACAAGTGCCGACAGGCCAACGTCCCGCTTTTCTTGATTGTCCCAATCTCGGACGCCTCGCGTATTCCAGCACTACAAGGGGTCCCGCTGACCGCACCACCTGAGGCCCAAAACGCTGTCCGTCGCGTTGGTAAGGAGAAAGGGGTGTACCTGATCGACCCCGAGTTGAGTCTCGAGAAATCTCCACGTTTTACGGGCCCACACCGGCGCTATTTCTCGGATGTCGTGCACCTCTCTTTCGAGGGCAACCGCGCAATAGCGGAGCTACTCGCGCCGGAAATCAAAAAGATTCTACGTCCTTAAAGCACACCAGATGCTACACTGGCCTCGGGTACAAGCTTTACTTCCTGCCGGAAGACCACAACGGGTCCTTCGCGTCTCTTGACGCGGGGGGCCCGTTTTTTATCGTCGCTCGTGGGCTTGGAGACAGCTCACACAGAGTGGCGTTTCTGGCCTTGCGTTGAGCCGACCAAAAGGCATATTCTCACCACACGCTTTGCAGAAGCCGTAGTCGCCTTCTTCTACGAACTCCAACGCTGCCTCCACCGCTTTCAATCGCAGCTCTGCCCGGCGACGCTCTGCCTCCGCCATAGCCTGTTGCTGCAAGGCATCGACACGGCTCAAGCGCCCAATCGGTAAGTCCAAATCCACCGTTGCCGTGCGGGTACCATCCGCCAGAATGGCCTGCAATTCCACGCGAAGCTCCTGAAGCTTTTGGTGCAGCATCTCGCGCTGCTCATCGCTAATCTCTGGGGTTTCCACAATAGCCGTCTAACCAATTTCTGAGACTGGCGTTCGCCGAAGTAGGAAGCACTCACCCGCGACATTCCCTGAGATTTAAGCTAAGCCATACGGAGGGCGAATGCCCACATCCCAGCCATTGGAGAACGCTTATGTTGCTTTTATCGCTCCTCATCGCCTGCGGTGGAGACAAGACCGACGACACCACAGATAGCGGCAACGTTAGCGCGGATAGCGGAATCTCTACCGGCGACAGTGGCACCACAGGGGACTCTGGGGACAGCGCAGACACGAATGACACCGAGGATACAAACGACACCGAGGACACGGGCCCTGGCGCAGGCCAGGCAGCCATCCGAGTGACAGGCTACGCCACCTGGGTGCTCGAATTTGACGAAACTGCCGAAGACGCTGGCTTCTTTGATTGCTCCTATACGCGCACATACGAGGGGCTCCAATACATCGATCAGCCCTATTTGTGTGGTGACTGCGATGTCCAGACCGGCGGGAATGCCATCATGACAGAAGGCGCAGACTGCTTTGCGCAGATCTCGTCCGCGGGAAGCGAGCGCTACGAGGCCTGGGGCTATTCTGCAGATGGCTTTTATCGGGCATCCCCCCAGAACAGCGGCCTGGGCGAATTGTGTGAAATCACCTTGGCCAGCGAGGGCGAAGAAACAAGCATTGGGTGGGAGTCCGATTACGAACTGACCGCAGGCGGGAATATGAACCTGTCCGCATCGGGAGGCTTCACCTGGACAAGCGATGAAGAGACGGAGTTAGAAGATCCCAACTCGGGTCACAGCGGCCCCTATACCTGTGGCTGGCCCCAAGAAGACCCCGGCACGCTCATCAACGACTACACCTTAGCCGACGGAAGCGTCTTTCCAAATGCGCATCTAAAAGACCAATGTGGTGAGGAACTCGCCATCTGGGACCTTTACGGTCGCTATCTGGTGTTTGACAATACCCAGCCCGACTGCGGTCCATGCAAGAACATGGCCGCGACATCGGAGGAATTCGTTCAAGCCATGGCAGACCAAGGCATCGAAGTGATGCTTGTCAGCCTCATGGGGAACGGCCTCTCAGAACCATGGGTAGAACCCGAACAGGCCACGATCAATTCCTGGGTTACGGCCTACGATCTCGAGGGCCCCGTGCTGGGGGATCGCGGATTTGGCTATGGGCTCTTCCCCCCTTACTTCGAGTACGACTATGGATTTCCAGCATGGATCGTGGTGGCGCCCGACATGACCGTTGTGACCGGCAGTGTAGGGTTTGGCTCTTGGGACACCGTCGAAGAAATCATTCTCTCTCACGCTAATCCGTGACCCAGCATCTCCGAATAGCTCAAGCCTTTTCCGATACGACATTCCCGGTAAAACGATGAAACAACACAGCCTTCTTTTGATGATCACGATTTCCCTCTCCGGTTGCGGCCACGATGTGTCACTGACCGAAAGTTCTCGTTGTGACGGTGCCCAGCAAGGTAGCGAAGACACCGTGGACGCACCCTACGACCAAGACGGAGATGGCTATTTCGACGGAAGCAACAGCGACTGCGTCGATACCTACGATGCCAGCCGCTTGGACTGCGACGATTTGGACCCCGGTGTGAATCCAGGCTTAGAAGAAATCAGCTGCGATGGCTTCGATAATGACTGCGATCCCGACACCTTGGATGGCGAAGATCTCGATGGAGACGGCTTCACCGCATGTGAGAACGAAGACTGCGACGACAACAATGCCGACATTTTCCCCGGCAACACAGAGACGCCCTGCAATGGCATCGACGATGACTGCAACGAAAGCACCATAGACGATGCCGACGAGGACGGTGATGGGTTCTCGATTTGTGACGACGACTGCGAAGATTTGGATGCCGACATCAATCCAGGCATGGATGAAATCTGCGACGACGGCATCGACAACAACTGCGACAACGACGTCGACGAAGACTGCGAAGAGGACTGGAACGGCACTTGGTTTTTGGACAAGAACATCAGCTACTCCTGCGCCATGGGCTATGTCGAAATCGCCTTCTCCACAGTCGACATCACCCACTCCGGGGGCAACCTCCTCATCGAAGGTGAGGGCACCAAAGGCCAGCCCGGGAAAACATCTGGTCAGCTCACTGGTCGGGTATTTGAGACCGACCGAACCATCACAGGCGGCTGCGACGAGTCCTATATTTTCTCAGGTGAGTTCATCGACATGAACACCTTTGAAGGCAGTTTCACCGCCCAGTACACGCCCAAGCAGCAAGGCGGATGCGCAGATTGCAAAACCCGCAAATGGCCGATTACGGGCACACGCTAACTATCGACGCACAGCTACAGCAGCTGGTCACACACCTGCTGAAGCATCCCATCAAAGAGCCCGAGGATAATTCCACCCTTCAGGGCTGCTGTCCATCGCACAACAAAACCGTCCACGAAGAATTGCGTCAAATACAGCAGTGCGATGGCCGAAACACAAGCCCCAAACCAGTACCACTCGGGCATCATCCACAAGAACAAAACCCAGCCGCTGGCGGTTTGAAAAAAACCGCAGACCAGTGCACCGCTCATACAGCTGCTAAAGCTATCCGCATCGATCGACCGCAGGACCTGTGCCGTGATGAAAACCACGATGCAAAGCAGGAAAAAGCTGATCAGTTTGGCGAGAAAAAACAAGGCCACAACAGGTTCATAGCCTACGAAAAATGGGCTGCAAGCTACGCCCAGGCTGCCCGCAGCGCCCCATCCAAAGCGCAAAGCGTTCGCGCCACATCCTCCGCGGTATGCGCCGTGGACAAGAAGCCGACCTCGTAGCCCGATGGAGCGAAATAAATGCCCTCATCCAGCATCTTGCGGTGAATCGTTCGATACTTCTCCATACTGGAAGCAGCGATAGCCTCCGCACAGCGGGGGAGTTCTGTGCACTCCAGTGCAATCCAGAAAATACTCCCCGCCCGCTGCATCCGCGCCGGCAGAGACAATCTTCCTACAATCTCGTCAAAGCCGGCCTGCAGCTGCTGGCCTCTGCTTTCCAGGATTTCCTGGCCATTGGTGCCCCGGAAAATATCCAAGGTTGCCGCGCCTGCAGCCATACCGATGGGATTACCTGACAACGTTCCAGCTTGGTACACTGGCCCATCCGGTGCGAGGCTGTTCATCGTCTTCGCTGGCCCCACTACAGCTCCAACCGGCATGCCGCCGCCAACCACTTTACCCAAGGTGATCAGGTCCGGAAACAGCCCATTGCGCAGGGAAATATGGGGTTCCCCTACCCGGTAGCCGGTCAGTACTTCATCCGAGACAATCATCGCTCCTAAGTCTTGCGTCACCTTCCGCAACATGGCTAAAAACTCTGGCTTCTGAACCAGCAGCCCATTGTTTGCAGGAATCGCTTCAATCACCACTGCTGCGAGCCGTTCGCCTACCTTTCGGAGTGCGGCTTCTGCCGCCTCCATATCGTCCAACCGAAGGACCAACATGTCCTGGACCATCGATTCCGGCACGCCTGCGGAACTCGCGGTACCGAAGGTGGCAAGCCCAGATCCGGCCTGCACCAACAGAAAATCGGCGTGACCATGATAGCAACCCGTAAATTTCGCAACCACCGGTCGTTGCGTGACGCCTCGAGCGAGGCGAATGGCGGTCATGACCGCCTCGGTTCCCGAGCTCACAAAGCGCACGCGGTAATCATCGGGCAGGTCGTCCAAGACGCGCTGCGAAAGTTCAATCTCACCTCGACAGGGCATGCCAAAGCTTAAACCACTGCCTGCAGCTTCACGGACGCGCTCGATCACCCCTGGATGCGCATGACCAAGAATCAACGGACCCCAAGACATGCAATAGTCCAAAAATTCGCGTCCATCTTCATCCACGAAATGAGCCCCAAGTCCCTTCTTCGGGTACACCGCAGTCCCTCCGACCGACCGGAAGGCTCTCACTGGGGAATTGACACCACCAGGCATCAGCTTTTGTGCTTGCGCGAACAGTTCACGACTTTTGTCCATGTGTTCTCCCTTTTTGGGCCGCTTAGCTTAGCGCATCCTTCAAGCATTGAACGATGGCTGTGGGCGATGGATTGTTCGCCAGAAAAATCTCTCCAACTCCTGCCTCTTCCAAACTCGCTTTTGTTGTCGGGCCGATTGCCACACATCGCAACGGAAAATCGGGTCGAATGCGCTGAAAGGTCTGCACTCCCGAAGGGCTGGAAAAGATCACAGCGTCGTAGTCCACCGCAAGCGCGGCTTGCACGGCTTCCCCTTCAGCAGGACGCGTCCTGTACACCGGAAAGACCTGAACATCATGCCCTTGATGCCGTAGAGCCTCTGCGATGACTCGCCTCCCCTCCAAAGCCGTCGGTAACAGAAATCTACCCTTGGGCTCTCGAGCGTTGCAAGGCGGGAACTCCTCCACGAAGGCCTCTGAATTCGCGTTGACCGGCACAAAGTCTGGCGTCAAACCAAACGACTGTACAGAGCTCGCAGTGGCCGCCCCAATTGCCGCGATTTTTAGCCCGGGTGGCAACATCGCTAAGGACAACCGCTCTAAGAAATGTCGAACTGCTGCACTGCTCGCGAACACTATCCAGTCGCCGTCTGACAAAGAACTGGCCACATCCTGCAATGCCTCCAAGCCTACCGTAGATTCGGTTTCAATCATCGGCACATGAACCACACCGAAACCCGCGCTACGCAGGGCCTGCATCTGACCCCGGCCTACACTCTCGGACGAAGTCACCAGCACACGACCGGCTCCTTGGTTGTTCTCCGTGTCCGCAGTGCCACCCCATACCGTGCCACCACGCCGGTCTTTATGAATCTGAATCGCGGTCCACGCCAATTCTTCTGGATCTTCACCAACCACTGTGACGCGTTCAATATCTACATCACCCCCTGGCACCCAACCCTTTGCACCAATCACCGTGTGCAGCTGAATCTCTCCACTATCCAACGACTCAGCCCAGGCGCCGAGTGGCAAGTTGCATCCCCCTTCCGCCATCGCCAGAAACGTGCGCTCTGATTTGACGACGTAGTCAACTTCCGGCGCGTGAATGCCTTCCAATACGCGACGGACCTTCGCGTCATCCTCACGCATCTGAACCGCTACCACTCCTTGTCCAGGTGCGGGAACAAAACTACTCGGCTCCAGGCGATGAACGACCAAATCCCCTGTATCGAGCCCAAGTCGTGCCACACCCGCCGCTGCCAATAGAATCGCATCGAACTGACCGGTCTGCGCTTTTTCGAGTCGGGTGTTGACGTTTCCACGCAGGTCTTTCACAAGCAAGTCTTCGCGTTGCTCAAGCAATTGCAACTGCCGGCGAATCGACCCCGTTCCCACGGTAGCGTTTTCACGAACAGGGAAATGTGGGGCTTCTGGATCGTATGCTTCGGGCCGAATCAGCAGCAAATCCGCAGGGTCCTCACGCCACACCAATGCGCCAATCTGGAGCCCTTCCGGACCCTGTGTCGGCATATCCTTGTAGCTATGGACCGCGATGTCCACCGCGTTTTCCAAAAGTGCACTTTCGATTTCTCGGGTAAAAAAACCTTTGTCGTCGAGTTTCGCTAACGAGAGATGGCGTAGCTTGTCGCCCTTGGTGCTGATTAGGACATAGTCTACAGCCACCTCACCCGGGTAGCGCTCCTCAATCCGACGTCCGACCCAGTGCGACTGAGCCAAAGCCAAGCGACTCGAGCGGGTGCCGATACGTATCTGCAGAATGGGTTTTTTAGGTGCCATACACCTGATCTATCCAGCCTGGGGCGCTTCGGACAGGGGTACACGCAAATCAGGAACCCCCATTTCTCTACGCATCGCGATGTACTCTTCCGTCCAGCGCCCTTCTGCAGAACGAACGATAAAATCTGCTTCGTCCTTTCGTTCCCCAGACCATGCACACACAAACAAGGAAATCGTAGGTTTTTGATTTTCGCGGAACCGCACGTTGCGTCGACAGATTAGCCGTAAACCCGCTTTTTCAACGGCCTGTTCGGGCCGAGGATCGCTCGCGGCATGACAGAAGGAAAACACACCATCGGGAGCCAACACTCGACTCGCTCGAAAGCAATAGTCAAAGACATCGCCCTTCAACTCCATCCGCGCTCCCGCACGCTGTGGGTGCGGAGAGATGACCGCCGTACCCACAGGGAAATACGGGGGCGACCCCGTAATCTGGGACCATTTCTCCCCTGGAGCCCACAAGGACTCATCACGAATATCCCCCAGGATTAGCCTCACACGGTCTCCAATACCGTTGAGAGCCACCGTACGACGCGCCAGCGAATAGCTAATTTCTTGAACTTCCACGCTCGTTAATGTGGCTTTCTCCTGCATTTTGTGCAGGGTAAGCAAACCAACAGTGCCAATACCAGCCCCAAGGTCCAAACAACGTTCGGCCTTAGGATTAAACCGCCAGGCCATCCAAGCGGTCAATACGTCGTCGGTGGAGAAACGATGGCCACGCTTCAACTGGAAGATCTTCCATTCGGAAGTCAGCACATCGAGGCTCTCTTCCTCTGTCGGAGTCAATATGTTCTGCGGCTGGATTTTCACAAGACGCCCTCCGTACCCTCCGCATCTTCCGGCGCAAATACTTCCTGCACTTCAGCCAAGTAGCCATACAGCAGCAAATGTTGTCGATGATACAGAACGGTGTCCGGGTGAGGAACAGGTATCGGTTCTCCACGCTTCGACTCCTCAATCGCCAAGATCTGTAGACGATGCGCCCGAAGGTCTAAATCGCGCAACCGTTTACCAACCACTTTCGAACCGCGCGGAATCTCAATACGCGTAATCCCATACCCACGGCTGTAATCAAACAACTCCTCATGGGGTACGACGTCGGACGTCATCCTCTTCATCAGCATCCGTCGGAGAAAATCTGTAAACCATACCAACCGACCGTGGTGGTGAAGCACATACCAGACCGAAGTAAACACCAGTGCAATTACTGCAATGTTGATTGCAGAATCTTTGACGCTCTCCACCTCAATAGAATTGAGAACCGTCGCCAACACCGAGGCCATACCTGCGTAGCCCAACACCATGAGCCTCTTTGTGATGCGCCTTCGAATCGGAAGCGCGAGTACCTCCTCCGCCTCCCTTGTCGTAAACCCCGTGCCAGTAAATGCGGATAGACTTTGAAAGCGGGCCGCCTGCCGCTCCACACCGGTCAACTCGTACATCACAGCGCCCACCTGAACGATGACCCATGAAATCGCCATCACCACCATCAGTGGGAAAATTGCTGTCATCGCTCAACACCATCCCGCGCACTCAGTGCGGAAAGCGCCAAGTTCGGCAAACGCTTCATCCAAGCATCCAGACCGCCGTCCAACAGTACACCTGCTGCCTTAGCGTGCCCGCCGCCGCCTTCATCCAAGCTCTGGGCAAACTCCGCCACGTCGATCTTGCCACGCGATCGCAATGACAACTTCACCTCTCCGGGCCGTTCCACCACCAGGATCGAGAGCTCCACCCCTTCAATGTACAAAAGGCTCTCAACGATTCCATCCAGATCGCCGAACTCTGCCCCACACTTTGCCATGGTTTCTGCCGAGCAAGCCGCCAAGACAAGCTCACCTTCACCCCAGAATACTGCCGCGCCTGAAATGGCGGCTTTAAGCCGCATCCCCTGCGGCCGAACCTCCATCAACACCCGACTCGCAATACTGGCGTGGTCGATGCCTGTTGCGAGTAACCGAGACGCCACGTGATGCGTTTGAGGTTTCGTGTTGGAATAGCGAAATCCCCCGGTATCGTAAATCAAGCCCACATACAGCACCTCAGCCACATCCGGCGTCAGGGCAACGCCCCACGCATCCAAGATTTCGATGACCTGCACGCAAGTTGCCGCAGCATTCTGATCCAAGAATGCCAAGTGGTACCCCGCCAAGTCCGTGGTGCGATGATGGTCGACAACCACCTGCTTTGCCGCCGCTCGATAGGCTCTTTCCACACCCGGTGCGAGGCGGTACTGATCTCCATCCATCACAATGGCGACATCGAAATCCCCATGCACTGCCGCGTTGGCTACAATTTCATCCGCTCCTGTCATCCAAGCGTAGCGATAGGGCACATCGGCCGCCACAACCACCTCGGCATCGCCAACGGCTCGGACCGCATGCGCGAGAGCCAGGGTTGCCCCCACAGAGTCTCCGTCCGCATACTGCGGCCCAGTCAATAAGACCCGACGCGCGGTGCACACGAGCTCTCGTAGTTCAAGGTATGGGTTCATTGTCATCGTACGCATCCACAAAAGGAGTGTTGTCTAACGGAATCCATCCAAAGTCGCGACCCCTTTCATTCGACCCGGACCATGCTTTTTTTCGGCACCCTTGCCCGCACCGCATTAGAGGGTGGGCGCCAAGGAGTACACGTGGCTAACGACACCGACGAGAAACAAGACGAAACCCCCACATCCGAAGCTTCCGCCCCGTCTCAAGACGGCCCAGAAGCCGCGACCTCACCTGAAGAAGAGAAAGAGGTCGGAGAGCAAGCTGCAGTTAGCTCCGAAGAGACGCCAGACGGAGCCGAGAGTTCCGAAAATACTGCAAGCGAAGACGCAGCAGGCGAAGCCGCAGCAGGCGAAGCCGCAGCAGGCGAAGACGCTGACTCTTCCAAGAAAAAAAGCGACTACCAATCCGGCCGCGCATTCAAAGACTTCCCACTCAGTAAGAGCATCCTCGAGGGGCTCAACGCAATGGGATACAGCGAGGCAACTCAGGTCCAAGCCGCCACGATCGAACCCGGATTGGCAGGACGCGACCTTCTCGTTCGCGCAAAAACCGGCACTGGAAAAACCTGCGCCTTCTGTCTCCCAATGGTCGAAAACATTGCGGAAGGAAGCCGAAAAGTTCAAGGGCTCGTACTCGCTCCCACCCGAGAGCTTGCCAGCCAGATCGCACAAGAGTGCGCAGCCATTGCAAGATACAAAGACCTCCGCATCCTGCCCGTCTACGGCGGTGTCGCAATGGGACCACAAACCAAGGCCATCGAAGAGGGCGTCGAAATTATTGTCGGCACCCCCGGCCGAGTACTGGACCACATCCGTCGGGGGCAACTCGACCTTTCTTCCTTGAAAGCCTTTTGTTTAGACGAGGCCGACGAAATGCTCTCCATGGGCTTCTTTGAGGATGTATCAAAAATTCTCGACAAAGCGCCCAAAGAGAGTCAAACGCTTCTATTTTCTGCGACAGTAGAAGCTCAAGTAAAGCGACTCGTTCAGCGTTATTTAGATGACCCTGTTGACATCATGCTGTCTACCGACACCGACAAGGTAGAAGGCATCACCAATGTCCTGTATGAAACGGATCCCTCCTTCCATCGCGTCCGTGCACTGCTCGCGATCATTGACAAGGAAGAGCCAGGCTCTACGATCGTATTCTGTAACACAAAAGAAGACGTCGCTACCGTCGCGAACTTCCTCTCCCGTCAAGGGCTCGACGCACAACTCATTTCGGGCGACCTACCTCAAGGCAAGCGTTCCCAAGTGATGGCGAAAGTGAAGTCCGGAGAGGTACAGTTTCT
>Ga0163179_10003051_pt1 | contig 11479 bp, 17 predicted proteins | sample AtlANTMetagenome_FD_109643 | JGI IMG/M metagenome (GOLD analysis project Ga0163179, IMG submission 109643) | Marine eukaryotic phytoplankton communities from the Atlantic Ocean - Atlantic ANT 2 Metagenome | ecosystem: Environmental > Aquatic > Marine > Oceanic | place: North Atlantic Ocean... | reverse complement strand
TTGTTGATGTTTACAATTAGTCCATCATCATTACGACCAGCAAAATATACTGTTGATGTTTGACCAGCTGTTCCTGGATGTTGCCAGTATCCTGTGATGACTACCATCCTCTGATTACTTCCATAACTACTACCACCAAGTGTTATGTTGCCACTATTCCAGTTATAATTTAAACTGTTAATAGTACCAGTTCCTTGTGATGTACCTACATAAGCTGGATTAGTATTATTACAGGTAGACAGATATGTATAGTTATTAAAACAAGGTGACTCTACATAAGGTGCGTAATGACTAATAGCAAACACCTCATAGTTTAATGAACCAGCTTCTGCCTTATCATTAATTAAAAGAACAAGAAATAGAACACTAATTACTTTGATAAATGCGAATCTCATTTCCCTGTCCTCCTAATTCAAAGTCATATACTTCAAAATCTTCTTGTGTAAAACTTATAATATAACCATACTCTTTATCAAGTCTTAATTCAAAATATGTTGATGCACCTTCTCTTGCATATACCCATTCAGGGTCTTCATCTAAAATTATGATACCAGTTTCAGGATCTTTACCTAATGTAATTCCATCAATTGAACTATCCTTTTTATCAAACTCACTTCTCATAGCTTTAGCAAGTTCTTTATTAATCTGATCTAGAATATCTACCAAAAAGTTTTGTTCTAAAAAATCTATATCTAATCCTGTTGCCCATGTATCATTATCAAGTTCTAGTTCATCAACATCTAAATCGTTAAATTCTAAAAAGTCTATATCTAAAGCATTTGCAACTTCATTATACTCAGCTTTCTCTTGTTGCTCTACAATCTCTTGAGGTTTTTGTATTATTAAAAGATTACCTATCATGTTTTCATCTAAATCTAAAATGACTGGTTTCATTGGTTTTGTTTCACCAGTCGTGACTACAGTTGCTTGAAAAGCTTGATTCATTATTACAAATCCAGCATCTGTTTCTACTTCAATTTCTCCTACATAACAATATCCACTTGTATTACATGATGGTAAAAGTATTATTGTTGAACCACCTATTTCATCAACAGTCATACTGAAATCGGTACCTCTTACACCGATCGTAGCAGTAGGTGTTTCTATATTTACATTCTGCGCATACTTCTTTGCTATCTGGCCAGATGCATATCGCACTGTACCTAAAGTTGCTTTTATTGAGAGTGAACCCTTGTTATTTGCAGGGTCATATACAAACTCATCTATGATAAGTTTTGAATGTTCTGTGACATCAACGCGAGTGTCGTCAATAAAGGATATAGCTGTTTTACCATTTCCTGTCTTAACGACATCATAAGAAAATATATCTAAACCTTGAACAGATATATTATCTTCTCCAGATTGTTCAATAACAGCGTTGCCTTCTTGCAATATAACATCTCCGATTGTTTCGGCATGTAATTTCTTACCATATAGAAATATGATACCAATCGCGAGCAAAAAGGCAGTCGCTCTTATTATGTACCGCATTAGTCTGTCTGACTTATATCGATATCGTGACCATCACCTACAGTAGTCAAGTTTATAATGGCATCATTAATACCACTCTGAACTATATCTACATCAGCTGTACCACCAGTATGAGAATGGATTAACGTATGGCCGTTTATATCTCCATTTCCATCTATATCAATTAACCAATTATTTGTATCACCGTTTACAGACAATGTTAAGATTGCAGATGTACCATCAACAGTTGCAGCTATAACATTTGAGTCGGAACCACTGGCTCCTGTTATATTCACAGCACCATTACTGGCATCAGCAGTCTCTCCCAGATCGATATCTAAATCGTTACTGGAACCTACCCATGTTATACTAGACGTAACCGTTCCACACGAAGAGTTATTACCCGTGCTATCACAGTTGAAATCAATATTGTTGCTATTACCCGTGACATTAAATGTACCAGTGTATGTAGCACCATTTACATCAAATGTTAGCACGTTAGTATTACCTATTTGATCAATATCTAAATTGGTTGTTGCACCAATTACAGATGATGATGTGGTAGAATTACCAACAGTATTGTTTTGTCCATCTTGTGTAATATCTAAGTCAAGTGTTGCACCACTCTGTGTGACATAAATATCGTTCGCCCATAATGTACCTGTAAACAAGACCGAAAATAATATAAGATTAATGAATTTTTTCATGTGTTTCCTCCTTCATTTTCCACAGACCTTGGTCTGCTCCTTGTTGTATTACTTCAATTACGCAATACTCTATTGCGGATCGTATCGCGTAATTTACTGGCTCATTCATTGCAACTCCGCTTTCTATTTCTATAGCCTTAGTTCCCAAATCTAAGAATCTAAAAACATCAGTTCCTGATTTATGACTGGCAATTGTTTTAGTACCTGAAACGGTAAGTAAAACTTCTCCAGTCTGAACAGCAACTACTCTCATAGCGACAGTGACTTGATCTACCCGATATTGTTCGGATACACCAATGCCAAAGTATCTTGCACCGTTACCACCTGAATCAACGTTAGTATCATAGGCAACAACTCCACCTTCTAATATTAAACCAGCGAATATTAGTGGCTTTAGTGAATTCTTATTAACTTCATTTCCTTCGTATGCTTCTCTTGTACTTCTTATTAGTTGTCTCTCTTTAATTACATTATCCAATCCACCTCTTTCAACAACTTTAAACCATGTACCATCACCTGCTTCTTTCAATGCTTGTATAACCCATACATCAACACCTTGTGATATAGCAGTTGACAACTGAGAAAATTTATCACTAGGTTTTCTCTGACCTGTTTTATCTAAAAAGGAATATACAGCAATAGTAATAACTTCACCATCTAATGCCGGTAAGTCTACTAATAATTCAGATGTAGGTGTAGCATGTTGCTTTGGAGCAAGATCAGTATAGTAATCTATCTTATCAGGCGTGCTTACACAACCTGTGATTACTGTAGTTAGAATTATTGCTAAGAGTATCTTCATATAAATTCAGTTTTCTATTAAAAGAGAAAATCTCCGATGGGTACGGTAATCGTTGTGACGTTTCCAGTATCATCAGTGACAGTCAATGAAATAGTTTCTGTTGTATCATCTCGTACCCAGTATATAGTGGCACCTTCAATCTCTGCTGTACCTGATGTTTCACATGTTATTTCAGATGTGTTAACACAATTTGTACCAAACATATTATCTACTAATTGTTTAGAAAGGTTTGCATAGATTCTTGATTCAACATTCTTTATGAATTTAGCTATGGTTGTATTGTCGAGTTCTCTCTGTGCTGCAGCTGCGGCAGACTTCTGATCTTTATCTACATCTCTTGAACGGGAATATTGTAATTGTTCTATAGATAAAACATGTGAAGAGTAGCCTTGTTTTGAGAATGCAGGGTTGCCAAACTCAAAGTTCAGTTCACTGGCTGAGAGATTTGTTGTGGATAGGGCTGCCAACGTCACCGCAAATAACATAACAACCCAAGTTCGCAGCACACCTTTTATAAGTTGTGCTTTCATCATATATTATTTATTAGATTTTTTTGCTACGGAAGAAGATTTGGTAAGCTTTTCGTTCTCTTGCATTTGTATTACGGCGTCTAGTTTTGCTCGTAATCTAATGATGTCATTATCTAACATTCTGATTCTATCTAAGAGTGCAATAAGAACTACATTGGTTTCACTTAATTTTTTCTTGATATTTTTAGTAGTAAAGTTATATACAAACCAAATAAACCAACCCATTCCAATTGCAGCTAAAGTTGGAAAACCATATACACTTAAAATCTCAATAACAATTTTCATTAATCTCTTCTCGCATCTTCTTTACCATTTGCTCTTGCAATTCTTTCTTCATCTGGTTCTAAACCTAGAACATGAGTTATTTGCAAGTCAAGTTTTATCATGTCATTATTCATATTTCTGACACGATTATCTAGTTGTGTTATGATTGATTTAATTGTATTTGTCTGACCGACTACTGAATCAAGAATGTATCTTAATATAATGTATATAAAGACTGCCATTACTACTGCACCAGCTACGGGCAGTCCGAACTCAGATAGTAATAGCATAAAATCTTTCATATCAAATAAACATTATATTCCTTATATTCTAGTGCGGCTAACTTTCTTTCTATAAGTACCATCAGGTAATTGTTCTAATACATCATCAGGAACATTTATCTGAGCCGCTTCACTATCATAATCTACTCTACCACCCATTTCATCAGCAAGCTGAGCAAAGAAATCAGGTGTTTCTGTCATGAACTCTTTCAATGTTTTAGGATTAGCTTTTACTCTAGTTCCTAATATATTGTGATAAGTATCTTTCTCATAATCCTTATCAATTTCAGGTTCATCTTCAACCGGAACTTTTGGTTCTTCTTCTAACCAATGTTCTACTTCTTCGGGTTCTTCAGTTTTTTTTTCTGCTAACTCGTTAAGCGTAGGTTCTGGTTTTCTTGGAATTGGTTTAGGTCTAGTAGGATTTTCACGTTTTATAATATCATTCCATGCTATTAGCAACGCAACCGCTAGAGGGTCAAACACAATAACCAAAATTATAATAACCCATCTTACAGCATCTTCAAGTAAACTCTTATCAGTTTCACCATAGATGAGTTCTGCAATATATTTAATCGGTCCGACTTCAGCTTCAAGTGCTCTGTATTGCTTTTCGTATACCGCTTTTTCTTCTATCACACCATCAATAATCTTTTGTTCACTCTCAATACGAGTTTCTAATTCTTCTATCTTTATATCTATGTCACCTGTTTTTTCAGTGACTTGGTTTCTATAACCTTTAATTACTTGTTGTAGTTCCTCAATCTCATCATTGTATTTAGAATCAATATCATTTATTGTTTTCTTTAATTCAGCATTAGCTATTTCAATCTGTTCAGTCTTTCTAGCATTAGAACCAAAACCTGTAATAGTATCATTAATTGTTTTTACTTTCTCGTTATATGCTTTGTTAGCAGTATTCTTTTCTCTTTCAATTCTATCATATATGTTATTGAGTTGTTCCTGTTCATTTCCTATGAGAGTGTCTACTCTTGTATCTTCATTGTTTAAAAGTTTGTTTAGTTCTTTCTCCCATCTATCAATCTTTAATTCAGATCTTATTTCTTTATCCTGTAGTTGATCTATTAAAGCTACCTGTTCTTCTGATAAAGATGCTTGCTCGACATGTGCCTTTGATAAGAAACCAAATATACCTAATGATGTAATAAACATTAAGAGCGCGACAGCCACTATTAGATAGCTCTTTAAGAGTAATTTAGTATGCTCCCAGTATTGGTGAAGATATACAACAGATACAAGTTTACCTATCTCAAGGGCTACACCCATGACTATAATAGGTATTACTGCCGCTGCGAAGATAGCTACCAATCCGTAGATTGAATAGAAAGCTGCGATCGCGGATATTGTTAAGGCTACAGGAAGTAGCAACCATTTCATCATACATTATTTATTACCCGCGGGTACCCGCGGGTGCAGGAGCCCACTCTAAAAGAATATAAAAAAAAACCTACATACAGGTATAATCTATTCGTGATGTTAAAATTATTTAACATATTTTTTAGACCACTAAGTAAGGAGAAAACTGATATGGCTAATACAAAATCGCAAGAGCAAAAAGTAATTGATGCTCTTTCAAACGGTGCTGAATTGACAGTCGCTCAAATGAGAGACAGGTTCAATATGGCAAACCCAACTGCTGTAGTTGCAAACCTTAGAAATAAAGGTTTTGCTATTTACGGAAACAGACCTGCTAAATCTAGCAGTCTTCGTGCATTGAGATACCGCTTAGGTACTCCTACACGTGCCGTTGTAGCAGCAGGCTATAAAGCAATTGCGCAAGGCTTAGTATAATAACTAAGTACTTTGTTATTGTAATGGGAGCATTAGAAATAATGTTCCCATTCGGGGTATAATAATATTATGAAAGTTGGCTTCACCTGTTCTACATTTGATTTACTACATGCAGGTCATGTACAAATGTTAAGAGATGCAAAAGATCAATGTGAGTATTTGATATGTGCTTTACAAGTAGATCCATCCATAGATAGAAAAGAAAAGAACTCACCAATACAAACTATAGTAGAAAGATATACACAACTTAAAGCAGTTAAGTATGTTGATGAGATTATTCCGTATGCTACTGAAAAAGATTTAGAAGATATATTAGAACTATATACTATTGATGTAAGAATTCTTGGTGAAGAGTATAAAGAAAAAGATTTTACAGGAAAAGATATATGCAAGAAACGAGGTATAGCATTGTACTTTAATAAAAGAGAACATAGATTCTCATCATCAGATTTAAGGAAACGTGTATGCGAGTCTTAGTCACTGGTTGTAATGGATATATTGGTTCACATGTATGTAAGATACTAAATGAACGTGGTCATATTATTGATGGCATGGATATTGATATTCATGGAGAAGATAAGAATGATGTAGGTCAATACTTACATGATTTTCATGACGTTGATGTTTTAGAAGTACATAAACATCAGTCATTAAAGACTCCAATAGATCTGCAATGGCCACGATATGATGCAGTTGTACATTTAGGTGGTCTGTCTGTAGTACCAGAAAGTATGAAAAGACCAGCCGATTATTATCTAACTAATGTAATGGGTACACTGGCGATATGTGAAATGTTTGATGAAGCACATATACTATTTGCATCTACATCAGCCGCTTGGGAAATGGCATCACCTTATGCTAAATCAAAAGTTGCTGCTGAAGATATAATCAAAGAAAAAGCAATGGGTTATACAATCTTTAGATTCTTCAATGTATCAGGTTCAGATGGTGTACACAAACAAATAGGTCCATCAACTCATTTAATAAGAGTAGCTGCTGAGGTTGCATGTAAGAAACGAGATTGGATCGATATTTATGGTACTGATTATAATACTAAAGACGGTACATGTATAAGAGATTATGTGCATGTGGTTGACCTAGCAAATGCTATATGTAATGCCGTTGATGATGGACCAAGTAATACACCATACGAATGCTTAGGTTCTAATGAAGGTTATTCAGTATTTGATGTTGTTGCTACAATGAGAAAAGTGACAGGTAAACCAATTGCAGAAAAGATATGTGGTAGACGTGAAGGTGATGCTGAAGCTTCAGTTGTAGATACACTATCAGAAAAGATTACACTAACAAAGAGTTTAGAAGATATGTGTATGGATCAGTATAATTTAGAGAGAGGTAAAAACAAATGACTGTAGCAGTACTTATGGGTCGTGGTGTTGAAGGTTGCGGTGTCACGAAGAATGTTGTAGAATTTCAAAAACTAATGGGTGTAAAAGTCTATGCCACTATGGATAAAGTATGGCCTAGACAAAACTCCATGGAGTTTGATGTAAACTATTTTAGAGGAGCAGACTGGTCTGAGCTTAGTAAATCAACTAAGAAGTTTCCAGATCTAATGACTTGTACTGAGGTCATTGATGAGATAAATCAATGTGAAGCTTTAATTGTCTTTTCTGTTCCTTCTAAAAATCACCCTGAACAATGTGTCGACAACTTCATAGAGTTATTAAAGAAAATTAATGTTAAGAAAAGCATTGTTCAGGTTGACCATAACATACAATCAATTCATCGTAATGCTAAACTAAAAGATGTATTACAATGTTTAGATGTTATAATGACTCATTCAACCACAAATCCATTTGCTAAATGGTGTGAGAAAGAAGGTATCACAGTTCCTATTACAACTGCGGGTGTAGGTTATAACTTCGATGAGAATAAGAAAAAGTATTGGCAACCTGTTGAAGAACAAGAAAAGATTATAAGATGGGTTGGCAGATCTGCTGGATGGAAAGGTCCACAGCAACTAATTGATTTTCATCAAGAACAAATGATGCATAGAGGATTCATTACAATACTAGAAGGATTAGAAGCATCAATTGGTTATAAAGGTATCTTATATAAAGATGACAAGGATCCATCTACAAGATGGAATGTAGTAAATAAGTTTAGACCTGAAAAAGAATATGATGAAACTGGTGACTTTGAATATGGTGCAGAAGAAGAAATGAAAGGTGCTTATCTATATCCTGGCTATCAACACCACGATATGATGTTAAGAATGTCTAAATCTATGTTTGGTTCTGATCTATATCATCTCAAGCCTGAACAGTATGGAGCTAATATAGAATACTGTCATTCAGATTGTTTAGGTGCTGGTACAGTTCCTATATTTCATGAACATTTTGGTGCTCATATAATACACAATAAAATTGGTGAGCCAGTTATAAGTTGTTTAGATAATGGTACTATATTCCTGACAGATGATTTTAAACAAAGAAACTATGGTGCATGGGCTCATCCTAACAAAGAAGGTACAGACTATAATACAGTTGCTAATATACTTTCAGAGTATGCAACAGATCATGTCAAACGTGATGAAGAAAGACATAAAGCCTTTGAGTTTTGGAAATCACACTGTGATGCTATTGATGTGTATTCAGATATAATCAATAAAACTAAAAACACTCTTATAGTAGAAAAAACTGGCGGTCTGCAAGAATTTTTCGGCTAAGCAAGGTATAATACATATACAATCTAGAGAAAAGGAAAATTTATGTCACAATTTAAAGACTTATTTGATAATAAGAAAGTGGTGATCTTTGGATTACCAGGTGCATTTACACCTACATGTTCTGCTGCCCATTTACCAGGTTATGAAGAACTATATGATGATATTAAAAAGTGTGGTGTTGATGAGGTTTATTGTGTATCAGTAAACGATGAATTTGTAATGAAAGCTTGGTTTGAGAAACAAGAAGTTTCTAAAGTAAAGTATATTGCAGATGGTAATGGTGATCTAACAAACAAACTAAATATGTTAGTCACTAAAAAGAACAAAGGATTTGGTTCAAGATCATGGCGTTATTCAGCTGTTCTTCAAGATGGTCAAATTGTAAAGACCTTTGAAGAAGAAGGTAAGTGTAATGAATGTGATGTTGATAATGATCCATTCGAATGTTCTGATGCTAAAACAATGTTATCATATTTACAAGGATAATTATGCATATTAAAATTTATAGTAAAACTCCATGTCCATATTGTGATATGGCTGAGAGAGCAGCACAGCAAGTTGTACAAGAATCTAAACATACTTATGAGAAGCTAATGTTGAATAAAGATTTTACAATGGAAGAGTTGTTAGAACTACAACCAAATGCAAGAACCTTTCCACAGATCTTTATTGATGATAAGAATATTGGTGGATATGATCAATTCAAACAAAAGTTAGATGAGCAAAAACTTTGAACACCATAGATGCAGCAGATAAAAAATATAAAGAACATATTGGTGTAAAGTTAACTTCATCATGGGAAACCCTTGATAAGGAACTTATACAATTATATGGTGCATTGATTGGTGATGATCAACCCATTCATACAGATGAGAACTATGCTAAGGCTACACCATTCGGTGGTATCATATCTCATGGATTTCTTATTGTTTCCCTACTACCAAAATTTAGTTATGAAATAATTAAACCATTTGCTGGTCAAATCTTTGCCACAAATGTAGGTGTTGAAAACCTTAAATTCAGACAGGCAGTAAAAGCTGATCAAAAAATCAGAGCCCACTTCACTCTTAAATCATATAAAAAACTAGGCAATAAGTTTAGAACTGTGATTGATATAGTTATTGAGATAGAAGGAGAATCTAAACCAGCCATGACATGTGACTGGATTAACCTACACGTATTCGCCTAATCTGCTCGTAGCTCAGCTGGATAGAGCAACAGCCTTCTAAGCTGTGGGTCACAGGTTCGAATCCTGTCGAGCAGGCCAATACCCTAAGTAGTTGATTCCAAACGAAACTATAAGTAGTTGTTTTTAAACCATAATTTCTAAGTGGTTGATTCCAAACGAAACAAACTGTTTTACATATTGTAAAAACTGTATAGAATAGGTATAATTAATTAATAACAAAGAAAGTACCAATTAAAATTATGTCAAAATATACATCTCAAAATAAAGAAGAAACATTATTTAAACCCTTCCAAAAATTAAAAACCAAAAAATCTAAAATCAAATTTTTAGAAACACTACTTGACGAAAGACGTCAACACCCAGAAAACTTCAGAGGGATCAAACTCAAAATCAAACACATTGAGAATCTCATAAAAGCTTGGTCCACTAAGAGGACCACTAAAAAGACTGATGACATCAGTCTTGACGACATGAAATAAATATCAACAGAGAGGACAACTTAAGTATGGACTATCAATCGTTTAAAAACGATGTCAACGAGAGGGAAGATATCCTTGTTGGCGAGCAACGAGCTTATATCAGATATCTCAATCAGCACAAGAAAAAACATAGCATGTCTCGTATGGAACACAAACGAGATACCGAAGCAGGTAAAGTATATAGAGCAGAAAGAGCACTATACAGAACACCAGCATTTAAACAAAAACAAGAACATTATAAGACTCTTAAAGAGGCTCAGCAAAGATGCAATAGGATTACTAAGTCCGCAGCATTTATAAAAGCTGATGCTAAGGGTGGTCATAAGGTAAAGCTAAGAGATAAGGCAAACTACAATGGTCGTGGTTGTCATGGCTGGGCATACATATATGAGATTACACTTGATCAGAAACATGGTTATAATCTATATGTTCTGCTTCATGAATTATCTCATGCCGCAGGTCAGATGCATCATGGTCGTGAATACCGTAATGTACTCTTAAAACTAGTATCAGCATTTATGGGTAGAGAATGTCATGATCTACTTAAATCAGAATTTAGAAAGCAAGGTCTGAAACTAGGTAAACATCCGAGACCATATACCTTTGAAAGATGGCATACCGCCAGAGAGAAAATGGCAGCAATGCGAGCCAGGTCAAAGAAATAAGCTGTTAATAAGTTTATAAGTAGTTGTTTTTATATAACAAAATAATCTAAGAATATGCGCAAAACGTTGTACATTTGCGAGGAACTGTATAGAATAGTACCTATAAATTAATAAAGGAGCACCAATGCGAAAAGAAAATAAACATCCAAAATCTGAAAAGCAATTAGCAATTACAAATATTGAGATTGCCGGTAGATCTTATAAAAGACAATCAGAGTGGTTTGGTCATCAATGGTCAACAACTGATAATGCGGTCGAAAAATACGAAAATGACTTTTATACTAAAGGTGATTTAGTATTATGGAAATCAAATGACAGAGAACCTTTTGGTGATATGTTATTAGACTTCTACGAAGCTGGTCTTATTACTTGGAGACAGGTAGTTAGAACATGTGAAAAGAAAGAAAAAGAAACCGATGAGTTTTGGGAAAATGTTTTCTCAGCTCAAGACATGAAGGAGGCATCATAATGTTAGATGGTAAAACTTTTATATGCAAAGGCTGGGAGCCTGGCAAAGGTGCAGTTGAAAAAACTGTGAAAGTGACTGGTACTTTGGACGGTCCTGAAAATGATCCTAGAGATTATTGT
>Ga0163179_10003048_pt1 | contig 11483 bp, 8 predicted proteins | sample AtlANTMetagenome_FD_109643 | JGI IMG/M metagenome (GOLD analysis project Ga0163179, IMG submission 109643) | Marine eukaryotic phytoplankton communities from the Atlantic Ocean - Atlantic ANT 2 Metagenome | ecosystem: Environmental > Aquatic > Marine > Oceanic | place: North Atlantic Ocean... | reverse complement strand
TTAGGTTTTTTACCTGTTCCTTTTTTTGGATCTGCCATTACAGTCTTGCATGTTTATAAACCAGTTAGCTAATTGAGTGTCTCTTTTTGTAGCATCATTACGAGATTTTAATTTCTTAACTTTGCTACAAGTAACATCTCCTCCGTATAATTTATTTATACGAGCTTTTAAAACGCCTCTGTAAGCTTTAGCCATTATTTTTTACAACCAAAGTTGTTAGCATAATTAGCCATTTTAACTACAGCTGGTTTGTACTTCTTTTTACTTTTCATTATTTTAGAAGCTGCATCACAAGTAGAACTACCAGGCATATTTTTTTTAACCCAGTTAGTAAACTTACCTTTTTTAGCTTCAGAAACTTCTGGAAATGCATCTTGCTTTTTAGCCATGATTATTTCTTTTTAGTCCTTAATGATTTTAACATTTTGTCAATCTTTACAGCTTGACCTTTATGCATAGCCGATGCAGCTCTTAGTTGCTTAGCTATTTCTCTTAATTGTTTTGCTTCCATAACTATTTCTTTTTCTTATTACCAAATTTACTAGGCCCACCAGCTTTAGTACAACGCACGCCCCAACCTGAAGCGTAAGCCGATGGCCATACTTTAAATTTCTTTTTTGCCGCGGCTTTACAAGCCGAACTTATTTTTCCATATAGTGGTGATCCCATAACTTATTCTTTTTTAAAAAACTTTTCTTTTTTAAACGATTTTTCTTTTTTAAATTTTCTAGCAGATGGTTTGTTAGTTTTGTTTTCTTCATCAACACCTATCTCCCAGTCTTGCCAACCACCTAGTAAAGCTAAGCGTTCCCAAGTTTCTAAGTCTTGTGACGTAGCCTGCACCACATTGTTAGTTTTCTTTACAGCCCTATCAAGTGGTATATTAGTAAGCGCTGCTATAACATTGGCGCTAGCTAAGTAAGCTGGGTTGTCTAAGCTCCAACCTTTTTCCATCATATCTTTTTTATCCCATTGATAAGATCTTGCGGCTTGATTTATACGCGATAGCTTAGCAGATATGGGTGGAGATAGTTTAGTAATTTCATAACCTACTTTTTCAAGCTTAGGTTGTTTCTTTTCCATCTCGTTTATAATGCGTATTATAGCATTTTTACCTACTGAAACTGCAGCACCACCAATTCCCATACCTCTTAATAGCGAGTCCATCATACCGTTAGCTATGCTAACATATTTTTTCTGCTTCTCTTCTGTATCTTCTTCATCATCATCAAATGCAAACGCAAACAAAGCTTGTTGCAGCGCATTAAATAATAAGTTTTGCGCTACACCGTAATATATAATCTTACTTATATTAGTCTTAGCATCGCCTCTGCCATTCTTAAGATCGCTAGTAGCTTTCTTTATAAGTCTAGCATACTGAGCTGGCGTGTTAGCAAAAGCTAATACAAGACGTCCTAATGGACCTGCTTGTTGCATTGATATTCTATCAGGCCTTGATGACTGTTGCGACTCTTCTGCTGTCTCTCTAAAATCTACAAATGCCTGGGCTTCAGCTTCAGCACCTGTCATACCTTGTTTTTTTAAAGTCTTGATCCTGTTACGATAAAACGTAGCGCCACCAGATGCAATAGCAAAGCTATCTGCTATTTGTGTGGGCGTAAAACCAAACTCTAGTAGTTTATTTATAACACCTTTAGCTCCACCTTTCTTAGCCATGTCCGCAATATCAGCTTCACTTACATTGATACGTAGTCCGCCACGACGTTCTTTCAAAAAGTCAGAGTTCATAAGCGTCATAAAGTCAGACCAAAATTGTTTCTGGTTTGCAAAAGCTTTACCCGCCGCTAGTACATTGTTATCAGTAAAGTTTATAAAGTTAATACTAGATATAGTTTGTAGCAACGCTGATCTTGTGTTGAAGAACATTATAGTACCAATACTACCTGTAACCCAGTCTGTAAATCTACCTGTGAGCGTATCACCTTGGAAGTTTCTATTACGACCAGACTTCATACGCTGCAGCATATTTTCCATAGCTTTACGATATGGTTTGCCATACGCAGCTTCTAGTTTGTTTAGGTTTGCTTCACTAAATATTTCATCTGCATTAGCCTGCCATTGTTCTAAAGCTTTAGCACGCTTAGTAGTGTTTAAGCCTTCAAGCATGTCAGTCGTAATAGTACCAGCTGGCCAACCTTCTTTAGGCCCAACATATTGATCGCCTTTTTGTATTGCTATTATTTGATCTGCAAAAGCTTTTAATTCAGAATTATTATTTACAAAATCAGATAATTCTTGCATATCAGCTTTGCTAATACCAGGAACGTCCATACCTTGCGTTTGCCATATGTAAACTCTAATAGCTTGCTCACGCGTAAACGGTTCACCTGGAACTTTCTTACGTAGATCTTTAGGCACTATACCTAATTGTTTCTTTAAAAACTTATAGTCATTCATAATAGCTATACGAGCTGATGATAATTCGTTCATTGCTTTACCGTATGGATCTAGTAAATTCTTTTTATACCAAGCCATTTGAGCATCACCAAGCTTACCTTTAGCAAGCGTTGAGTATAACAAACCTACAAAGTCTTCAGCTGATGGTGGTATAAAAAACTGGAACTTACCTTTATTAGCGCCAATCACTTCTGCTTTAACACGTTTGTATCTTTTATCAGACGCAATACCTGTCTTAACTTCTAATATATCGTTAAATTCTTTATCAAGATCTGCACTATCATAAAACTTTTTGTTAGCTTGCTTGGCATCAGAATCTAATCCTGACATTGTTTTTAATACACTTTGATTCGTGGCGTCTTTTGATTGTCTAAATCTAACTGGTATTTTATTATTATTTTTTTTCTTGGTGTTATCGTAAGACTCTTTGTTGTCAATGATTTGTTTTACCATAACGCCTTCAGAACTAAGATTTTCTCTTTGCTCTTTAGCAATTCTTTGAATTTGTTTCTGTGTTAAATTTTCTGCAATAAATTCAGCCATACTTAAGCCTGTAAATACCTCACCTGATGGTAGTGTTTTAGTACCTATTGATATTTGGTTTTCTGCGTCTTTACCTAAAAAAGTTAAAGGATCAGCAAAGTCTCTTACTGACGCGCCTGATGCATCTTTTTGAACACGCATGCGCTCTGATATAACAGCTTGCTCTAGAGTTTCTGTATTTGTTTTTATTCTATTTTTTAAATTTTGCTCTGTTATATTTCCTTTTATAAAATTATTTAGTAAATTTAAAAAGTTTTTATTAGCATTAAATAGTTCTACCAAATGCTCGTTATGCATTTTTTTATTTTGGTTTTTAGTAGTACCTTTTTCTGGTTTCATACTAAAACTAGTGACTGGCACTAAACCTTTAAATATACCTGTAGCTCTATTAACTTGAGACTCTAACAAATCAGCAATGGCTTCTAAGTTTTTTAAGTTAGGATTTTTTATAATAATATCCGCTAATGATTCATAAGCATTATTTAAAACCTGTACATTAGCTTTTAAAGTTTCATCTATTGTTTTACCTTCTTTAACTAAAAGTTTTTCAACTTGCTCTTTAGCCTGCTCCGGAGTTATATCTTTTTGATTTACTATTTTTTCTACTTTACCTCTAAAACCTTTTTGCCCCCAGTTTCTTGGCGCAAAAACAGCGTCAATGTTTTTAACATTTTTACCCGTGCCTATTAAAACATCGCTCCCAAAAGCAGTAGTTAATAAAGTTGAATAATTCTTATCAGAGTTATAAGCTTTATAAGTTAAAGGCACGCCACCTAAAGTCATTCTAGTATCACCAAAACCAACAGTATCTATTACAAATTGCTGATAAGACTTAGGTAATTCATCAAAAGTTTTACCTTCAGGTATCATACTTTTAACAAAGTCTTTTTGAGTCTGTCTTAGTACAGTTGCGTTTTCAATTGATGATATTTTATTTTTACCACCTTGAGGTATACCTAATGTTTTTCTAAGTTTTTTATAACTGTTTTCATTAGTAAATAAATTTCTTATTACCTCTTCATTTGTCACGCCTAAAGCTTCTGACTGATCTTGTATATATGATATTTCTTGCTCTATTTGATCAGCTGTTAAATCTTTGGTTATTCTATCAAAATACGTTTTAAGAACATCTTCTTTGATTTCTTTTTTCATCATAAGCCTAGGCTTACCTTTAGCAGTTTCTGCTTTTGCTCTAGCTTTTTTAGCTGGCGTAATATCCTTGCGGCTTTCTATAATATCTCTTGCAGCTACATTGCCTAAGTTTCTGGTATACATGTCTAGTATACCTTTAATAGTTTGAGCTTCAGCAGCACGCGGTGTAAAGTTAGGATCAACCTTACCGTCTTTAATACCTACAGCCTCTAAGAAAGTTGTACGATCGTAAGGTTTAAGTTTCCATTGAAAGTTATTACCAACACGATCACCTTTAGTATAAAACTTATTAAGTAAGTTTCTAGGTATAGCAGTTGGTTCACCACCTTGACGTATAACTCTATTACCTTCAGTTACTTCAATAACATCTCTGTTAGCTTCAGTAAATAAATTCTTTAATGTAGGTTCGTTTTTTAATATCCAACGCTGTATATTTGCCACGTCATCTGACTTACGCAAATTATCTTTAGGATTTTTTATTCGGCTTACAGGTATGTTAAAAAAGTCTGCCACTGTTTGGTATGGCGCAACGTCTTTAAGTTCCTTATATGTAACCTCTGTAACGTCTACGTCTTTATCTGCAATACTTTCTTGTACCTCTGTTACCGCAGCTTCTCTTACATTAGGCATAATCCTAAACGGATCAATGGCTTTTGCCTCTGGTTTAATAGCAGTTTCAGTTACAACCTCTTCAGCTGCAACACCTCTTGCTTCAGTAACGTCTTCTGTAAACTCTTCACCAAGAACTCTTTTCGATGCTTCAATAGCTCGAGCTGGTAAAAACTTATTTATATAAGCCGCTAGTGGCACACCTGATTCTGGTTTGTATTCTTTGATAAGATCTATAATACCACGCTGACCAGTCTCTATTTCGTCTGTAAGTAATTGACGGTCAAACCCAGGAGCTTCGCTTCTACGCTCTACTATTTTACTTGTAATAGGTTTGAACTGCTCTATAATATCAAAAGAACCAGCCTCACCTTGTTCATCGTATATTTGCTGAACGCGTTGTGACGCTTCATCTGATCTAGCATCTTTTACAATGCTTTCGTCTGGAGTTGTAGCTTTTTCAGATGTTAAATAATTTTGAGCAGCTCTAGTGAGCTGGCCTTTTTTCATTGCTCTACTATAATCTTTTATAAAAGCATAGGCTGATTTACCAGACTTAAAAGTATTGTCACCTAGTATAGGTTTTAATAATTTATTAGCATACGTACGTATAGTTTCACCCAACGTTTTTGTATATGTTAATTTATTATTAACCATTAAATCACTAAGTGAATTTATAAACTCTTCAGCTTTTACTTCTTCAGAATATCCTTTACCTTCAAGATCAGCTTCTATACGATCAATTATTTCAGGATTATTTTTACTAACATACTCTTTTATTTTAGTAGTTAGCTCGTTAAAAACTTGCTTGTCAGTACCTATAGCTTTAGCCATAACTCCGTGTAGTATTTCGTGGCTACCAACTGCTTTATCCCAAGCGTTTACAGACTTTTCTTTATTAACAAATATTTCTTGCGTGAAATCACCATTAGTATCTGTATATTGCAATATGGTACCTCTACCTTTTTGTAAATTTTCTACTAAGTTATTTATGCTTTCGCCTTCTTTAAAATCAAAATTAACACCTTGATCTTGTAAAAACTGTAATCTTTTTAAATACTTATCTGAAATTTCTTTGTCATTTTCATACACAGTAGCTTCTATACCTGATATATCTTCTATAGCTTTTACTTGAGATTCTATAGAATCGCCGGCTATAGCTTTTTGTTTTTCTTTCCAAGCATTAGCTGTGTCTGCAAATATTTTACTATTGACATTTTCTTTTACTTTAATAATACTTTCTAATTCTGTTTTAGCTACTTCAGATAACTCTTGATTTTTTATTTGTTGTTTTGCGTCTGCTATTTCAGCTGAGTTACGAGCGTATGAAACTTGATCTTCTTGATTCATACTATCCAAAACTTCACCAGCGTAAGCTTTATTAACAGCTATTTGCTCTTCAAGTGTTTTAATAGCATCACCTACAGCATCGTTTTTAAGTTCTTTATTAGCTACGTGTAATTTATTTATTTGTGTGGCTATATCTTTGTTTTCTCTTTTTAAATCTTCAGGTGTTAACCTTTCATGTGCTAATTGTTTTTGTCTAGTCGTAAGTTGTGCGCCACCTGTAATACCTCCACCAATTATTGAACTTATTAAAAAAGTATCAAATGATCTACGTAAAAGAGAAGTCATATCAAAATCACCATCAGGTGTATAAAAACGATCTATATCATTTATACTTTGATCTATTAAATTATTAATTTCATTAGCCGCAACTTCAGAAGAACCTTCATAAAAAGCATCTTTAGCTATGTTTCTAGCTACAGATTTAACAGCTTCTTTTCCAGCAACTTTATTACCTTGTTTAAAAATTTTTATTGCTCTTGAACCTATACCTCTTGTAACTGTTTCAGATAAAAGCTCTACTCCACCTTGAAGTATAGAAGTACCCAATAATCCAGCACCTAACTTCTCTGGTTTTAATTCGGATATTTCATCATATTGATTACCAGCAGATGAAGCGCCTATAAGCGCTAATCCACCTGGACCTAAAAAAGCTGCGCCAACAGATGGAGCTGCTGAAACAACACCGCCTACCACTTGGTCAAGAGCAACACCTAAATTTCCTTCTTTTAAATTTTCAGATATAGACTGCTGATAGTCTTTACCTGTAGTTTCTAAGCCTTCAGCAAAAGAAGATATATTATCAAATATTTGTTCTGTATTTTTAGGACTAATTTGACCAGGTATAGACATATTGCCTACTGCATCAGCTAAAGCTTTTCTTTTTTCTACGGTATTAACTATCTCAGGATCAAAAATTTCAGCATATGTGATAGCTAAAGTTTCTCCAATACCTTTAGTCAATTTAGGAACACCTGCTAAAAAATCAGCTGTAGCTCTAATTAATTTAGCACCTTTATCAGTGGCAAAACCTAAACCTGTAGTTCCAACAATATTCTGTTTTTCTATAGTGTCTAAAATACTTTTTATTTTTTTACCTATTTGTAATTCCTCAGAAGTATCTACCGATTCTAATTCCAAATCTTCAGTTGATTCTGGTGCTTCTGGTGCTTCTGGTGCTTCTGGTTTTATAACACCGCTTCTTATGTCTTTAGCTGATCTACCTTTTCTGCGCTCTTGTCTAAAATAACCTTGCTCACCTGGTTGTAATTCCCCAGAAGTATCTACCGAGTCTGATTCCGTACTCTCGGGTGCTTGCCCGGTTACTGGTGTTGCAGTTGCACCCTTTGCTACAGCACCGTTTGTCTTTCCCTTAGGTTCAGTTTGTATTTCGTCTGTAACTTCTACAGTTTCAAGACCAAACTGATCTACATATTCATCTACTGATAAACCCTTTTTGCTAGCAGCATCAGTGACTTGATCTAAACTATAATCAAAACCTTCGTATCTAAACATAATTTAATTTTTATGGTAACAAGTAAGTTGCATCACCCGTTAAGGCATATTGTATTTTTTTAAGAACTTCATTTGGATTTTCTGTTGCTAATATTTCTACAGTTTCTCCAGCTCTTCTGCCGGTAACACCTATTTTAATACCTACAGCACCATCTCTATCAAATCCTTCTATTTTGTTTGGAGCACCAACTTGTTTGATAAAGTCAGTAACGGTTAAAGATATATTCTCTTTACTTCCATCAAAAAATGATTTAATAATTTTTTCTCTACCACCATCTTGCCACGCTTGTTCTGTTAATGTGGCAAAAGGTTGAGTTTTTTCTTCGTCCTTATCATCAGCTTCTGGTTTAGGTTTAGCTCTATCTCTACTATATTCAGTTATATAAAACGATCCATCAGCATCTTTTTTAACGTCTGCAGAACCTGTAAGTCTTTCTATGTTTTGTTGTATTAACGCGTCTTCAACTATAGTAGTTTGAACAGAAGGATTTTTAAGATATTCTTCCATGTTTTCTTTAGGAACACCGAGCTTTTCTAATACATCTATTTGTTGATCTCTAGTAGATACTCTGACTCCTTTAGCGAAAGCTTGAGCTTCATCTCTAAAAACTCTATTAGTTCTAATAACTTCTGGATCAATATATATTTTAGTTTCATCGTATACACGACCTTCTCCAGCATCTATAGTTTTTGTATCTCTTTTCCCGGTGTACAAAGCTTCAGTTACTTTACCATCTTTACCTTGTAAACCAGATGTTTGAGAAGCTTGTAATTGATCAAAGTCGGGTATTAAATTTATCAATAAATCTTTAACTGGATTTTTAGAATTACTTCTCCATTCAAAACTAGCTATACCGTTTTGTATTTTTAAATCTTCAGGATCTATAAGACCATCATTTACATATTCTTTATATGCATCACTAGAAGTATCTATTTTACCAGATATAATTATATCACCATCATCAGTTATATTTCTAGTAACATCAACCCCTTCTATTTCTCTTCTTCTTAATGTTTCAAGAGCTGTAAGATTTATAAATCTTTCTGTACCTTGTCCAGCGATTTGTTTTGTATTACCAAGAGTAGAAGCATCGACTTGATCTTCGTAGTCTTCTATTTGAGCTTCATAACCACCTGTGTTTTGCAAAGCTCTTGCTTCCCAAGCTTTATATTTTCTTATATCTTCTCTGTATTGTCTACGAAGAGCTGGGTCATCTACTAAGCCCATATTTAACATAGCATCTTTTTTGATAATACCTATTTGACCATCAGTGCCATTTAACTTTTTATCAGCTATTGCCTGCACCTGTTCTATTAAACTTGCATCATCTATTTTATTAGCATCTAAACCTTTTTCAAGTCTAATATCGTACTTTTCTGTAGATTTATTTATAGCTTTCAGCATACCGGCATTACGCTTTGCGTTTGCCTGTTTAATATTATTGCTAGCTTTCATATAAGAATTAAAAAAATCAGTTCCTACATTAGCAAGTTTAGCGTATATCTCTGCTGATCGATCAACGATTATCTGTGGATTTCTATAACTCATTATATCGTGGATTTTGGGAAATACGTGCTAGTATTAAAAGAAGTATTTTGATAACCTACATTAGGTATAGATGTGCTCCCTACTAAACTAGGTGTATTATTAAAAGTATTTAAACTACTAAAATCATTAAAAGCGCCAGTGTTAGTAACTGGAGATTTTGAAAAAGCCCCACCAGCCGCAGCTGCTCCGAACATATTTGCTGTACTTGAAAACATACCTGTAATAGCTGATGCTGAAGCTTGATTTGCAGAAGCTTGTTGAGCCATAGCTTGTGACTGCCTACCAGAAGCTCTATCAAGATCTGCATTAATTCTATTTTCTTTAGTAGCAAACTCAAATTGTTTTCCGGCAGCGTCAGCAGCTTGAAGACGTTGACCTTCAGCTATAGCAATTGTTTGTAGTCTTTGTTGTTCAGATATTTTAGCAGCATTTAAAGCTCGTTCGCCTTGAGCTCTTAATCTTTCGTTTTGTACTTCTTGCTGTTCTATAGTTGCAGCTATACCTTTTTTAGATTGAAGCGCGGCTTGAGCAAGTGCGGTAGCACCACCAGCGGATGCACCTGTAGTCCTTAATGTATCAAGCGTATTGGCAAGCGCAATATCAGTTTGTTCCATTTGTATTTCAGCTGCTTGCGTAGCAACTCCGAGTTGAGCAAATGGATTTGTTAATTGCCCAGATAAGTCTGTAGCAAGCTCACTTAAATCTTTAGTAGATTCAAAAGGATTTATAGGGTTTTGTCTAGATCTTTTTAAAGAATCTATTTCTGCTTGAGCTCTTCTAGCATCACTTCTAGCTGCTCTAGCCTGTCTTTTGGCTCTACTGTTTGCAGCTATACCACCCGCTATGTTTTGCGCTGCGCCTATCGCTAGTGCTGTTATTGCTCCCATATTAATTTATTACTTTAGTTATTTCATAAGATGGTTTGTCATCAACCACCCAATTTAATTTTCGATGCGTTTCTATCAAAGGTTTTGTTCTACCTATAGTAAACATATAGTTTACACCGTTAGTTTTACAAACTTCTTCAGCTGCGTTTATTAAAAGCTCTATAGCTTGTTTTCTATCAGCTTCTCTATACTTAGGGTTAGATATAACCCATTCAAATAAAGCTGCTTTAGAATTAGTATAATATATAAACCCCGCTGCTATAGATGTATTTTGTTTGTAAACCATAAGTCCACCAGTACCGTTATCAGGTAAAAAATCTTTAGGTGGATTAACCCATTCAGGCCAAGCATCCCACCATTCGCATAATGTACCCCAATCACTATCCGCAAGTCTGCGTACGTTTAATTCCATATAATTTAATTTAATAACTTGATACTGCGTATCTTGATCCTACTGACCATAATTCTTTAGCACCACGTACGTCTGTTAAGTTGTCTGTAGATATTGTTACTGTAGCAAACCTACCTTTAATACCTGATACTTGATTTCCATATATAACCTCACCATTTGTGGGCGCGCTATTATTTTTTAATACCCCATAGTATTTGTTTTCTTTACGATCAAAACCATATCTAAATATGGGTGGTATAAGTGCATTAGTAGAATATGTGTTACCAAAACCATCATACGCGCCATCATAATAACTTTTTACTATAGGAGTTGTATCGTTATTACTTTCATAATTAGCTAGTGGATTTGTAGTTCCATAGTCAAATCTTTGTGCATCAGATATAAAACTATCTACCTGCCAACCGTTATCACCTTCGTAATTTACTGTTAAAAAGTTTTTAGATACAGAAGAGTTTTGATTAAATACAAACTCTATATTAGATTTTTTATAATCACCATAAAAAGTACCTCTATTATTACCAGTTAAAGCGGCATAATGCTCATATATGTTTTCATCTTTTATAGTGTAATATTTATTTTTTAAACTTAACGAAAACGTAGGCTTGTATGTGTAAAAACTAGTCCACCCATTTATAAGCTCGTCAAATGCTAAAGTTTTGTAATTAGCATTTTCACCTGTAGCTACATCATCTACAAGAGGTACAGCCCATGTCGGTTTTTGCTGTATAGATGTTACATAGTTTTTGTTGTGCACATCATAACCACCCACTATTTGACCACGTGTTGGTGCTATAAGAGTAATACCATTACCTGTTGCTATTGTTACGTTTTCACTTAACGTTATTACCTGACCTGCAACTTGAGTAACGTAAGCAGTTTGTAAATTATTATTTATAAGAAACTGCATACCTTTTTGAACGTTACTAATTACGCTAGCAGCTTGATTTATTGTTACAATTTTTGTTGTAGCGTTAGTAGCTGATGTTATAGTGTAAGTTGGTTGCCTAGTTCCTATTACAAGTTCTGTTGTTTCTGGTAAATTAGTAAGCTC
>Ga0163179_10003047_pt1 | contig 11485 bp, 20 predicted proteins | sample AtlANTMetagenome_FD_109643 | JGI IMG/M metagenome (GOLD analysis project Ga0163179, IMG submission 109643) | Marine eukaryotic phytoplankton communities from the Atlantic Ocean - Atlantic ANT 2 Metagenome | ecosystem: Environmental > Aquatic > Marine > Oceanic | place: North Atlantic Ocean... | reverse complement strand
TTACCTTACTGTCTGAGACCCGACTGGTAAGTCGATTCACGTTTTCAACGTGCAGCACCACCTGTGTCTCATCACCTTAACTAGCCTTATGCCAGCAAGTTTGATTCAGTCACTCCCGTGTTGCGTTCGTCAACTCAACAAAAATATTATAGCATAAAAAAAGAGGGTGTCAAGCACCCTCTTGTAAGTTCCGATTGTAGAGACCGCACGAACGATGTCTCAATCCTATTTAGAATGTGAACTTAGCACCGATTTTAGCACCCCAGTTACGGATGGTGTCGCCATCGCTGTCTTCGCCAGCAGTAGCACCAGAAATCTCAGCATAAGCAGCAAGATCTTCGCTTACAGGTACAGAAGCACCAACCTTACCAGAGATTTCTGTCTCTGTATCGTCAGCAGTTTCTGAATGAACTAATGAAGGACCACCTTGTACATAGTAAGCGATCTTACCTTCTGTACCTACTGTACCTTCGTAACCGATATGTACATCTGTAGTAGCTGCGGAGTACTCTCCATCAGGATAAGAAAGATTGCTTTCTACATTCACATATGGACCAGCAAAAGCTGCACCAGCGAGGAGGAATGGAGATGCTGCAACAGCAGCGATTGTTGATTTAATAGACATTTGTGTTTTAAAGTATCTCGCAAGAAAAAAAACCTTGCGGATGATAGCACCCCCGACTAGGGTACTGTTTGCATCAACGCAGGGTTACGATTGTTTCGAGTCCTTTGTATGAAGTTATTTATAATACATTAGTTTCTCATATATGTCAAGCCCTTTCAAATAAGTACGGGTCTCTACCACCAAATACTTTGATTCCATCCTTCAAACCTATGTCATAGCACTCAATTGTGTCCTCTGTCATCTTGAAGTAACTTTCCACGTTAGCATCTCGCATCTTACATTGGACATCAACCTCACCATTCCAAGCAGTACCATCAAAGGTACATATCATATCACAGTCAGGAATTTCAGACTCAACCAGTACCACATCGTCTGCTATATGCTGTAGCCTGTGGTACCTCTCACGATATGGTTTGTCCTCACCCTCATACTCATACCATTGTTTGCAATGGATAATACCGTCACGTTCTTCCTTGTAAGTAAGGTACACGTGTGCCCATCTAGTAGGGTTGGACTGTGCTTGTTTTAAGTTTGTCCATTTACCTAGCAACCAATCTTTAAACACCGTACTCAAATAAGAAATCGTGGACTAGTGAGTGTGCTTTATCTTTACCAAACTTACCCTTAAGGTATCCTGCAACAGGATCTAATTTAATCATATAACTATCGAAGTCTTCATATACTTTAGTGTCTTCACCATCAGGTGTTTCCCACTCAAGCAACTTCTTATACTCATCAAGATACTTAGAGAACATATCTAGATGGTCATCAACCTCATCCATAGTACAGTTAGCAATGTATATGTTCTCAGAGAAATGATTACCCTTCTCAAAGAATCTATAGTCACCTTCATACTTTGGTAGTTCTGGTGAAGACATCAAGTAGTTCTCTACTGGATGCTGGAAATCAAATACAATGATGACTCTCTTCTCATTGAACCCCATTAGATCCATACCAAGACAAGGCAAATTACCTGCCCATCCATTAGCACCTGTCTTAGGGTATATAATATTGTTATAGATGTTTGCTCTCTTGTCCCAGATATCTACCTCTCTGGACTTGAGAATGTGTTCACCTGTGTATGTCTTGGCTACCAGATTAGCATCTTTCTCTTTCCAATCTGCCCAAGTGTTCTGTTCTTCTAAATCAAATTTCTCAAACAGAATACGTTTGTAGTTATTCCAAAGTGTCATTACGGTATAAAATTTATACTATTTTTAAGGGTTAAATTGAAACTAACAATGATCTTATGATCATCAGATTCATTTTTCTTTGTCTCGTGCTCTAACCATCCAGGAAATAATAGTAGAGTACCAGTCTCAGGTTCAATATCCATATCTGTTGAGACCTGAAAGATCAAATCCTCGTGAAAGAAATGATTGATCAATGGTCCTATAGGATTAAAGAAGGTTATAGGTCCAGCACCTTTAGGTTGTCTAAGATAATACGCACCACTGATCTGTGAGTTAGCGTGAGTATGTCTGGGGATGAATGCTCCCTTCTCATAGACTGTCCACCAAGCTTGTACAGCATTGAATTCAACGTTAGGTATGTGAACTCTATATGCTTTATAGATCGATCCCATTATATGTTTCATCAGAGGATAGTACCTCTTCTCTTTAAACAAATTGAAATCGTAGTATGATGTAGTACCGTGAGTACCACGTTCAAATGTTCCTCTATGGGAATCATACTTGAGATCTTTTATATCCGTATAAATGATCTCTAATATATCATTAAAAGAAGGAGGTGCTGTTGGCACCTCCAATACTGAGAAAACATCACGTGTATGTTTCTTCATTCTTTTGGTAGTTCTCCCTGAGCTACAGCAGTATCCGTAGTGTCAAAGGTAATGAAATCATTACCAACACTAAGATGGTCAAGGTTGATATCAGAAGTGTCAGAAACAAAACAAGGACTTTCACCTCCCAAATCGAATGAGATGTGATCATCACCTATTCCTCCAATGTACTCTGGATATGATGAGTTAGTGAAGAGAGGAGTACTTTCCTTCTGTGTCTCTGCAATACTGCGAAGACCTAGATAATGATCCCACAATTTTTGCAGTGTATCAACACTCAAATCATCTGTTAATGCCTGAAGGACTGCTTGTTTAGCAGCCTCAGCAGACTCAGTGTATACAGTCATAATGTCTCCTGTAGATAACAGTACTTAAACCTCTTACAGTTGTCTTCGTCTAGTAGAAATTCTTCGAGACGAAACTCGCCTCCTTCTGCTTCTACCTCCTCTCGAATTTGGATCACCCTTCGTGCTGCTGCATTAGAAGGTTTTAAGATGTACGCCATTAAAATACCTCGTTGTCAATTAGATCTGCTTCAACTGAATCCAAGATAACATTATAGTCATCATCTGGATCATCATACAGTTGAACTCCTCTTTCTTCATAGAATTTAATTAGTTTTTGATACAGTCTTGGGTGTTGTACCTCAAGGTCTATATCTCCTTGGATTGCGTTGGTTAGTGATTCATACTCCTTGTGAAATTTGGAAACAAATGCAGATTTACTAGCCATTGTCTTCTATGGAACGTGTGTAGTATAAGATAGAATTGCACCAGTGTCAACTAGATGTCGCACGGTGGATAAGTTAAGTCATTAGGATCCTGAGGAACCATCATATACTTTGTGCCATCAGCACGAGTGACTAGAAAGCACTCGCCTTTTTCGACACGATCAAGAAATGAATCTTGATTTTTCTTTACCTCTTCCTCAGTTACTTCGTGGATGCTCATTGTTTTTCCATTAATGTTTTCCAGTCATCGTTGAAGGTCTTAAGACCATCATCAGTCATAATGTGGTTGTACATCTTATCAAAAATAGAAGGTGGCATAGTACAGACATCCGCACCTTGTGCGAAACTATACTCAACGTCACCCACTGACCTAATAGATGCAGCAAGAATCTCTGGACAATCATACTTTTGTATGTTGTAGAGTTTCCAACTGGGGCTAAGAACCTCTCTAATCCTTTTGATTAGACTGACACCACCAAACCGTTGATCATCTACACGACCAACAAAAGGTGATAGGTACTTGGCACCGCTATTAACAGCCAATATAGCTTGTGAAACAGAGAAGATCAATGTAACATTGACATCCACTCCAGTCTCAGCAATTTCAAGGCAAGCTTTTAGACCCTCTTTATTACAGGGTACTTTAATTGTTACATTACTACCGATATTAATATATGGTTGAGCCAATTCAACCATCTCCACTGCTGTATCTGCTGTTACTTCTGCTGAGATACTAGCATCATCCTCAAACAGGTCAGACATACGTTTGATAACCTCGTGAGGATCCTTACCTTCCTTAAGCATCAGGGATGGGTTCGTTGTGACACCATCTATCAACCCTGTACTAAGGTGATCACGAACTACGTCCACCGAGGACGTATCCAAAAATAATTTCATAGGAAGTGTTTACTCACTACTAATTATAACACATATTCTAAGAATGTGTCCACGTCTCCCATATATCTCCTGTAACATTGCCATTAGGGTCACGTGTGATACAAAAACAATCGAAAGCTGCTGAAACCCTGACACCTTCACCAGTGTAGCTACGTACAGCGTGAGGTATGTTAGGAGGAAACAGGGTGAACGTACCATAAAGGTTTGGTATATCTTTCTTCTCTCCATCCAAGATGTAAGTTGTAGAGGTTTCTACCTCAGCACCTAAGAATACATTACCACATACTGACTGAGGTATCTCATCATAGTCCTCTGGTATACCAAAGTGTCTATGTGGAAATACCTTTTGATCTAACCTTAAGACATTACCCCAAGATTTAACCTTACACTCCTCTCCTTCTTCAAGACCTAGGTAGTGAGCAACGATCTTCTTTATCAAAGGGAATCCAATAGAGTTCCATACAGGTGAGTTAGCAACAAGATTGTAGTAATTCATCCTACCAGTAATATGATCCTCAGGATAGTTGTGAGTAGGACTACCAAGTGTCAGTATCCTCTCCTCTGAGTCAAGCAATGCTTGTCTTAACTTGTCAGCAGTATTTGTAGAGCACTGGTACTGTTTGATTTTGTATTCTTCTAAGTACTCATTCTTGAGTCTTATGAATAGTTCATCTGGTTTCAAAATTAATTCTCCGTATCTTTCGTTGTCTACGGTTTTCTTGAAACTGTTTGTCTTCATTAGATAGGACACCAGTTTCACTAGCACTATACTTATCCTGTGAGATTACCTCAACGAGAGACAGATCTTCTCCAGAAAAAGTATTACCTTCTATGGTAGTCATATTAGAACAACCACAGCACTTTGTTTCTATTGTATAGCTAGTCAGTTCTTTTCCACACGCTAGGCATTTTATCGTAATCATTTGAATAAAAAATTAAATGGACATTTCTTTTCTTCTACATCGTTTTTCATAAGGTTCCAAGACTTACCTGGTAACCAAGTCTTTAACCCTTGATTGATTTTAAACAATCTTCTAACCTTATCAGGAGGTTTAACTTCTGGCCATCTTTCTATGAGATAGTCTCCGTCTTTACCACCACGAAATCTTACACAATACATTGGTGTACCACGTGGAACGTTAACAGTCTCTGCGTGACATCTATAAGCACCATTAACAGATCTTAACCATCTACCCAGAGGAAACTCTGCGACAATTAATTCCATACCTGTCTTGTGATGGAGATCAGGAAATGGTATTGTTTCTATCCATAGATTCTTGTTTGGTTTCTTTGGCCAGAACATCATACTCTGTGACCATTGAACAACCAAGAAATTTTTATATGGATAAGTCTTACCACCTGCATACTCTCTTTTTGGTTCAGTACCTATACTACCCTCTTGCACGTACAAATAATCTAATGCACGATGCTTATCGAAACTAGATTCATATACTAGACCATCAGATTTCTGCCACTTAAACGATATATCTATTTGATTGAAAACTACATATGTATTTCCCCAATAGTGCTGCCAAGCAGGGCACTTATAATAACTATGATTCTCGTGCTGCTTCTTAGCATACTGTATATATGAAACGGGTGGTATATAAAACTCTGGTATGGTAGTAGGGTGTGACAAATCAGTCTGGTCAGAACTAGAGCTCCCTTTTATTGTCTGATAATTTGGATGCCAGTATAGTTTAGTGCTCACGGTAGGAAATCAGTAGGGTTCATAACAGGACATTTACCATCCTTCTTAATTATATTCCAAGATACTTTCTTCACCCATTGTTTGAGTGCCGAGTGTTGATTGGAACGTATCTTCAACCACTCAGGTGGTTCAGGATCCTTCCAGCGTTCTAAACGATATTGATTATTCTTACCACCTTTGAAACGCATAGTATATAAGGGATCACCACGCTTAATACTAAACTTAGTAGCGTGTGCTTTGAATGCAGGGTTAGCTGCCTTGAACCATCTACTAAATGGATACTCCACGTTAATAAATTCAAGACCAGTCTTATGAAAGACTGATGGAAACGCTGCCAACTCAACCCATATATTTTTATCCTTGTTCGGTAGCCACAAAAACAATAGTTGTGGCATTTGAAATACTAGATGACCTTGGTACGGACAACCGATCCTTGAACCATCCCAACCATAATTTTCTCCTTTAAGACTACCTTCATTAATTAGAATATGATCTCTAAATGCTGGTAGGTTAAATGATGTCTTCGTTATTCTACCTGTCTCTTTATCCCATTCTATATCCAAATCCATCTGCGAGAATACTACCCAAGTATTATTCCAATAACTTTTCCACGCTGGACACTCCCAATACATATGACCAACGTGAAGATCTTTTTCATACTCCAGTACACGTTGGGGTGGTATATAAACACCCTCATTATGCAAAGGATGATCCCATATATCGTGTGATGATACTCCCTGTTCAGTTGTACCAGGTTGTTCTATGTAACCAACAGGTAAATGATGGCAAGGTGAGTAATAAATTTTCATCGTCTTGCGGATCCGTACTTTCTCAAGTCAAGGTTAGGGTCTGTTATATTCTCGTACTTCAAAGCGTATGTGAATCTAACGTGATTTCTAAATGGTGTTGCTCTATGCCATAGTTTACCATTAAACAATGTTGCTCTATTAGATAGAGGTAAACTACCGTGTACATAAGAGTCGTCATCTAAAAGAAACTCTGTCCAACCTCCCTCTTGTCTGTCGTATTCTAATTGTGGATAGTATAGCATAGTATATGCATCTAGTCCATCTATCTTTGGATCTGCATCCACGTGAAATAATGGTTGCTCATAAGGCATAAAACAATTGATGTATAACCTTACGAGTTCAAAATCTTTTATGATAGGAAACTTTTCTCTAGCCACTTGATCAAACTTCTTGTAGATAGGTTCAGTATCTGAGCAGTTTACAGTAAGTCCAGTAGGTTTAGAGGGGTCGTTATCATACTCCCCCCACTTTGCCTGACCTCTGTTCATCGCATAACTATATGCTTTACGATGCAGGTGTGGTTCTAAAAAATTATCCTCGGTATATATTTCAATACTCACTTCTTCTTTGCAGGTGGTTTAGGAGGTGCAAGTTTATTGTTCCACAACTTAGGATTTGCTATACCTTGTGACTGTGTGAACTTGACAAAATTTTTCTTGTATTTGTCATAGTAATGATCAAACAGATCCACTGCTCTATAAGCAATAGATATATCATAAGTCGTTTTACCATCCACAATATACTCTACCAGATAGGCAGTGTATGGGAGTTTCTTGTTGTTTGCTGCTTGAGGATCACACTTTTCAGCAATGATTTGAACGTCCTTAGTCATTAATAATGTCCTGTAGAGTGAATAAAGATACAAATTCTAATTCATTATCTTCCCATACCTTATGGTCATCCATACGATCAACGATAGCTACTACACGATGCACTTTATATCCAGCATCACGTAACACTTTAACTGCCTTGAGTGCACTACCACCAGTGGTAGTTACATCCTCTAATACTGTTACAACTGATCCTTCAGGTGGTTTATTACCTTCAATGACCTCCTTTGTACCATATCCTTTAGGGTTCTTCCTAACAATTAGAGCATCGATATGTTTATCTGATGTATAGTATGCTCTCTGTGCTACACCACATACTAATGGGTCTCCTCCTAGTGTCAATCCACCAACTGCAACTGAGGCAGGATCTATCTCCTGAATCATTAAGGATGATAGAAGTGCGTTACCTTCACAAGACAAGGTAACAGGTTTACAATTGACATAATGCTCTGTCTCTCTACCAGAAGACAGTGTGAACTGACCACGTTTATATGCTCTCTCCTTTAACAGATGAAGCAACGTTGTTCTGTACATACGATCAGTCATTAAAAATCTCCATAGTTAAGTGTTCCACTTCTTCGTCTTCAAACCACTCTGAAAACTCTTCTAGTAATGAGAGACAGCCTTGTGCGTCTCCCGTCTTTGATAGATGTGCCATCCTATCAACCACATAATCCTTAGTCGGATTTAGATCCATAATAATCTTTTCGGTAGTACCGTCCTAGAATATTGCTATTATAATAGGCAGGTGTCCCATCTGTCAAGGACTCTGTAAGAACATCACACCTGAAGAGCTGTCTGGTCTCTTCATAATTCGTCCTTCCTCCTGTGGTATGGAGGGATAGTATTGTTCTTTCAAAAGAATCGTGTCCAAGATCACTAATATCTCTGCTAAGTTCTGGACAACTTCCGTAGTACTTTTTCCAGTTAGACTCACTCGTAACCCGTCTACCTCCACCTCTAGGCTTTCTCTTCTGCCAAAGGTATTTTCTACCGATGTATTGTTTACCTGTCTTCCTATTAGTAATGTTGTAGACAAAACCGAAGAAGTCGCCAATATCATTAGAAGTGAAAGGTTCACCCTCATATAGCCAGGGGTTTTCATAAACTCTTTCGTCAACCATTTCATAATTTTAATATCTCTACTCCTATTTATTCAGTCCCACCAGGGGTCTGGTATTTCTTGATTGATTCTTCCCATTCCTTCATACTGCTCTGGCAGTCTGGTGGTTCTGGATCTACGATTCCTTTCTTCTTCTTCCAGTCGTTGTACATAGCTTGCATCATCCAACTCTGAGCTAGGGACTTCGGTCCATTTTCTATAAGCTCGCTCTGGTATTTCCCTAGTGCTTTCATCCCTCGGTACTCCTCTCGCCAACCTTCGGACGGTTCTTGTCCTGTATTTTGGGTCATAGTTTGAAACCAGAGAAAGTATCTTTCTTAACATCCTGTTTAAGACCTCCAATAAGATAGGATTCAACTTCAGTTTCCTGAGGTGCTACTTGTAATCCCTTTGAACTGATCCAATGTTGAGTCCAAGGCAAGGGATTATTCCTCAAGGACTGATCATATATAGGATCAAATCCAAGAGCGTGCATTCTTTTATTAGCTATCCATTCTACGTACTGAGACAGCAAGCGATCGTTGAGACCAAGGATTGAACCATCTTTGAAGAGATACTGTGCCCATTCCTTCTCTTCTTCTACACATTTTTTAAACATCTCAATGGTATTTTCCTTTTCTTCCTCAACGATCTCCTTCATTTCTGGGTCGTCTCCTTCTTGCCACTTCTTGATAATATGTTGAGTGAGGACAAGATGCTGGTTTTCATCTCTGGCGATGAAAGAGATAATTTTAGCGGATCCTTCCATAAGCTTGAGTTCCGCAAATGCGAAAGAGCACGCAAACGAGACATAAAATCGGATACCTTCGAGGATGTTGACATTGGCTACCGCACGGTAAAGTTTTCTTTTAAGATCCTTGCTACTCCATTCAGAATTAATGTGGTCTTTCCAACCAGGTTTCCATAGGTTACTTTGCCCCCACTCTGCTGCTGCATTGAGGAAGTCATCATAAGCTGCGGTTACAGACTTGGCTCGATCGAGAATCTTTTGGTTATCTACAATATGATCCAGTACCTCACTGGGATCTGGATACACGTTCTTAATTATATAGGTGTAGGAACGACTATGAATCATCTCCATACACTCCCATATAGTCATTGCTGACTCTAACTCAGGTAGAGAACAGTAAGGACCAAAAGCCATACCAGGACCACGACCTTGTACAGAGTCCAAGAGGATCTGGTACTTGAGATTCGAGGTAAAGATGTGCTTTTGTGTGTCGTTAAGAGTTTGGTAATCCGAACGGTCTTTTTGGAGCGAAACTTCTTCTGGTCTCCAAAAATAGGAGAGCATTTGTTGAGTAAGTTTCTCGAATACTGGATACTTTTGTTGATCATACCTTTGTACCCCTAGAGGTGCACCAAAAAACATAGGTTGTTTTGTGGCATCAACTTTGTGAGTGTTAAAAACAGTCATTCCGTCGATCTCAGATGGTGCAGCCGTCACAGGGTTCCTCCTCGGTAGTGTTTTCTATTTGCTCTAACAAATCATCCACAGGGATGTCATCCTTCCACCCTACTGGGTGTGCAGGTTCATCAAAGTCTTGCTTATTATCATATGTATTCTGATAATAAGAAGTCTTCCATCCATACCGATAGGTCTTTAAAAGATCCTCTGCCATAACAGACACTGGCACCTCATTACCCTCATAATTAAGGGGATTATAAGACCAGTTACCACTAATTGCTTGGTCAAAGAACTTCTGCATTATAGCAACAATTTTGATGTAGCCATCGTTGCTGTCCTGATCCCATAACAATGTATAATCCTTCTTATGTGCCACGTACTGAGGCACTATCTGCTTGAGGACACCCTTCTTACTCTTCTTAACAGAGAGATAGTCACGTGGTGGTTCGATACCATTAGTAGTACCACACACAACACTGCTAGACTCGGAAGGCATCTGTGCAGTAAGGGTAGAATTACGTAATCCATAGTTCCATATGCTTTCTGCAAGTGTATTCCAGTCCTCAGTCAGTTCAAACTTAGCATTGGTACCATCTATACAAAACTCATCAATGTCAGTCTTGTAATGATCAAGTGGCGTTTGCTTTGCAGCATACTTAGTCGAGTCAAATGCTGAACAAGCACCATATTCCTTAGCTAATTGGTTAGATGCCTCTAGTAAGTAGTACTGAAACTTCTCTGACAGTATGTGGACAGACTTGCGTGCTTGCCAACTGTCATATTTGAACCCTAATTTAGCAAGATAATGTGCTAAACCAATGAATCCTACCCCTAGCGACCGACGTGCCTTTGTAGCACTCTCTGCTGCCTTTACAGGATACTCTTGATAGTCAATTAGTACATCAAGAGAGCGTACAGACAGATCACACAGTCTCCGAAGTTGATCCCAAGACTTAAGTTTGCTTAGGTTAACAGCAGATAGAATACATAAAGCAATTTCTCCACTACCATCAATATGTTGTAATGGATCTGTAGGTAGAGTGATCTCTTGACAGAGATTACTCATCTTAATTGGTGTCTGGAAGGAACTATGACTATTGCAGTGATCAATATTCATAATATAAATCCTTCCAGTTTCTGCCCTCTCCTTTAGTAGGGCAAGGATGAGTTCTTGTGCTCCAATAGTCTTCCTAGGGATGCTAAGATCCTTCTCTGCCTCCAAATATAGGTTATCGAAGGATGGTCCTCCGAACTCCTCATATACTTCTGGTACATCGTGTGGTGAGAACAGTGTAATGTCCTCATTATCAATGAATCTTTGATAGAATATCTTGCTTAACTGGATAGAGTAGTCGAGTTTTCTGACTCGGTTGTCTTCTGTTCCTTTGTTGTTTTTGAGGACGAGGATGTCTTCGATTTCCTGATGGAAGATAGGAAAGTGGACAGTAGCTGACCCTCCTCTGATGCCGTTTTGAGTACAGCATCTGACAGTTGACTCAAGTTTTTTAAGGAAGGGAATAACACCTGTGTGTTGAACTTCTCCACCCCTGA
>Ga0163179_10003044_pt1 | contig 11490 bp, 12 predicted proteins | sample AtlANTMetagenome_FD_109643 | JGI IMG/M metagenome (GOLD analysis project Ga0163179, IMG submission 109643) | Marine eukaryotic phytoplankton communities from the Atlantic Ocean - Atlantic ANT 2 Metagenome | ecosystem: Environmental > Aquatic > Marine > Oceanic | place: North Atlantic Ocean... | reverse complement strand
TCTCCGCCCATTTTTCCAAATTCTTGATGTTCCGCGTGACGTTAAAAACAGACAACAAAAGGCGTGCTGCATCCGGTGTTGAAGGATGCTCACGATGCTTCTGATACATGTCCTCCAGGTACGGTCGCGCTTTCTCAAAGTGATTGTAGTCGTAGTAGATCTTTGCCGCGGTGTATTTGGCTTCGGCCACGTCATCCGCGCCTTCTTCCGCCATATTGATGTATCGGTCGCACGCGGTAACCAGCAATTGCTCTGTCTCGGGTATTTCACGTTCCGTCAGCTCTTCTTCGTCATCGGCCGACTTCTCCGTAGGAGCAACCACATTCACCATCTTGAAATAACTCAATAGGACGGTATGGGCTGCTGGAACCGCAAATTGTCCTTTCGGTTCCAACTTAATAACCTTCTCGAACAATCGAGCTGCGCGCGCATATTCTTCCATTTGATACGCAAGAATGGCGACGTTGAACGTCATGGTGTAGTAATTTTTCGCCTCAGGAAACCACTCCAAATATTGCTCGTACACATACAAGGCCAATAATTGAGTCTCTCGATTCAGCGTTTTCTCTGACTCTTTGTGGTAGTCCGTACCCACAACGCGCAACACTTCTTCCAAGTCACGCATTTCCGACTTCTTGTACTCGGCAGGCATTTTGTCCAGGCTGGAAGCGAGCGCCGCTGTTAAAGCCGACAATTCTTGTTTCACGCCTTCTTTGTCACCGCTTCGAAACGTGTTGTAGACGATTTCTCGATGATACCGCAGGACACGATAATCCTTCTTGCCCAGCGACTTAATCAGCTCTCGAAGCAACGCTGTAGAATCCGGGTAATTGGAATCCGCGCGATAAATATTCGACAAGCGTTCGCACAGATTGATGTAAAATTTCGGCGCAATCTTCTTGAAGAAACCCACCGATTTCGCCGGAGAGCCGATATAGGAATAGGCCTCAACCATATCCCGCAGCGCTTCGTTTTGTAGGTCCAAGCGGTTGGGTAATCCCTGCGCCTTCTGTGAGTCTGTCCACCGAACAGTGGCCAAGAAACGATCCAATGCTTTGTCTTTTTGTTCTAAATTGAAATAGCACCAACCGGTCTTGTAAATCGCGATGCCCTGCACACGACTGACGCCCCACTGTTGCACTTTGCCGTAATAATCCATCGCCTGTTCAAATTGGTTGATGGCAAAGAAGTAATCACCAATATTCAACTGGGCATCGGGCACCAACTGACTCTCTGGCATTTCACGAACAAGCCGTTGATAATAATTGTACGCCTCACGCGCTTTTCCCATCAGGGTCAAGTTGTGCCCAATCGCGTACAGCACCTCATCCAAATCCTTGTAATTCGGAAATCCAGACTCAATCTTCTTGTATTGCTCAATGGCGCGAATCTGCCATTGTCGACGCAATGATTGCAGACGTGCTTGCTCCGCCTTAAGGCGGCTCAACTCCGCCTTGTCCTTGGCCTCTTCGGCCTTGTACAAAGCCTCCAAAAGCGACGTCGATTGGCTTTGCTCGAAATAATACTCGCTTTTTTGCCAGAACAAATCCGCGATCTTCACCAAAGTCAGCGGATAGTCTGGATCGGAATCATCGCCAAACTCCAAAACCTCATTGGCCGTTTGTATGGCCGCTTCCAACTTTGCAGCAGCCAGACGCTCACGCTTGGTTTTGGGTTGCGCAAGATCCGCCGGCCCCTTCCGCTTTTTGACCTTCTTGGGTTTCTTTAATTCATCTTTAAAAACCTTGATGGCCGGTGCATTTTTTCGGTCCGAGCTGCCTTTAACTTGGGCGATGGCGCTACTGAAAAGCCCCAAGGAGGCCAACATCACAACAGCCGTGACAAAGATTCGTTTCACTCGGTCGAGTTCAAACCACATATTCAACTCCGCTTCGCTTCAGCGACAACACTGTATTACAGCCGATCAAACCAACCAACACGCGGAACTATTTCGCCACTGGGCAACGAGACTGAATCGCCACCGTATAGCTGCCCAGCTCATCTTTCCAATACTCGCCAGTAAACGGCCAGTACATGTGCTCTTCGTCCATGTCTAAATCAACTTGAGCGTCATACTGCCCGCCATCCTTGGCAACGCCCTGTTCAATTTCACGCTTCTGTGCGCTCAACGTTTCAAACTTGATCTTCAGCGCGTCCGTCAAATGACGCCGCAAATCCCGATGGACGGCCTGCAGACGGCTTCGGGCCAATGTCCCGACCTCCCCCAAAACCAGCTCACGGAAGGAAGACAGTTCAGCCAACATCGAGGCGGCCAATGCGGTCATCGCCGCATTTTGACTCAATTTCTTCAACGCGCGAATTTCACGGTTCAAGTGCAAAATAAATCGAAACGATCGATTGAGCTTTCTATCCGCCAAAGCCGCATTAAAAATGCGTTTCAAGCGCAGACTCAAATCGGAACCTTGCTGACTCATCCGAGCGAGCCAAGCATAAAACTGATTGGGATCTCGAGGTACTTTAAGTTGGGTGTCCAACTCCTTATACAACCCCCGATAGTTCTTAATGAACCGATCAATACTGCTCAATGTTTCGTCGTAATGGCAATGCCGGTACAAAATCACAGCCTCTAGCACCAAGGCCTCTGGAAAATACTCTTCCTCAAAATATGGGGAGTTGAGGGTATGCAAATTACCCAAAGAACGGCCGTAATTCTCCACCTGGAAATTACTCCAGCTCACTTCCAACAAGCTCTCTAGCCAGTCGGGAGAATACTCGGGTATTTCACCATAGTAGCGAATCGCTGTTCGATACTTACCGATGGTGTAAAAAATGCGAGCCATGCTCAAAAGCGCCATCCGATACAACTTACCGCCGACCTCTCCTTGAACCCCTTCGCTTTTCTCATAGCGTAAAATTTCCCGCATGGAACCGGCCGCTTTCTTGGCGTCGTTCTTTCGCACATGGGTGACACCCTCCAAGTAGCGGGCGCGCAAATAGATGTCTTGTTGCTTGTTGTTGACCTGGCCCAAAGCGCGCAAGGCCTCGTCCAAGTTTCCTTGGTAGTAATGGAACTGCCCCACATAGAAGTGAATTTCATTGCGACCCTTGGCGGGATAGGCAGACTCTTGGTATTCCGCCATGCGCTCCAACGTCAGCGTCTCGCCAGGCGTCTCTTTATGAATCTTCACCAGCCATGGCAGCACATTCGGATACTTCGAATGCGGTGGATCCGCATCCATTACACGCTCAAAATACGTGTAACTGGATTGATATAATCCCAGCCGAAACAAAGCCACCCCCATAAAATACTCGGCTTCATGGAAATAGGTCTCGGCTTCGTCACCTGTATCAACGACTTCCACCAATTTAAGCAGGGCTTCGTGTAATTTCTCTTGTGCTAAGAGCTTTTCTGATTCTCGAATCAGGCTGTTGTACTCATCAGCGGTTTGCAATTCCGTCGTTTCAAATTGCATTTCCTGTTGAGCAAAACACGGCGTAGTAACGCCAATACAGGCCAATAAGCCCACGACAAAAACGCGAACTGATGCAAGTTGACGCATGTTCTTCCTCGAATGGCGTAACAAAATCGATTGCAAAGCGAGCACATTCTAGGAACCCCGACCGCACGCTGTCAAGCGAATGACCCCCTGTCTTGATACCGCTGCAAAGTTGTATCGTCCGCGTAGCAACGATGGGAAGCATCCCAGACCAACCCTTGACCTGTCGGATCGGCAGCGATAGGATCGCTTCCTCCATGGGTCAAGATACAAGAAAAGTAGCCGCTGATGAGCACAATGCTCCCCCAGACGTCACACAAGTGGAAGCGGCCTTATCGAACATCAATTCAGTGAAAGCCGATCTGACGACAGCACTCACTGCGTTTCGAACTGCCGCAAGAATGCGTCCATTGGACTATTTCCGGTTCCAATCCAGTGGACTCACGGAACCGGGCGCAGAAGAGAAACATCTACACCAAGCCATGAATGCACTGAAGACTGCGCAAATACGCATCGCCGAGACACACACTCGCGTCAATACATGGACGGAAACGACGCCCTCTTCGCTTGCTGTTATTCAGAATGTTGGCAAGGTCCAAGTGGCATTTCAAAATCTATTGGTTACAATTCGAAAAGAGCCAAAAACAAAACTCATTCTGGCGCAACTGAGAACAGTACTTCAAACTGTGTCGCAGACTGTTATTCAGAAGAAAAACTGAGGAATTCTTATGCGGACCCCAATGCGTATTTCGTTCATGGCCCTGGCTGCCTTGTTATTGCTGGCGTGCGAAGCAGAAGAAGAATTCATGGCCTGTCCCTTTGATGACACAATCACCACCACATGCACGTCGGATGAAACCGGATTAAAGCTCACTTGTGTCGTTGCGGAACACCCACAATGTCCCAATGATGTGTGTTTGCAATGGAAAAGCACAAACAACCCCGTGTGCTCACAAACGTGTACGCCTGACACCAACAGCTGTCCGGGCGGTTCAACCTGCATGCCATTCAACAAAAGCTCAGATGCCTACTATTGCGTGCCCAATGAGTTTCTTGAATAAGCCGTTTATTTAAACTCTCCTCGATACGCGTCCCGTATCATTTGAAACCGCGGCCACGGTGACACAACGATCTCCACAATCGTAAAATCGATCACTCTATCCGATGTCTCGGTAGAGAACTGAGCCAAGAATATCTGCGCCGACCGAACGATTCGGCGACGCTGAGCAAAAGGTACGAGATCACTTCTGGGGCGCCGTAAACGTCGCCAACGCGTCTTCACTTCAACAAAACAAACGCCAGTAGCCGACATCGCTACAATGTCAATTTCACCCGCTTTACAGCGCCAATTCCGTCTGAAAATCCGATAACCCAGACAACAAAGCCACAAAGAGGCAAACCATTCGCCCGCTCGGCCCAAAAATCTGCGTCTGTCCCACATAAACACCCATACATACCGATTCACGCACTATGCCAAGCCGACATTCGGGCGACTGCGCACAATTCAACGCAAAACTCTACACAGGAAATGTTTCATTATGGGAACGTGGGTCTCTATTTGAGACCACATCCTATGCTGGGCTGCCGGGGGAAACGCCACGAAACGTTTGCCGATGAATCGGGCAAGGGCCGTATTCCGCGATCGCGGCCAAATGCGCTTTGGTGCCGTATCCCTTGTGTCTCGAAAAGCCATATTCCGGCCATTTCTCGCTCATTTCAATCATCCATCGATCACGCGTGACCTTCGCCAAAACACTAGCGGCGGCAATATTCTGACTTCGGCGATCGCCTTTGACGACAGCACGCTGAGCTCGCTCAAAGTCCGGGATCGGTAAGTTGCCATCAACAACAACCAGTTCGGGCTCTTCCCCGCTCTCTATTGCCTTCCAAATGGACTGTCGCATGGCTTCAAACGTGGAAGGCAATATCCCCTGTTGGTCGATCGCTGCAGCGGAAACCGAAAAAACCCCGTAACCGAGCGCAACATCTCGGATTTGGTCGAACAACAATTCTCTTTTGGATTCAGTAAGAAGCTTGGAGTCCCACAAGCCCACCAACCGATGATCTCGCGGCAGCATGACCGCAGCGGCGGTCACTGGGCCCGCGAGCGGACCTCGACCGGCCTCGTCTACGCCGAGGATAGGAAAGACAGATTCTTGGGCGGCCCAGAGCTCAATTTCGTCCGGGCAATAACGCGATGAAGCGGTCCGCTTAGTCAAGCTCTCGGATACGCGCTTTCTTACCACGCAACTCTCTCAAGTAGTAGAGTTTGGCACGGCGCACGCGACCTTTAGACACCACTTCGATCTGTTTCACCCGTGGGCTATGCAACGGAAAAATCCGTTCCACGCCAATGGCGTAACTGATTTTGCGAACCGTGTACGAGCTTCGAACACCATCGTCGTGTCGACGAATACATACGCCCTCGAAGACCTGAACACGTTCTTTGTCACCCTCAGTTACTCGCACGTGAACACGCAGTGTGTCACCTGCACGGAAATCGGGTAAATCTTGTCGCAATACGCGACTCTCAAGCTTTTGCATCACATCCATGGTGTCCTCACTCATAGACGCCGAATAAACGATCGAGAATAATCACCACAGCGGCTCGCACCGACAAGTGGTTATATCCTTGAACTTCTTGCGGACTTTCAATCGCCGGCAAACGAATATCAGCCCGTTCGATCACCCCCGGAGCCAACCCATGTCCGGTCCCGAAAAGGAGCAAGGCCGGTCTATCTGAGTCTTGCAGATGTTCCCGTACACTTGCGAAGGTTTGGACACCTTCCCGTAGATTAGCACCCGTTACAATAATCTCCGGCGTTTGGCCTGTATCTCTCTCAATATTCGCAATCGCTGTATCGAGAGAATCCACAACGTCCGCTCTTTTCAGAGCTTCCGAGCGTGTGGGCAGCCTCTCTGCACCCGGACCTTCGGTCCAATGCTTGAGAACACGCCCAACCAGCATTTGCTGGAGATCAATGGGTGTCACTATAAAGAACGTTTGCACACCGTACGTGCGCGCTGCTCTAGCCAAATCGTGGATATCCACATTGGTTACAGCAGTACTCCCCACCTCTCCCAGCCGATTAAGGACAGGATGGTGAAGCAGGCCGAGAAAAATACTCAATTGGGCCTACAGATCAAGCAGTTTTTTATCATTGTCCGAAAGATCCTGTTCCGATAGCAGATCCGGGCGACGATTTTTCGTCAACAACAGCGACTGCTCTCGACGCCATTGTCTAATGGCCGCATGATTTCCGTCAAGCAGCACCTGCGGTACATTTTCACCACGAAAAGCTCGTGGTTTTGTGTACTGAGGATACTCCAAAAGACCGTCTTCTAGTGACTCTATCACGGCCGATTCTTCGTTTCCCAATACACCAGGAATTAAACGAGAAACTGCTTCGATTATTGCCAATGCGCCCAACTCGCCACCCGTTAAAATGTAATCACCGATACTTAATTCATCATCACACACCAATTCTGAGACCCGAGCATCAACCCCTTCATACCGTCCGCAGATCAGAACGATACTCCCTTCATCAGCCCGTTGAGCGAATTCACGCGCGATGGACTGGGTAAAAGGACGACCGGATGGAGACAAGAGAATGGTTCTAGCCACAGGCACGGATGATTCTTCGTGCAGCGCCTCCAGAGTAGAAACAATGGGTTCTGCCATCATGACCATGCCTGCACCGCCACCATAGGGTGAATCATCGACACTGCGATGCTTTCCGACCGCATGATCACGGATGTTGTGCAAACCAATCTGAACCTGACCCATTTTCACGGCTCGACCCAAAACGGAGGTGCGCATGGGTACATCGAACAACTCCGGAAATAAGGTGAGAACGTCAAATCTCATAACACTTCCTCAAAGCGATCCAATAAATCCTCCACGACAACGACCGTTTTTTGACTGCTATCGATACGTAGAACCAATTCCGCTGTCACCGGTATTAGCAATTCTTTCCCATCGACGCATTCAATTGAAAAAATGGTCCGATTGGTTTCAATCGCCTCTATGAGTGTCCCCAACTTTTGACCCGACGGTGTCAAAACCGCCGCACCCACGATCTCATGATAATAAAACTCGTCGGAAGGCAACTCTGGTAACTCTTTAGGGTCGATCATGATTAACCATCCCCTGCAGTTCTCTGCGGCGGTCCGATCCGGTAATTCGGGAGTGTTCAACAAAACCACTCCATCTTCACCTGCGCTCCGAACAGTATCCAATGCCCACTCGTGTCGCCCACCGGCCAAATCCTGAACCGTAATGGATTGCGCCCCATACAGGCTCTCAGACCTCGGATTGTACAATGTTGCACGTACGGTTCCCTTGAGCCCCTTGGGTCGACCAATAATGCCCAGCTCTATGTAGGATGATGCATCACTCATGCTCATGAAATGCAGACAACGGGCATGAAAGTAGTATCCATTGTCCCCCTAACCTGGAAGACGCACAGACATGGATACGATGAAAATTTGTACACTGACCCGTGTACTACTCGAGAATTTCGAGAACGGTACGCTTCCGCAATTTCGTGGACGCCGCCATTAATATGGTCCGGATCGAACGCGCGGTGCGACCTTGCTTCCCGATCACCTTGCCCAAGTCGGTCTTGGACACCTTCAATTCAATCACCGAGGTTTGTCCCCCTTTGATTTCATTGACTTCAACTTCTTCTGGGACGTCGACCAATGCTTTCGCGATGTACTCGACAAGGTCGCGCACACCCAAATCGGTCGGAATGGGAATTGCCTCTTCGCTCATGTCCCCCCCTAATGAGAGCTGGATTCTTAGTTTTCAGACGCTGTCAAATGACGCGACAACAGATTCTTAACAGTCGCTGAGGGTTGTGCCCCCACACCCAACCAATACTGAATCCGTTCTTCGTTCAATGACACAGCTTCGGGTTCAGTTCGCGGATCGTATGTACCGATCTGCTCCAAAAACCGACCATCCCGGCTCTTACGTCCGTCTGCTGCAACGATTCGATAATAGGCTCGTTTTTTCGATCCATAACGTGCCAGTCGTAACTTCACCGCCATGCTTAACTCCTCTGCTTTTCGTAACCATCTGGTTTCCCGTTCCTGTGATTTCATAACCTCAGAACAGGGTCAGCATGCGAGTCGCGGAGGGTACGTGGCCATCCGGTCGGCTGTCAAGACAAAAAGGTTGGGTAAAGGACTATGCGAGAATTTCGTGAGCAACCCGATCGACCAAAACATCGATCTGTTCGTCCAACAGAGTACGCACATCAAATACCAATGCATCATGGTCCAAACGACATACAATGGCTGGGCTGCCTGCTCTTAAGCGCTCATCAATCGACGTTGCACTGCCTTTGGTTGGGGCCACACGAACCGCGAAACTCGACAAACGTGTTTCGGGCATCGCCCCACCCCCCACACGCCCTTCACAGGGCTCAACTCCGACCGCGGCGTCGGCCTTCAACACCGCGTCAAAACGCTCCGACAGTATGCGTGCACGCTTTTCTAACGTATCGGAAGAAGCGGTCAACATCTGAAGCGCTGGAATGCGCTCCTTCCATGTACCATCCACGTAAGCAAGCAGCGTTCGTTCCAACGTTGCCAAGGTCAACTTGTCCACACGCAACGCCCGTGTCATGGGGTGTTTTCGAATGCGCTGAATGACTTCTTTCTTGCCCACCAAGATTCCCGCCTGCGGTCCTCCAAGCAGCTTGTCACCACTGAAGGTCACAATGTCCAAGTTTCGTTCGACCTGCTCACGAACGGTGACGGCGGGAATGCCATACGGCTTCAAATCGACAAGACATCCACTGCCCAGATCTTCACAAACCGGTATGCCGTGTGCGTTTCCGAGTTCCGCCAATGAGTCGGCCGCCACCTCATCCGTGAAGCCCACGACAGCATAATTGCTGCGATGGACCTTCAGTAACATCGCCGTATCCGGTCCAATGGCATTTTCATAATCACGCAGATGGGTTCGATTTGTGGTGCCTACTTCTTTGAGATGAGCACCACCCACTTCAAAAATTTCAGGCAAACGGAAACTGCCACCAATTTCGATCAATTCGCCACGGCTGACGACCACTTCCTTATGACGCGCCAGTGCCGTCAACATCAGAACCATCGCACCCGCGTTGTTATTGACCACCAAGCTATCCTCCGCTCCGGTGAGCTGGGCCAATAAACTGGAGGTGTGATCGTAACGGCTACCACGGCGCCGGGCAGGCAAGTTGTACTCGAGATTGGAATAGCCCACGGCGACTTCACTGGCATCGGCCAGGAATTCTCGATTGAGAGGCGCACGACCCAAATTCGTATGCAAAACCACACCCGTGGTGTTGATGACAGAGACCAACGCAGGCTCCAAACGAGACTGCACCAGCTGAAGCACCTCGTTTTCTACACTGTCAATCGCGACCAGATGCGGATTATCCTGTCCGCCCAACACGGCAGACCGACGATTGCCAATCGCTGTTCGCACACTGTCGACCACCAGATCATAAGGCAATCGGTCAGCCAACTCACGAATCGAATCCCGAGACAAAACATCATTTACACGGGGCAACTGTCTTAGTAGTTCCTTTGACACAAGTGCATCCTATGCAGGTGCTTGCTGCGGGGTCAAGAACGGACTAAGGTCAAATCGTGCAATTTAAGGTCACGGCTGACGAAGATGGACAACGTTTGGATGTCGTTCTCACACAACGAACCCAGATTAAGCGGGCACAAGTGACACTTCGAATTGCTGCCAATGACGTTTTAATAAACGGTTCCGTCCCATCGAAGCCAGGGCAAAAAGTTCGTCATAACGACCGCATTGAAATTACGATTCCTCCGCCGCCACCATCAAAAGCAGTTCCCGAAGATATTCCATTGCGCATTGTTCATGAAGATGAGCACCTGGTGGTCATCCACAAGCCGGCTCGCATGCCTGTACACCCATCCCCCGGTCATCACAGCGGGACACTGGTCAACGCCTTGGTCTTTCGATACGGCAACCTCGCACCAGAAATCCAGCAATCGGAGGATGGTCCGAGGCCCGGTATCGTTCATCGACTGGATATGGACACAACGGGTTTAATCGTGGTGGCCCGTACAACAGAGGCGCGCGACAATCTGATGAAGCAGTTTGCCGACCGAACCGCGGGTCGAAGATACCTCGCCATCGTCCATGGTCCCCGCCTGGAAGATGAAGGCACGTGGAATACACTCCATGGTCGTCATCCCCGCAATAGAAAGCGATTCTCTTCTCGTGTGCGAGAAGGCCGTACTGCCATTACGCATTGGACTGTCTTGTCCAGAGCAAAACACGTCGCACTCATCGAGTGTCGTCTGCAAACGGGCCGTACACACCAGATTCGTGTGCACTGTTCCGACCACGGGCACCCGATAGTCAGCGACGCGCAATATGGCGGTAATCGGCCCATCCCCGGCACACTCGGCATCCCGTTTCGAAAGATAAAGCACCAAGCCTTACACGCCTACCAATTGCAGTTCAACCACCCCAAAAACGGCGAATTATGCACCTTCCAAAGCGTGCCAGAGCAACCGATGCTGCATGCGATCCAAGAAACATTTGGCCCCCTAGAAACATTGCTTTCTCTGGAACACGTACACGCTGAACGGGTTACTGCGGAATAAGACGAGCACGCAGCAGCGGATGCTTCTTCAACCAATCGATCGCCTGAGTGGCGGCCAGTTCATTGCCTTTGGCCGTAAAGTGATTGTCCGGTAAGAACAATGCCTCTGCCGGGATTTCTTTTTGACTGCGCAACGCACGATCGCCATCGAAATATGGGATGCCTCGTTCGCGAAGGGCCTGTTGTACTGGTGCCGCGTTCAACTGAAGCATGCCGTAACCATCCACCCAAAAAACGACACCAAAAGCCGGCGCGCTTTGGGAACTCCGTACTTCTTTGGCAAAGGCTACCAGTTGTTCACTATAGGCCGTTCGATAGCCTGTGAGTACACCGTGCGCTTTCAGACGGCCCAGCTTTTCCAACAATGCATCCTGTGTCATCAGATATTCTGATTC
>Ga0163179_10003043_pt1 | contig 11492 bp, 7 predicted proteins | sample AtlANTMetagenome_FD_109643 | JGI IMG/M metagenome (GOLD analysis project Ga0163179, IMG submission 109643) | Marine eukaryotic phytoplankton communities from the Atlantic Ocean - Atlantic ANT 2 Metagenome | ecosystem: Environmental > Aquatic > Marine > Oceanic | place: North Atlantic Ocean... | reverse complement strand
AAGGATTATATTTCTAACCAGTTAGGTCAATACTTAGGACGTACATATTCTACTGTTCCAACACCTAATGCTCTTGTTCAGTTAGATTCATCTGGTCGTATTAATATTGACCAACTACCTGCACTAAGACCATTTAACATCTATACGGTTGCAGATCAGGCAGCAAGATTGGCACAAGAAGGACCACTTGCTGGTGATATTACGATTCAACAGGATAACACTATATCTTACATTATGAATAATGACTTAGAAAGTCAGATTCTTGAAGTTGATCCTGATGCAAATCATGTATTCTCAACTAGTGATATTATTCTTTGTAGTCCATCTGGATCACAGGGTCAGGTAACATCATGGCTACCAGGAACTGTTAAGCAAGTTGTTATTAATAACGGTGGTACTGGATATCAAGCTGGTGATACAATTACATTCTCTACTCCTAGTGGTGGAGTTGCTGCAGTCGGTACTCTTACTATTAATGGTGGACAAATTACTGGTGTAACTTTATCAAATAAAGGATCACTATATTACACTGCACCATCAACTGCTGCATCAACTATTACAATTAATACTTCGACTGGTTCTAATGCTGTTCTTACTTCAGTCATTAGATCTAGATTAGAAGTTGATATTCTTAACTCAATTAAAGCAGTTAATACTGATACTGTTGACGATAAGACAACTCCAACTGCAATTACTATTGATATAACTGATGTTATTAACACATCAGCAGGTAACAATGCTAACTGGGTTCAGTTAACATCATCTACCATTGATGCATCATTCATTACAACTGGTGTTCTTAATGTAGCTAGATTAGGAAATATATCTTCTGACTATCCAGCAAACTCTTTAACATACTTGAGAGGTGATTCGCTATGGGCTCCTGCAATGGCATCACAAAGAATTGCAGATGATTCACCAATTATATTAGGTTCAAATAATACTGCTAGTGATTACATTAAGCAGATTCAAATCGTTAATGGTGGTGAAGGATATACTACAGGAACATATACTGATGTTCTTATGTACGGTGGTGGTGGAACCTCTGCTGGACTTAAGGGTTCATTTACTGTTGCTAATGGTGTAGTAAGTAGTTTAACTATTACTAACCCTGGTACTGGATATTCAACACCTCCTACAGTCGTATTTAAAGATAACTGGACAGATCCTGCAAACCCTGCATTCCTTAATAATATTAAAGCAGTAGCAGTTGTTTCTGGTGGAAATATTACTGCTGTTCATATGATTGACGGTGGTACAGGATTAGGTTCAAACGTTCCTTTAGTTGAGTTTACAGGTGGTGGTGGTGTTGATGCTACAGCAACAGCAGTCGTTAAAGATGGTGCTGTTAGATTCATAAACATTACTGATGGTGGTACTAACTATACTGCTGACTTTACTATCAATCCAATACCAGCTGTAATTGGTACTTCACCTACAGTTTCTGCAAGTTTAAAGGGTATCATTGCATCTGTATCTAAGATCTATGGTGACTCTGTAGTTGATATTAAGAGAGTTGATGATCTAACAGTTGCTGCAGAACCATATGGTAACTTAGGTGTTGTTAGATTACTGAAGAGTCAGTTCGAGTTTGCTGCTAATGGTGGTGCTACACTGAAGACAGGTCAAGGTTCAGGTCTTGATGCTGATACTCTTGATACTAGAGATTCAAGTTGGTTCACAGATGCATCAAATATGCAATCTGGTCTTCTACCACAAGACAGATTGAGTGGAGATTATAATATTAATGTTACAGGTAACGCTGCTACATCAACTCTACTTAATATTGGTGATACCAGAACTTCTATCTTTAATCCAGAAAACTTTGCTAGTGGTGTAGTTCTATCATGGAAGAGTAATACTCAAGGATATAATGCAGGTGAATTCCTCGCTGATGGTGGTAACTATCATAGTGTATTAACAACACGTCGCTCAGGTGCTTCTACGGACTTCTCAGGAGGTGCTTTAGGACAGATAGCACAGACAGATAACAATAACATTTACATTAGAAATAGTGGTCCTAACAATGTTGGATCATTAAGTATATCTAACGCTGGTGCTGGTTATATAAACGGTACTTATAATGACGTTATACTAAGTGGTGGTGAAGGTATAGGATTAAAAGCAAATATAACTGTTTCTGGTGGATCTATAACTTCTATCACTCTCGTAGATGGTGGTTGGGGATATAATGAAGCTGGAACTGCTTCTCCTACATTTGTTGCAGATCTACCTTATGAGCATTTTGGTACACAAAATACTAGACAGTTAACAACTCCTGCACAGATTACAGCAACTCTTGCATCTCTTGGAAGTGGTGCTGCAACTGGTAACGTATGGTCATCTTGGCGTAAGGTGTGGCATGATGGTAACGATGGAAAAGATTCTGGCTTAGATTCTGATCTATTACAAGGCAAAAATGCACGTTGGCATGAAAGTGCTCTTAACACTAATGAAGAGAAATTCTCCAATAGTAGATTACCTTATCAACAAGCATCTCATGCATTTAATGAGCATGTTAAAGTAACTGTTCCTGATCCAAATTATCAAGATAATAATGGTGGTCATTATGATCTTTATATTGAAGGTAAGAACTTAACTCAGCAAGTTGTAGATAATATTGATACTCAAGGTGGAGTATCTGGTTTACAGTGGAATCTATATACCGCTAACAATGTTAACGAAGGTACAATAAGAATTATTAGCAGAAAGATCAATCTCGATCCTGCTAACTATCTAACTGGTGTTCAGTACGTTGAGTACAATACTGAGTGGGTAGCAAACGCAACAGCAAATAAGAATGATAGAATTGTATATGGTCATAACATATACAACGTAACAAACTCTATAACTGGTTCTTACAGTTTAGGAACAACTCCTCCAACACATAACTCTGGTACGGTAACACCAGCTGGAGGTAATGCTCAACTAACCTTTGAAAGAAAGGTTGAGAATCCTTGGACAGTTCTTACTGTTGAACTAATATCTGGTAACTTATCAGAATCAATTAAGAAAATTGGTACTGCTACTGCACCTGCAGAATACTATGAGTTAACTGATTGGGGTATTTCTGATAATACAACTTACTCTAGAACTAAGGCAATTCTTGGATCTGATTCTAGTGGTAATCCTTACTTAAACTTAGGATATACTGATGTTTCTTCTACTGCATATATTGATGCCAATACCTCAGGTAACAATGTAGATTATGATTCTAGAATTCAGTTTACTGGTGGATCTAGTAGCGTAGGTACAGGTACTATTAACTTTAGATCAAATAGTGCACAAGTCAATGGTAACAATATATGGCATGAAGGTACCATAACATTTGATACTGCAAACACAGCAAACACTGGCGTTAAGCGTGATGCATCTGGTAACTTCTCTGCTGGTACTATTACAGCAGCATTGAATGGTATTGCTAATGGAAACCTACCAATCACTGGTGGAACTCTAACAGGTACGCTCACCATTGATACTACAAGTGATGATCAAATATCATTCACACAAAGTAATAAGTTTATCACCTATAATGGTGGTATACAGTTTAGAGGTAGTGGTTCTAGTTGGAACGCAAGATTCTCTACTACAAGTGGTACTGCTGCTACACAGATATTTGGTGCTTACACTCAAAACTTTGGAACTGCAATATTCCAAGTATTTGGCAATAAGACGACGGAAATTAATCTAGGTGCTAACTCAACTGATGGTCTTGTACTTAGAGGTGAGTCAAGTGGTTACTCAAGTATCAGACATTATATTGGAACTACAACCTTAGGTTACAGATTTGCATACGTGTATACTGCAGGTAACTTTGGTAATGGTACAGCAGTTGGTGATATTGTTGAGAGGGTTGAAACTGGACGTAAGTGGCACTTCAAGGCAGGTGCTAATATCAGTACACTGTGTCTAGATGACGCTAGACGTGTTGCTGTTAACCAAAGTAGTACAAACTCTAGTTACCAGTTCTATGTAAATGGTTCTATCGGTGCAGTAAGTAAATCATTCTGTATTGATCACCCAACTAAGGAAGATCATAAGTTACATCATGGTTCACTTGAAGGTCCAGAACATGCAGTATATGTAAGAGGACGTGTAAACAATGGTGTTATACATCTTCCAGAATACTGGAATGGATTAGTTGATATGAATACAGTTACAGTTCAATTAACTGCAATTGGTCCAACATCAAGAGTTGTTTGGGTTAAGAACCTACGTGATAACAAGGTTTACACAGGTGGTGGTGATGCTTTCTACTTCATACAGGCAGAGAGAAAGGATATAGATAAACTAGAGGTTGAGGTTGCGAACTAATGAAAAATTATGTAATTGTACAAACTACTGCCGTAGGCAGTATGAGGTGGATTGAAATAGATCAGAATTCTTTTGAAGAATGTGAGAGATCTCATCTTGATGATAGATTTTTAATTTCTTATACAGGGACTGCTCCTGAATTTTTAGATAAGATATCTGAAAAGTCACAGGAGTATACTAAAGAAGAAGTTATTCCTTTTTTAGTTGATCCTGATTGGTCAGTTTTTACTACACTTTCTGATACTGACTTAAGTGAAGTTACTAGAAAAGAACAATTTTACGAGGGTATAATCTAATGGGAGTCGTAAATGGGAAAATACATCTTGGTGATTTTTATAATGGTGACTTTGAAATGGGTTCCCGTGATGGATGGACAGTAGGTACTTCAGAGATATTTTCAGGTGATTCTGGTGATGATACACAAGGATCAAATAATTGTTTAAGAACATCTAGTAGATGGAGTAGTTCTGGTTGGAATAATATAACCTCAGTTTCAGATGATAGTTATATACCAGTAGATCCAACAAAAACATATACATTATCATATAGAGTTAAAGGATATAGAACTTCTAGTACTGGGAGACAACCTCAACATTATTTGGGATTTACTACTTTTGATTCTAGTAAAAGATTTATTGATTTAAGAAATTGTGGTGGAGTAGGTAATACAACTTTAAGTAGAGCATTAAATGTAGGTGATGCATATGCTTATATAAGCAGTTCCTCTGGTTGGTATACTGGTGCTGATGTAACTAATAATAGATATTATTTCAGAAATGTGATGTTATATCCACCAACACATCCAGAATTTAGTCCTGCACATAGATATACCCGAATAGGATATCAAGAAAGTGGTTTATATTTTAGAGCATGTGAATCAACAGGAAGTGGTACTGAGCATAGATTAACTTTATGTAACTCAAGTGATACTGCACAAAACTTTAGTTATGATGGACATGCATGTCCTGCAGGAACTCCAGTTCATAGAGGTGTTGCAGGTGGAACATATAACTATACCTTTAGTAGAAAAACTTATACTGTTGGTAATCCTTGGTCAACTCAGATTGCTACTTTCTCAGGAGAGAGTAGAAATAGTGGTCAACCTTTTAGGTTTAATACAGCATATATAAGGGCAATGATTCTACATAATTATGCACACCCTAATGATGGTGGATCCTATCCATATTCAGAAACACTTTGGGATAGAATGCTTTTCATAGAAAATGAAAGCGGTACTAGATACGATTTTAACTTAGCTAATCAGTAATTATGGCAACACATATTTCTAATTTTGTTGATAAAAGTGAGGATTTAGAATTCCTTATAGATGGTAATGTTAATAATATAGATGGTCAAACATGGAAGGGTGCTAACTTTGATGTTGTTATGGTAAATAGTCCAACATATACACAACTGAATACTATTGGGTATTGGACATTTAATGGATCAAATCAGTATGGATATATTAAAGAATGTAACTATGGTGTGAGTCCTACTGGTAGTGATCATGGAGTATTTTATGAATTAACATGTCACGTTTGGGCAAATACAACTTACAATACTACTGCTTCTTGGAGTAGTAATTGGGCTTGGATTGATTATGACAGATCAGAAGTTTTTAATATGTTTCCTACTGCATCTGGTCAAATAGGTTTTGCTGGTAAAGATGGTTATAATGATTATTTTGATAGATTTACTACTGTTACTATGAATGATGGTAACTGGCATCTATGCACTTGTGTGTATAGTAGTTATGCTAAATCATTAAAAACATATCTTGATGGAGATCTCGTTCAGACATGGACCTTCGCTAATGCTGGTTACTTAGGTAATCGAAGTAGAAGATGGGGATTCATCGGTGATGGTTCTGAAGCTGGTAGTGAGAACTCCAGTAGGAATGGTATATATTATGATGGTAAAATTGCCAGAATTGTACTTTTAAAAGCTGCCCACACAGATGCACAGGTTGCAGATGAGTGGAGAAAGCATAAAGGTCGTTTTGGATTATAAATAAATAAAAAGCTAAAAGTATGGCTAATTCTGATAAGGATATTTTAATAACCCCGAATAAGAGTCAGTCGGCTTTACCTGAAATAAGTTTTGTCGGATCAGGTAATGCACCAATAACTCTTAAAGTTTTAGATGATAACTCGTGTTCATTTGAAGGATCATCTGGGCAGCTTTTTTCTGTAGATAATAATCTCACAACTGGTAATATATTCACAGTAAATGATATTGGTGGTATTCCTAGTATTGCAGTAAATGCAAATGGTAGAATTGACCTTGCTAGGTACCATGGTAGTGTAAATATAGGTCCAAATCAAACCGCCACTGATAAAGAACTTGGTGTTACTGGTCAAATTCATATAACAAGTAAAGCAGGTAGTAGTACTCAAGCAGCTATTCACTTTAGTGAAAATGGTACTATAGATGGTACTGGTGACATGTATATATGTTATGAAGGACCAAACACAAGTAATGATTACCTCTCTGTTAGAACAAGTGGAGGTACAAGTGTACTTAATATTACAGATACTGCTGCAGTTGGTATAAACAACACTGATCCAAAGCAGATGTTCCACTTAACTGGTGGACATAATAATACTGTTATGAGAATGACATTACCAGCTGCCTCTAATGGTGCTGGTAATGGTGATGTTAACTTACAACTATGGGTATCTGAACCAGGTAGAACTTGGGATGGTGCAGGTATTGGTGCTAACGTTGTTAATTATTATACACAATACTACCCATCTTCTGCTAGTGACACTAGTAACAGTTATTTCCCAAGATTAAACACTAGTTTAGGTCAGGCATATATTAGATTTCTTGCAAATCCTGGCAGAATTGAGTTCTCCACAATGGAGACAAACGGAACTACCTATAGAGAAACAATCCATATGCGTTATGGATGTCTTGGTATTAATACACAACCTAGTGGATCTTGGAGGTTGCAAGTTAATGGTGACATCAACGTCCAAAATGGTGTTTATCGACTAAATGGTAATGAGTTTACTACACTTCCAACACAGGATGATGCTACTAGAGGTTCATATCTAGTATCTGATGGATCTAATGGTGCTTTCTGGGCGTATCCAGGTGCTAGTAACACCTCTTCAACATTTAGTGGATGGAGATATAGAAGTTTAATTACTCATGGATATATTGCAGGTGGATATAAAGGATCTCAGCCATGGAGATCAGTAAACAAAACGTGGCATCATACTGACACTACCATGTATTGTGGTGAGCAGTTAGATAGAGCAGGTGCTTATTGTGATGGTACATGGGGTGACTATCAGGCATATGTTCATGGTACTGTGAACTCATTCCAAGGTAACTCCAGTCATACCTCAAGTTATAACGGTCATACTGGTATTTGCAGAAACCAAGGTGATGGTAGATTCTCTCAGCACAACTATGGTTGGGATGATAATGAACCCAAAAACGTTATGGGATATGGTACTACTGGTGGTTGGTCAATGAACACTGGTAGAAATGACGCTGGATGTGCTAGTAATCAAATAGGACAGGCAGGATATATAACTGGAGGTGGTAGTAGTGAGACCAACAAACTACATTTCCCAACTGAGATCATGTATACAACTAATGGATCTGGTTATTCAAATGACTGGGTTGCTGGTGTTGGTGGTGAAACAAGAGGTTATTTCTCTTGGAGTAATGGTGGTCAACAATATATAACTTATAGTAACGATAGTTGGTCTAATACCAATGCAATGGGTGGTAATAGAGGGTGGTGTAAAGCACTTCCTACTAAGCATGGTCATTTCTACATATGTACAAGTAACAACGTAACTACTCCTATCCGTAAGGTAAGAGATAGTGATGGTGCTGATTTAGGAAACTTTAATAGATCTAGATCAGCTGGTGAAGAGAATATGGAAATGGGTCAAGATTGGGGTTATAAACTAGGTGACTATAATGGTCAGCAGAATAACCAAACTGAAAAATGGAATTATTCAAATGATTCTATTACTGCTATGGGTGCAGCAACTAGACCTAAAGGACATTATGGACAATCATCTGCAGCATGTTCATCATTTGCAGCAGCAGTAACAGTAAACCAGCCAACTTAAAATGAAGTATTTAATTATTAAACAATCCTGTTTAGATACCACACAATTTGATAGTGGTGTATGGGATAGTAGATTTACATTTAATGAAATGTATGATCTTCAAAATCTTTCTTGTATAGAAATATCTGAGGAATTGTATGGTATACACCATAAAGGTTGGGGAGGTAAGTACATAGAAATTACAAAAGATTTAGCAACAAATGGATCAACTTTCTTCTCAGAAGTAAGAGATGTATCTAAGGTTTGGGAAGTAGGTGATGGTGTTCCTGAAGGTCTGACTGAAGAGCAGATGAGGAATATGGACTATCCAGATGGTGCGAAATATGGTAAAGTCCCAGTAACAATGACTGATGAAATTAAATTAGATACTTTAAATTTCATGAAAATCTTTGCTAAAGAATTGATTGAAGATGAATATGAAAAGAGATTCTTATCTCTCAGAGACACTGGTTTATTAGAAGTTGCATCATGGGAAATACAAAAGCATGAAGCAAGAGAACATTTGGCAGGTGCAGGTGGTAATACACCATTTTTAGATTACCTTGCAACACAGCATAGTACGGATCAAACAGTATTAGCAAATAAGATCTTATCTAAGGCAGAATCATATGAGGATAAGGTATCTACATTATTGGTTGCTATGCAAAAACTATTGAAACAGTTTGAAAATACTACTTCTATAAAAGATATAAATACGTTATATGAGGATTACCTTGGTGTCTTGATGCCTACAATACAGGCGATAGAGATGGGTAGGACTGTATCCAATACAGATTGGGAACGTAAACCTGAGTATGAGGTAAAAGCGAATGAGTACAACTTCTGAGTATTTACATAGTAATGATGACAATGATGTTATTAATGCAGAAGTAAAAGACATTAAACTTAGCAAAGAATATATTGATGAGTTTGGTGTATCTGAATTAGATTGGAAGGTGCTTGAAGGAGCACTCCATATGGATTCCACCATGACTCCATATCAGTGTCAACATTTTGTTGCTGATAGTCAACTGACACCATGGAGAAAAACAAGACAAGCAATGTTGGAATTAGAGACAAGGTATCATGCCTATGTCGAAGTTAAGCATAGTTTGAAGAAATCTATTGTTCAGCGTAAGTTGATGGTAAGAGATTTGGAAGAGACCGAAGACGAAATTAAAAAAGAATTAATTGAAATTGATTTAAGTAAACTTGATTATGATATTACTATCTGGAAAAGAAAATATTATCAAGCACAATCAGAAATTAATATCTTCTTAAAAATTGCTAAGAAAGTAATTAAGACAGAAGATGATATTAAAAATATCACTGATTATAATGAGGATGAAGAAAGAAATTACTGGATTGCTCGTATGGGTAAGCAAGCTGCCATGGATATTGTTTCTTTTGGTAGAATAACTTCAGGTAATATGGATTCATTAACTTTAATGCCAGAACAAGATCAGGTTAAGGCATTACAGATTGCTACTAGATACTCATCTATGGTTATGGGTGGTGTTGATAAGATAAATAAACAGTTACAACCTGAACTACAAAAGTTTATGGTTGGTGATAAACTAACTACTAAACTAATAGAGGACGGAGAAAAACCATGACTGATTGGGCAGCTATAAAGGATGTTAGATGTAAAGCAATGCTTCCTATCATTCAATATCAATTGGATGCTGAGAATCCAACAGCAGTAAACGAATCTAAGTTATTAGAATTTGCAGAAGCAAACAAAGATATCATCGAAGGTGGTAACGAACAACTTTTTATTAATGCAGTAGTGAAAGATTATGAAGATTTTCTCGCTTCCAATTAACCCCAAACTTGAAGAAGAATTTATTTATTCTGACTTCATACCTTTTTTACAAGAACATAAACATTTAATATCTGATTTATATTTTACCTGTCGTATGCCTCCTTTTTTACAGGATGCTATGGGTGATGTATTTGAGACAGATATGAGAATGACTACTATGAATGCTTTGCATATTAGTAGGGAAGTAGATATACCATTGTCTGCTACATTTAATAACATATATGTAGTACCAAATCAAAGGAACTTAGATACTTGGATAGAACATTTTAAACCTTTATATAATGAAGGTTGTAGAATAGTAACTTTACCTCATACATCTTGGGTATTAACTGGACAGATACAAAGAGAGTTTCCAGATCTTTATATCAAGAATACTATTCTAAGAGAAGTAACAAAAGCAAATGATATAGTCCAATTATCTCAAGCAGGATTTAACTACGTTAATCTTGATAGAGATCTTATGCGAGATAGAGATCAACTATTAAGAATAAAACAAGCAAAAGAATATTGTGATAATGATCTTAAAATTTCATTATTAGTTAATGAGGGATGTTGGGGTGGATGCCCCATAATGCCAGAGCATTATCATTATAATAATTCTAGGATGCCTAATGATCCACAGTATTTTGATGATCCAATAAGTAGAGTTTCATGTTCCCTTTGGGATGTAAAGGATCCAGCAGCATCATTAAAGGCAGCTAATTTACCACCATGGAAAAAAGATTGGGAAGAAATTCTTGATCTGGGTGTTGATGTCTTTAAATTACATGGCAGAGAAAATGCTATGAGATTAAAAGAATCTATGGATATAATCAAACGATGGAATAAGGATGAAGAACTTTTATTTCCAGAGTTTGAAGATTATATGGAGGATACATCAATAGCAGAGAGACCTATTGATGTTTGGAGAAAAAAGATCAAGACCTGTAAATTTGATTGTTGGGATTGTAACTACTGTGATACTGTAGCTAAGAATTATGTAGATAAGAAAGGATTATCTTTACATCCCTATGTTGAGCGTGTGTTAAGATCTATAGATGATGCTGCAATGTTTAAGAGTGGATTTGAGCATCGTTATACTATACCAGGATTTACATCTAATAGAGTTCGTCATTTCTTGAATAATTTATGTGCAGAATCTCCAACAGTATATCTAGAATTAGGTTGCTATACTGGTAGTACCTTCTATGCTGCTACACATAAAAATGGTATAATAGCAGCATATGCTGTTGATAATTTTGAATCAACAGAACTAGAACCTTTCCGAGAGGAAGTTT
>Ga0163179_10003042_pt1 | contig 11492 bp, 5 predicted proteins | sample AtlANTMetagenome_FD_109643 | JGI IMG/M metagenome (GOLD analysis project Ga0163179, IMG submission 109643) | Marine eukaryotic phytoplankton communities from the Atlantic Ocean - Atlantic ANT 2 Metagenome | ecosystem: Environmental > Aquatic > Marine > Oceanic | place: North Atlantic Ocean... | reverse complement strand
TTGCGGCAGCTGCGGGAATTGGCTCCAGCGACCGGATCGCAGTTGCCATTGCTGGAAGTCAGAAGACTTTGATGCTTGGCTTGTAGGTGGCCATTAATTACTTCGGTGGTCCCGTTCTGATTCCGCTTGTCATCTATCACGTGGTGCAATTGCTGATGGATACGGTTGTGGCGGATTTATGGCGACGCAGAACAGAAATGCCTTAATCGGAATCGTTGTTGACCAACGTTCGTAGAACACCGCGAAAGGTTTCAAGTGCCGTTTCATCGAAGAGCACGAAGAGGATCTCCGCGGGAGAGTCATATTCTTGGAAATAAGCGATGCAGGATGACAGGGCGATCCGGCTTGCCTCGCTCATCGGATATTGATAAGCCCCTGTACTGAGCGATGGAAATGCGATCGTTCGACATTCGTTTGATCGGGCCAGTTCGAGACATCGGCGGTAGGCGGCTTGTAACAATTGAGGCTCTCCTGCTTGGCCGCCCTGCCAAATTGGACCGACGGCATGAAACACGTATTTTGCCGATAAATTGCCCGCTGAACTGATGACGGCTGAGCCTGTTGGACAACCATTCGGATATCGCTCACAAGTTTCTTGCATGATGGTTGGGCCACCTCGACGGTGGATTGCGCCGTCCACGCCTCCACCGCCGGCCAATTGTGAGTTGGCAGCATTGACGATCGCATCCACTACCTGAGTGGTGATGTCGCCCTGGATGAGTGAGATTTTGTGCTCGTTCTGAGTCCAATAATCCATCAAGCGTTTCCTTTTTCCCGATTCAAGCGGCCCGGAGATGAATGAACCAGTGTGAACGATCAGTATTGCTGCAGGAAAGAACGGATGGAAACTCAAAGTGCCTGGCCATCCAGAAAAGAACAAAGAAAAGAAACATGTCCCAGAATGACGAAGAACTCTATGGCGATTTTGCGCGCTCTCGTAATCCCTCTTGTGAGCCGATAGTTATGAGAAAAGTTCTGATTTTGATGTTTGTAGCGGTTCTGGGATCCGGCGATGGATATGGTCGAGATCTCTACGTGAACAACCTGACCGGTGACGACCAATCGACCGGCGAGACGGATCAAAACATCTCAAACCATGTGGGGCCGGTTCGCTCAATTAAACGCGCCGTTGCGCTGGCTAATTTTGGCGATCGGATTGTTCTGGCCAACACGGGCGTTCCCTATCGAGAGCAGGTGTCGCTGCAGGGTGCGAGGAATAGCGGTTCAGCCCGATTTCCATTTGTCCTGGAGGGAAACGGAGCTGAGCTGGATGGTACGGCGGGTATCTCCCCTGAACTCTGGAAACCGGGCGGGGTTGGATTGATCCGGTTTCAACCGCCGCGGATCAGTTTTCAGCAACTTTTCCTGGCTGGTCAACCACTGCCTGAGTTTTCAATCGCTGACGCTACTATGAAGGAGATGCCGGCAGGATCGTGGTGCATGTTCAAGCAGTCGATCTACTATCGACCGCAACCTGATATCGCTCTCTTCGATCATGACTTGTCCGTTTCTGTCCGACGTGTTGGCGTCACGCTCTACAACGTCCGGCACGTTGTCGTTAGCAATTTAGTGATCCGCGGATTTCAATACGATGGCGTTAATGCGCATGACAATGCTTTTGACTGTCGCCTTGATGGACTGACATGTCGCTGGAATGGCCGAAGCGGTCTATCCGTTGGTGGTGCTTCAAGAGTCAAGGTCGTAAATTGCATGTTGGAGAACAATGGCGTCGTCCAATTAAGAACAGAAGGATGGTCGCGGGTTGTCGTCGAAGGGACCAAGATGATTGGAGATCGATCCTGGGAGATGGACGGCGGTCGTCTCCGAATCGACGGTGAGGATCAGCAGCGAAAAGAGAAGGTTGCGAATCGCGATTCGGCTCCGCTCAATCGGCCCTAGCTCTGTCTGATTTTCATTTCTCGCGTCATTCCCGTTCACTCGTCTGTTTCTGCTGTATCTCCGCCTCGGCCTCTCGAAGAGCTTTGGCGACTTCACGATGGTGCGTCCAATAGAAGACGACACCAATCATGGCCACCATAATCGTTGCTAGCCGGAAGCAACTGGCAACGACGATTCCCCGACCTTGCTGGGACGGTGGGCTCAGATGGTTGTACATGTAATCCATCGCCAGTTCATACGTTCCCAGGCCACCCGGCGAAATCGGCAATGCCGCGAAAACGGACGCGATTGGGTTGGCGACAAACATGTCCGCCATCGAAGGTGTTTCGGCGTAAAGGCCTGTCGCCGCAAAATACACTCCCATCGCCGACAGGATATGAACAAGCAGACTCAAGGCACCGATGGCCAGCAAAGTGATACGATCGTCGCGAAACAACTGAATCGCATCTAACAATCGTTGGAAACGTGTCCCAAAACGAGTGATTTCAGTGAGCCGCAGTACCCACGAACTTTTGGCGATCGCGGGTGTCAGAATGACGACGCAACCGATTGTCCCCGCCGCCGTCAGTAGGTAGGTCGCCTTGGCGATGGTCGCAATTGCAGGGCTGATCGCGCTAACGCCCGAAATGAGTAAGGCCGACGATGCCACAATTAACAGCCCGTACAGGCCGCAGGCCCGATCGACGAGGATGGAACTGATGGCAGCAGCACGTCGTTCTTTGTGTTCTCTTGCAATAAAAAAAGCCTTCACTACATCGCCGCCCACTTGGCCTAAAGAGATGAAGTTCATTAGCTGTCCTAAGAAGCCCAGTCGCATCGTGTCTCGCAGGCGTATCGGAATGTGAAGCGTCCTCAGAAGCAGATGCCATCGAACGAAAGTCACCAGGATTGAAGAAATGACCAATCCGAAACAGGCGTACAAGCGCCAGGGTGATCGAGGACCATTTAACAGCAGCTCAATCGCCTCCGGATTGTTCCGCCAGGTTCGCCAGAACAGACCGATGATCAGGCCGATCGGGATAATCAATCCCAGCCAACTCGCAATCCGTCGCAACGTTGGATGATTCATGCGGCCGAACCACTGAAATCGGTGTGAAAGAGCGACACGAATGACGGTCCTTGACAATAGAACTTAGCGGTGATAACGTTTTCTGTTTGGATCATACCCGAATCATCTCGGGGGATTAGCTCAGTTGGGAGAGCGCTTGAATGGCATTCAAGAGGTCAGGGGTTCAAGTCCCCTATCCTCCACTGTGAACGAACCCGATTTGAGATTTTTCTCGAATCGGGTTTTTTCGTGCCCGATTGGTTTAGCCTACTTTTTCGTGGGTCACAAGCGTTCCACTGACGAAGGTGGATTGGCCACTGGTCCCCACGAACGATTCGATACGATAGCAAAAATAGGCAATCATAGGCAGCCTTTCTGTTTGAATTCTATCGATTGCCTGGAAGCCTCTGCAAAGCTTGTACAGGTTGCAATTCTTTGCCGTTCGATGAATGGATATGTCTGTCGCTGGAAGAGAGACACGTGATCTGACAGAGTCAAGCGAGCCTGCTATCGATCAGTCAGCATAGCCACCGAATTGAAAGGCGAATACCAGATCCGACGAGTCGAACTCACCGTCACAGTTCCAGTCGCCTGTCGCCCAGACCGAGTTGTTCGGCAGATCATCATCATATTGACCGGCCTGGAAAATCTGCACCAGATCCGATGAATTAAATTGGTCGTCGAGATTGGCGTCACCAATGGTGGAGCCGATGCCGTTTGTGACCAGTTCGACCAGATCGTCCGTATTGGTTAGTCCATCCTCGGTCAAATCTTTGGAAGGATCGGAGGTGCGAATCGCCAGGCACATCGTTGCAATGTCAGCATCATCGATCGATCCGTCCTGATTGAAGTCGCCTGGGTGATCGACCAGCGTGAAGGATGCTTGGGTGAGTGCCGACCATTCCCCATTGAGCAGAGCGCGTGAGCGAATTGAGGTGGCACTACGAATGGAGATTGTCTGTTCGTAGGAGAGTGCTGTTGGCGAGGTCTCTCCGCCGGGTTGTCGCGGGTCCGTTCCGTCGAGCGTGAACAAGATCTGGGCCGCTGGCGTTTCGTGGCTGAGCGTCAACTCGAAGCCCGTTTTGACGGCGCCACCGTGACGATTTAATTCGGGAGCCGAGACATTGGGGAAGAGCTGTTCGTCACGGAAATCTTCCAGCACAATGGCAGGTCTGGCAACGAAGAATTCGTTGAGGATCCAATCTCGTTCCGCAGCCCAGACCCCGTCAGGGACGTCGGGAGTTCGACGCCGTACATCGCCCCATCGCGCCGCCTGGCCAACGAGTGCCGCTTCGATCTCGTTTGCCCTTGCCTGGTAAACTTCGGCAGCGCGACTTGAGGTGAGTGCTCCATCATTGAATAGATGCTTTTGCAAACGATCTGCGAATTGCAGTCGGAATTCTGGATCCTTCTTCAGGAGTCGATAGATTTCGCCGGGACCGTTACGGGTGTCGACCGTACCCACGTCTCTGCGTCGTCCTGCAAGGTCGACGTCTAAAATGCGTTCCTTGATGGGCCCTGGATAGTTGACACCAATACCCAGTCCCACCTCGGAGTCCCAAACCAAAAACGTGAATCGCTCTCCATCGGCGCGCCGACGAACGGCATTCCAGTTATGGTCTGGCCAATCCCAGTTGCCCATGTAGATGTTGACAATCATGTAATCGACAAAGTTATCGACGTCGAGCAACTCGGGGACGCGATCATATTCCTCGCTCCGCACTCTGCGCAGCAGTTCGTTCCAGGCGGTCAGATTTCCGCTGTTAGCTGTTTCATCTACGATGACGTCATATTCTTCATCACCACCGCCCAGGTGAGCTGCGGCAAAGTCATCATCGGGACGCTCCATCAAGCCGTATAGTCCCCAATAGAATCCGTTGATGTAAACATGAACATACTTGCCGGGAACATGGGGATGGCCCATTTCTCGTTGCATGTCCTGAGCCCATTGGTCGCGCATGAACTGTGCGATCCGCCCCGTGGTTGTATTAATACTGGTCCAGTTGTCACTCGACTGAGCGTTTAGCACCAGCGAGTCGAACTCGTCAACGCTCGAGTCGGCAAACAGCGGAAAGCGGAGCTTGCCTTCGCCATACTCGTTACGGAAGTGCATGCGCAATGAATGTTGGGGTGTCGCTTCCGGTTGACGTGAATATCCGCCGTGCACTCTCAGCCCCGCATCGATTTGGAATTCGTCATTATTTTGGGGGTCGAAGTATTCAACAGAAACCGGCTTCTCCCAAGATCGACCTCGCTCAACAGTGTTCGAATAGATTCCTTCGCTACCAAAAAAATCGTCTGCATCAATGGTGAGTGAAACGGACGGCAGCGATTTCAGATCGTCCAAAATGGTTTCTTGATAGGGTGATTGATCCACAATCTCTGGGTCCATCTCGTAGTCGGCCCTCATCCTTCCCCAGCGTTTCGGGTGTCCTTCGGGTAGCTTGGGCTGCCGAAGAACATCTGCCAGAAAAACGTAGGAGTGCGTGATGGCTTTGGAGGGCAAGTATCCTTCCTTGACGGCGGCCACGCGAAGCGTCGTCGTCGTTTGGATCAGAAGCCGGCCGACGGGAGCTGACTGTGAATTTGCGGGCGAGATGATGGTGCCATTTGTGAGCGTTGGCTCACTTCCATCCAGGGTGTAGATCAGGCTGGCACCTAGCGTTGCCGCCGTTAGATCGACCTCGAAGGGATCGCTATAAAAGCCTCGCGTGCGGCTGAACGTCGCTTGTTCGACAAGACCCTTCAGAGGAACGCCATTGATTTCACCCGGGGTCGAATCGGGGAAAAATCCGGGTGAGAAACGATCCGGTTGTTGTTCGCCAATCAATTCCGCGGCGATGAAAAAATCATCATCGTTGGTAGCACTGTTGAGTGCTTGGATGGCCAAAACGTTGCGTCCCTGCCTCAAGGCTTGGACCTGATCGCTTACATCAAACTCTTCGAAAACGATGTCTCGACCTCCGGTTTCGAACAATGCTTTACCACCCTGCTGAGCCAACAGTTCGAGATCGGTTGCCTGGAGAGCCGTGTTACGGAGCACCAGCAGGTCATCGATATTGCCCGCGAGTTGTTCATTGGCGGTGCCGCCGCCATCGTGCGGATCTTCACCGACGAATAGATCGAGCGGCATTTCCAGCGGGCCGCTACCTAGCTGGCCCGTCGCAACCAACTCTCCGTCCAAATAAAGCTGGACGAATCCATCATCATAGGTGGCGGCAAAATGATGATAGCCGTCGACCTGGAGCTGATCTGGAACGGCGTCCGTCTGGATGACCCCGCGGTTACCGATGATGAATCTTATGCCGGGTATTTGTTGACCACTCGGGTCAATGTCAAAGATGAGTCTTTCGGAGCCGACCGCACCCGTTCCATTGAAATTGGAAAACAGTCGCTGGTGTCGGTTGGCTGCATCAACGTGCATAGCCAGAGTAAATTGGCTGCCTAAATTACGCGTCTCTGGCAACTGGATTCGATTAAAGATGTTCGGCGGTCCTGGCGACCCCGGTAATCGAAGCGATCGCTCGCCAAACGCAGCCCGATTAGACGTTGTATCGACGCTACCACCACTGTTGAAAACAGGTTCCTGGGATCCATCTGCGGTGAGTTGATCGGTGACCGATTGTCCGCCATCGTCTTCAAACGAATACCAGATCGCTCGCTCCGTTGGATCAACAACCAGGCTTTCGCCTAACACATGATGGGATGCCGTCGCGTGAGCATCATGAGTTAATGATTCCGGGGCGTTTTGCGATGCAATGCGAGTTCCATTCAGATAGGCGACAAAGCCATCGTCGGCAGCGACTTGCAATCTCAACGCGTCGAAGGAAATAGCTTCGTCAGTCTCAAATGGAATTCGTAGCCAGGCGGAACTATTCAAACCCTGCATCGACCCACTTACGTCACTTTGAATCGACGCTTGCAGAGCTGCCGAGTCACTGAAGCCCAGCGGAGTCGTGACCTCCGACCAGTTCGTCAGTTCCGGCGCATCGACAAAATCGGTTTGCATCCAATCGTCTGCTGATTCAGAAGTTGGTACCAGGAACCGAGTAGCCGAATCTCGGCTCACCAGCGCTTCTTGCACGGGCACTATGACGCGTCCATACGAGATGTCGGAAGCCTGACGCGGATAATCCTCAGTTGCAGACCCGTAGTCACTCACGACTGATGTGCCATCAGGCTTGACCAGGCCAAGATATTCGCCGCCCGCACTGAGACGAAAATTCGTGTGAAGATTTCCGGCTGGATCGACCGCGTCATTACCAGAGGCAAAAACGATTTTGAAATTGCTGGCGTTCAGCGTAGTCGCTGGAAAACGCCATTTTTTCAGATCTTCTGGATCGTCGGTGAGATACCAACCTTCCAGATTGACCGCTTCGTCGCCCGCGTTGTACAGCTCAATCCAATCCGGTGAACCGGGAGGAGCATTGCTATCCAGCAGGCTGTCGCGATTGCTGGCCATGAACTCCGAAATCACGGGGATTCCCGTCAGCAGGTGACGGTGCTCCAAGGTCTCTAATCGGAGGCTGGTTCGGCGATTTCGTGCCACGGTTCGTTTCATCTGCGGTTGGTTCTGCGGTTTGCAAGGAATCCTAGGAAGGCGATACCGAATAACATCAAGGAGCCCGGTTCAGGGACGGCTTGTGCGCCGCGTGTACCCTGCTCGTAACCACCATCGACAAACGCGGTGACGAGGTCGCCGGAGCCGAACCGCAAGTCGCCGTTCCAGTCACCTTGCTCCCAGGTTGCATCCTGATCAAGTTCGAACAAGCCAGCCGCGAAGACCACAACAAGATCGGTCGAATTGAATTCACCGTCCAGATTCGCGTCACCCAACCAGGTCTGCTTTAGATCTCGGACCCAAACGCTGATGTCGCTGGCATTCACGAATCCGTCGTTGTCGAGATCGAATTCGGGGGGATGGTTCCCCGCGGCAGATTCAGCACTCAGTCGATTAATGTCTGCGACGTCGAGGAGACCGTCGCCATTGAAGTCGCCCGTCACTCCTCCGAGTCCCAGGAATTCGGCGGCGCCGACCGCAGCCAGTTGAGCGACGTCGTTTTCGTTCAACGCCCGACTGAGAACCAGAACGTCATCCATGATGCCGATGTAGTTTTCGTTAACAATGCCACCCGAGTCTTCACCAATCTTCAAGGGCGTTGTGCCCAAGTCGATTTCGCCGAACGACGCGTCACCCTCCCCAACTAATTCGCCATCGAGGTAGAGATTGACGCTACCATCGTCGTAGACCGCGGTCAGTAAATGGTCTTCATTCGTCGAAAAGGTTACGTCCGACATTACACTCTCGCCCCCTGGCAGCAATAGTCGCATGCCGATGTTCTCGATGGAGGCGAAAGGATCGAAATCGAAAACCAATTCTTCCGGACCAATGGGACCAGTTCCTTTGAAGCTACTGAATAATCGTGTCAGGCCATCAAAGGGAAAACCGCCACCCGAGACGTTGACCACGGCTGATAGGGTGAACTGTTCACCAAGGTTGCCAACTTCACCCAGGTCAATTTGACTGAAAATCGACGACTCTTCAGATACTGGGTGTTCGATCTGAGCGGATCCGCTGCCAAGTTTGGCATGAGTTGCCGTTTCATCGACGCGCACCTTTCGATGTGAGATTCCGTTCTGCGCCCCATCGGCCGTAAATCGATCAGAAAAGGTTTTCCCCGTGTCGCCTTCAAAGTCGTAATAAACCGCTCGTTCATTTCCGTTTGGTGTTACCACGCTGGAAACCAGATTTCCATCGGCCAACAAGGAAATGTCATTCGCCGATAAAGCTCGCTCAATCACGAGGACTTCATCAAAGTTTCCGATCAGTTGTTCATTCGCTGAGCCACCACCATCGTGCGGATCTTCGCCGATATGGATATTCATGAAGTCGTTGCTGTAACCAACGCCGACAAAGTCAGAAATCACTTCCTCACCATCGAAATAAACCACGACCTCACCGTCTTCGATCGTCATTGCATAATGATGGTAGCCCGGATCAGACATCCCGTCCGGCACGAAATCCGTTTGGACAACGGTCGAGTTGATGATCGCACGAATACCCGGGATCGTACTCCCCGAGGGATCGTGATCGAGAAAAATGGATCGCTCGGGAACGAGTCCCCCTGTTCCCTGGAAGGTTGAGAAGAGTCGAGTGAAGTCCAGATTGTCTTCGCGATTCTCGACATGCATGGCGACCGTCAGTGAGAAATCTTCATCGAATACCGTGTCAGGAATCTCAAGTGTACTGAAGGGGGGTACTCCTTCTTGCTCCTCCGGCTCTTCGAATAAAGCGGCACGATTCCCAAACGGAGCTCCCACGGGGGTCGTGGAAACAGCATTAACAAAACGACCGTCTTGCGAGCCATCCTCAGTGAGTTTGTCGATCGCAAACCTCGAGTTCGTATCTTCGAAGTCCAAGTAGATGTCAACTGCCAGCAAATTCGAAGTCAGCATGCCAACTAGTAAGATGGCGAGGGTTGGGAGTAGTTGCTTTTTCATTGCAATTTTCGTTCTGATTGGAGTGCGCAAGGATGATCGGTCCATGGGCAAGATTTTATGCTAACCGTTTGTGATGTCTATTGTTCGAACTCTTTAATTTCCGCAAAATCGATGGAAGAACACGAATGTCGATGTTTCCAACGTCGTCGTTCGATTGTAATCTAGTCACGGCCGCCTCCGATGTCGGATCCCCCAACGATTGCGACGAAAACATCAAGCAAGACGGAGCTCGCCGTAGTTCAACAGGTAGCTGTTGCGAGTACTCCGGATCCGCTCGCTTTGCATTTCCATCGAACTTCGCATTTCCATCGAACTTCGCATTTCCATCGAACTTCGCATTTCCATCGAACTTCGCATTTCCATCGAACATAGCGTCTTGGTGACGTAATCCGTTAGAACGCAAAAGGCTGTAAAAACTATTGCCGACCAGATACAACCATAAATGGCCGACAATTGAGTTGTCAAAAAATCAGTGACTCGGCCGATCCATCACTTTCAAAAAGCAGGTCAAATATAAAGCCAAAGGTTTATGATCGAGAAGAAGTGTTTACGATGGTTGACATGTTGATTGTTGCCGTTGAGCTTCGTGGAAATCTTCGGTTCAAAGCTTTCAGCAAGTGATTTCCGACGGCAGTAAATTAGAGAGGACTTTAATTCGATGGGGATCTTCTTGAAGCGTCAGGTGGGACGCATCACAACGTGTGTTTTGGTGGTGGCGTTTTTGCCATGTTTCGTTGCCGCAAATGAACAAACAATTCTTTTTGTCGATGACGCCGATATTCTCTATCGCGCCGGTTCAGAGCGAAAAATCCAACCCGCCCAAAAACGCGCCCAACCGGTCATTGCAGATGCAAAACCATGGGAATTGGCGATTGGTTACTGCAGTGTGCATCGCCAACCTGATACCGGTGAATACCAGGCCTGGTATCAGTCGTACGCTGGAGGTCGTGCAAAGGATCCCACGCGTCGTGTGGTTCTGTGTTATGCGACATCTCAAGACGGAATTGTATGGGAAAAACCAGATCTCGATCTTTTCGATTTCAATGATGAGAAGAAGACGAATATTGTTTTGGTTGGTAATGGAGGACGCAGTGTTAATTATGGTGCCGCAGTGGTTCACGATGAGGCCGAAAAGAACCCACACCGGCGCTATAAACTGGCCTATTGGGATTTTATCGACGTCGAGGGCAAACAGGTGCCAGGGCTTTGCGTCGCCTTTTCACCAGATGGGATCCATTGGGAAAAATTCGAGGCACCTCCGCGACTGCAGGGTGCCTATGGTGAACCAGGTCAACCGCCGCTGGTCAGTGAATTAGCTTCGTCACCCAAAAAACGACCGGCGATCAGCGATGTTATCGACCTGATGATCGATCCAAAGAATGGGCGATATGTGATTTATTCGAAAACTTGGATCGACGGGCCCCAGGGCGATCGCTTCTGGAAGCGAGCCGTTGTTCGCACTGAATCGAGGGACTTCATTAACTGGTCAGAACCGATCGTCGTCATGTTGCCCACCGACGATGACTTTGGCCAATTGCATGGTGCTCCCGTATTCGTTCATCACGGGGTTCATTTCTCGCTTGTGCAACGACTTGATTTCGGTGGATATGACCGCGGAGGTACCGGAAACATGCCGTCCGAATTGGCGACCAGCCGAGATGGAATTCAATGGCAGAGACCTTTCCAGGACAAAATGTTCTTGCCGGTGAGCGGTGACGGAAAATCGTTCGACGCTGGTTGCCTGTGGACCAATGGGACGCCGGTTATTTTGCAGGATGAAATTCGCTTCTATTACGGCTCCTATCCAAGTTGGAACTCCGATTTCGATAGTAGTACGACCGGAATCGGTGTTGCTTCGATTCCTCGTGATCGTTTTGCTGCCCTGCAGCCTCGTGACGAGTATGCGCAAGTCACTTTGAAGCCGCGACTTCTAACTCGCGACACCAAATTGCGAATGAATGCGGCAACCGAGTCGGGCCAGATCCAGGTCGAGTTGCTTTCGGAGGGCGGATATCGGATTCCTGGCTTTACCAAGGCCGATGCG
>Ga0163179_10003041_pt1 | contig 11493 bp, 10 predicted proteins | sample AtlANTMetagenome_FD_109643 | JGI IMG/M metagenome (GOLD analysis project Ga0163179, IMG submission 109643) | Marine eukaryotic phytoplankton communities from the Atlantic Ocean - Atlantic ANT 2 Metagenome | ecosystem: Environmental > Aquatic > Marine > Oceanic | place: North Atlantic Ocean... | reverse complement strand
TACATCTACTCGTTTTGAAGGCTGCTTTGCCGGGGGTTCAAGTGGTTATGATTGATACTGATATCAGCCGATTGCGGTTTGCCACGAAATTAGGGGCCGCTGGAGCTGCAGTGCCAGGTAAGGAGGCAGAAGATATTATCAGCGCATTCTCCGAGGGTGCAGATGCTGTGTTTGACACAGTCGGTGGCGCTGAACCCCTTAACTCCGCCTTGTCGCTAACTCGTCATGGCGGCACGGTAGTATTGTTCGCGCATGCCTCGGGTAACGAGGTAGCTTCGTTCGACCTCAATACCTTGTTTAAGTATGAACGCCGGGTGATTGGTACTTACTCGGGTGCGCTTAAAGAACAGTCGGAAATATTCGAGTTTATACGATCAGGTACACTGGACCCGACACCGCTGGTCACTCACACCATGCCGCTTGACGATTTCGCACAAGGCGTAGATTTGGCACGATCACGCCTTGCATTAAAAGTATTATTCACTCCCTCTGAAAAGAATGTAGTCGGGAAATGAACCTTCCTCAGCGTATGAAGGGGGCGATGCTGGTCGGACCTGAGAAAATTGAAATTTGTGAAGTGCCCGTTCCGGAGCCAGGTCCAGGCGAAATATTGCTTTGCGTTGAGGCGGCAACGACATGCGGCACAGACGTCAAAGTTTTCCGCCGTGGTGGACATCCTCGCATGCTAAAAACACCAACCCTATTTGGCCATGAGATGGCTGGGCGAATTGCCAAGTGTGGTGACGGCGTAAGTGGTTTTGTTGTTGGTGATCCTGTTGTAGTTGCAAATTCAGCACCTTGTTTGGAGTGCGTCTACTGTAAGTTGGAACGTGAGAACCTATGCGAGGATTTGCAGTATTTGAACGGCGCCTACGCGGAATTCGTTTTGGTACCTAAGCGATTTGTAGAGCAAAACACCCACGTTATTCCTAGAGGTCTGTCATTTGCGCGGGCGGCTTTAAGCGAGCCATTGGCCTGCGTTCTGCATGGTATTGATGCCTGCGATTTCATCCGCTACGGAGCTGCGGTTGAGACTATTATTTATGGTGGAGGTCCTATTGGCTTGCTGTTTGTGGCTGCTCTCGCCAGTGCGGGGCACCGGGTCATACTCGCCGATCCAAATCCCCAACGTCTTGAAGTTGCATCGAAAATGGGCGCGGCCGAAACCATCCTCATTGAACGCGGAGGTAGACAGGCGGACAAAGTCAAAACAGCTACCAATAGCGGCAAAGGGGGTTGGGTTGCAATAGATGCTACAGGACAACCAGAGGTATGGGTTGATGCCATTGCGTCGGTTCGTCCCGGTGGGCTGGTAAATTTATTTGGGGGTTGCGAGCCGGGCAAATCGATTCCGCTCGATACGCAGCTTCTTCATTACAGTGAAATTACTGTTAAGGGTGTCTATCATCACCGACCCGAAACGGTTCGTCGAGCATTAACTTTATTAAGTGATCCATCGTTTAAAGCAGATCCATTGCTGTCCTGTGAACGCCCAATCGAAATGGTTGAGGATGCTCTTCGCAGTATGATGCGAAAGGAAACTCTGAAAGTCGTAATAGGACAGGGAAAAAATTCCCAGGCTTAGGCGCGGCTAATCAGGCTTAAAGGCTGTAAAAAGATACCTTATGATTTGCCGCTGATGATGTCTGCTTTTTCCCGTTTAAACGTAAACCCTCGATGTTTCTTCTTCATGTCTTTCATCATTAAATTCTAGAGCTGAAGGCGCGTGGTAACAAATAATCATGATTGGAGCTATGTAAGACGATTTGATTGGGTGATGCTAAATACCTGCGGTACTAGGGGCCTTTGCTACTTTTATTTAAACGTTCTAAGAGCCGCGGTGCGAATTTGTCTCCCGCTTTGATAGCTTTGCGATACCAAGTCGCCGCCTTGGTCCGGTTGCGAGAGATGCCAAGTCCCCCCTCGTAGTGCATGCCAAGAATACGCATTGCTTCGCCATTCCCACCAGTGGCTGCATCTTCAAACCATCGTAAAGCTTCATTCACATCCTTTTTAACACCGCCAATTCCGTTACCGTAGAGTCTTCCGACCCACGTTTTTGCACTCGCCGCATAGGGGCCGTCGGGATATTGCTTCAAGAAGCCTCGGTATGCGGCAACGGTGTTTTTATTTTTGGCGGCGTTGAATGTTTTCCGTTCGGCGAGTACAGCTCGACGTTTTGCTTTCATTTCTGCTTGGTGTTTGCGTTTGGCTTCTGCGCGTCTGCGCATCTCCTTGAGGTTTTTGTTTATAGCAGACAGAGCAGCTTTGGCTTGGTCAGCATTTGGCCCATCTGAATATCTGGTAAGGTACGCTTCGTAGTCGGCTTTCTTTTTCGATGCCGAGGCTTTTTTCCATGCCACTTTCTCCTCTTTTAATTTTTCTTCTACGGCAATTTTTCTTTTTAAGTCTCCAATCGTCGCAGCGGCTTCATTCTTATGTTCGCCTTGTGGGTAAATTTCTAAATAGAGTTGATGGGATTTGATCGTATTAATACCTTTTGCAAGGTCAAAGGTGGCTGTGTCGGCTGCCTTAGCAGCTGCTTTCTTTTCGTGTTGAATTTTTTCAATAGCGTCTATTGCATTACTCCGGTATCGACCCTGCGGATATTTGGTGAGATAAGCAGTGAATGCGGAGATTTCATTTGTATTAGTCGCCTTTTGCCAGGCGACTTCTTCAATTTTATAGGCCTTGTAATGTTCGTAGCCATAGCCCATCGCTACGAGGGCACCGATCAATAAAATACCAATAAAAATGACGGCGATTAGTAATCCTTTTCGAGACTTCTCCTTGCTACGGAGCGGTGCGTCAGAGAAGGCGAGTTCTTCTGGTTTATTATTTTTCGCGGCAGTGGCGATGAACTCGAATGCTATCGTAGATTTTCCCAGGCGGACTATTGCGTTCTTTGCCAGCGGTTCTGGCTCGAAAGGGATTAGTTTTTTATCATTTACGTAAGTCCCAGTCCTGGTGTTCAAATCTTCTAAATGGACGATCCGGTTCTGGACGGTAATGCGGAGATGGCGCGCGGCGATTTTCTCGTTTGGCGCTATCCGGTCGCATATTTCGGGATCCCGGCCAATTATAAGGCCAGCCTTACCTATCAGTTCTTCGCTTTTAAGCTCAAAAAGGAAATCCACCATCGAACTATACTTCCAACTTCCCTTACGGTAATGCCACGCCGGTGAACCTACCTTTATTCGCTCTGGCCAACTGGCTTAAGAAGCGGACAAAAGTCGGCCGCTCATAAAAATTTCCGACGGCGACCGTGTGAATTTCCTTCTTGCCCCTATTTTGCCGTGTCACCGTGTTAATGACATTTTTCCAGTCACCGTTGGGAACTGTCGGCGCACCGTCGCTAAGCAGAATAATTGCATCTACGTTGTATTTCAGAGCCTCCAACAATCCAGCCATAGTCGGCGTTCCACCGTCGACCTGTCGCATCATCTGACGAACGAAGGACATGGCAATGTTTTTATTTTGGTTGGACATAGGGATAATGTTCCCTGGTGATAACCAGTGTCGTAATCGGATAGTATGAAAGGCCCGACTGCCGGGTGCGTGAAACCCAATGATACCAACTTTCTCACGACTGGTGAGAGGCTCAAATATTTTTCGCATGGTCTCTAATGTAATGCCTTGAAACCGCTTCATGCTGCTTGACATATCCATAACTAAAACGAAAGTTTCTGCATTGGTTGCAAGACCAAGGAGGGCGAACTTAACCCGTCTTTTTAATTCCGCTTCCGCTCTGGTTAACGCTTTCTTGGAACTGGTGACAGATTTGCTGGCAGCAGCAGCTTTCTGTTCGGATGCGGCAGCTTTCTGTTCCGCTGCAGCAGCACGCTCTTTTGCCTGTTTTAGCTGATTTTCCAAACCACCAGCGTTTTTTGATTCTTTTTGAAGTTTTTTAAGTGCAGCCTTGGCACTGGCTACTTTGGCTTTAGCCTTTTTTAGTTCAGCGGCGGTATTCGCTGCAGTGCTCTCTATCTCGGTAATTTGTTGGCGAAGCTGATTGTTGTCGTTAACCACGTCTTCATGCTTCAGATAGTAGGGGAGCAAGACGATAGTAACGAGAATGAACGCGCCAAGGGCGGACGCAAATAAATCGAGCGCCGACATGCTAAATATTACAAGTTCGCGATTACTGCGTTTCATTAGCCTGGCTCTTACACTCGCCGGTCTATCGCTCGTAAAGCCGGTTTATGAGATTATCAAGGCAATATTGGCCGGATAGATTGAGCGCGCGCTCCTCTCGCCCTTGAACAATATGCATGAAGAAGACCAAAATGCCGGACATCACGAGAGCTAGCAAAGTTGTGAAGAAGGCAGTGCCCAGCTTCGAGGTTAGAACACGAAGCAGGCTCTCGTCATCAGGGCGCATCTCTGCGATGCCTTCAAGTGCATTGGCAATGCCTATGACGGTACCAAGAAAACCTAGCGTTGGAATAACCCAAACGATGTAACGCAGCATGTTGTAACGAAGATCAATCTCGTGCTGGTACAGCTCTAAGCTGGAATTCAACAGAGAATTCGATTGGTCGACGGAACGGCTCGATTGGAATTGCAGGATAACCCGCGAGATGAGCCGGGTCAGAAAACACTCTTGAGTTTTTGGATCTTGGGTGACAAGTCGATAAAATTGGCCGAGATCTTCTGCCCGGAGCAACGTTTCATGATCTTCTGGTAAATATTCTCTCTTAAGCACATTTATTTCCCGCGAACTGCCACGATGACGAATCCATAGTTCGGCAAAACCGATGCCGTAAACTATCCACATTACGTTTTGAACAGTTAGCGGATAGGAAGCGAATTGACGATCGATCAGCAGCCGTTCTGCTGTACCTGACAATAAGAAATGAAATGAAATCAACAGCGCAAGCGCCGAAAAAGCCCCGATGGCTGCGGCTATTAGTCTAATTTCTGTTTCGCCCCCGATATTGATGCGCGCCATTACTCTTTCTCCACAGCAATGATCTCACCGGTATCAACGGAACGGCGGACACGACCAGTGGGTAATGTGGACTGGGCGTCAAATGAGCCGGCTCCTCGTTGCGTGCCGCCATTATTATTATAGTCACCTCCTGATAGGAAAGCGTCGAAACCATTGGGAGCTATGATCCTCATAAGATCACTGGCCGTTATATGATAGTCGCCAAACCGTAGGGGTTCGGTGGACTGAACATAATCTTGATTAAGTCGAACCCAACGGTCACCGCGCTTGCGGAACGTGCCTTTTTCACTAGCCCTGTCCGTCAAATGCAGTTTCCCGTTTCGCGCTATTACAAGTTCCGCATGGCAGGTGTCGATACTGCTTTGGTCCAAATGGATATCGCAATTCTCTCCAGAACCGATTGAAATAGTAGTAAAGGCGGGCATTGTGCCGTCAAATCCTTTGTTTTTTATCCTTTGAAGACAAGCTTATAACATATCTCAGTTGAGATGGTGGGAGAGTTCCTTTTGAGAATGTTAACACTTAGAATTTATCCCGTTAGATGGACATTTGACTTACTGCGCGTATGAATAACAGCCCAGAATGGATAACGGGAGGGAAGAGATGGACAAAAAAGCGGATTATGTCGTGGTAGGCGCTGGATCGGCGGGCTGTGTGGTGGCAAGCCGGTTAACGGAAACCGATGCGACAGTCGTGTTGCTGGAGGCAGGGCCTAAAGACCTTAACCCCATGATCCACATACCGGCCGGTTTGCGAAGTTTGCAGCACCACCCAGTCTTGAATTGGAATTATGAGACCGAGCCAGAAGAAATGACTGGTGGTAGGAGGGTTTATTGGCCCCGCGGCAAGGTTTTAGGTGGCTCCAGTTCGATCAACGGCATGCTTTACGTGCGCGGAAACGCCTTAGACTACAACACATGGGCCCAACAGGGGTGTCGCGGGTGGAGTTTCGATGATGTATTGCCTTATTTCAAAAAATCGGAAGATTTTAGGGGCGACGGCGAAGATGAATTCCGATCGAAAGGTGGCCTCCTGGCGGTCGAGCCTTATCGAACGATATTACCGCTCACTCATAAGTTCGTCGAAGCGTCAGAGCAAGCGGGTTACGAATTCAATAAAGACTATAACGGACGGTTCCAAGAGGGTGTTGCTTATTCCCAAAATACCCGCGATCATCGGTTTCGTGCATCGACGGCGCAGACATTTCTCAAAGCGGCCAAAGGAAGAAAAAATCTTGAAGTTATTACAGAGGCTTATGTAACAAAACTCATTTTTAATGATAAGCGATGTGTAGGTGTTGCCTACCGAATTGGTAACAAGGATTTTGAGGTCCGCGCTAACAAAGAAGTTATCTGCTCTGGTGGTGCGATTAACTCTCCGCATATCCTGCAACTATCTGGTATTGGTCCCGCCGATCACCTGCAGACCCTTGGCATAGAGGTGGTGCATGACTCTCCGGGTGTAGGAGCTAATTTAAATGACCATTTTGTTGTGCGCATTGTTCACAAGGTAAAAGGTGCAATAACTCTTAATCAGATTGCTGATTCTATTCGCGTTGTGCCTGAAGTTCTGAAATATGCGATTTCGGGTAATGGTGCCCTCACATTTGGTGTTACTACGGCTATGGTTTTCTGTAATAGCCGCGAGGGCCTTGCTGCGCCGGACTTACAGCTTTTGTTTGCACCTGCCAGTTCGTCGATCAAAGTGGTCGGTAAATTGGATGAAGACCCTGGCATGACGCTTTCCATTTGCCCGGTTCGCCCGCAAAGCCGTGGTACGGTGATGGCTGAAAGCCCTGATCCTATGGAAAAAGCGAAAATTCGACCCAATTACTTTGGTGTTGAAGATGACATACACGTAATGCTGTCAGGAGTTAAGCAAGGTCAGAAGATCTTCGCGCAGCCTGCCCTGCAGGAGCATAGCATAGGAGAGGCGGTGCCCGGTATGCCGATGGAAACCGCACAAGAGTGTGTGGAATTTGCAAAGCAGCGCGGCGTTACGATCTATCATCCAGTCGGTACTTGCAAAATGGGAACGGACGTTATGGCCGTGGTAGATCCGAGGCTGAAGGTAATAGGTGTAGAAGGCTTACGCGTTATTGATGCGTCTATTATGCCAGGCGTTACGACCGGTAATACAAATGCACCATCGATCATGATTGGCGAGAAGGGAGCGGCGATGATCTTGGAAGATAATTAAGCCTTAGAACTGCACTACCACACCGCCGTTAATCTGCAACATTTGCCCGTTTACAAAGCTGCCATCCTTCGAACAAAGGTAGGCGACCATGCCACCAATTTCTGTTGTAAGCCCGAGCCGGCGCATAGGATTTTCATCACGTAGCTTTGACCTATACTCGTCTTTCGATAGGTCGTAATCGTCACCCGGGAAAGTGCCCGGCGAGATGATGTTTGTAGTGATACCGAATTGGCCAAATTCATCGGACAACGATTTAGTTAGTCCCCAATTACCATGCTTAGAAACTGAGACTGCCGCAGCACCATGATAACCCCGTTGGGCGTTCATGCCGGTGAAATTGATGATACGCCCCCATTTTTTTTCGACCATGCCCGGCAGGCAGGCACGGCACAACCAAATGGTGGCATTGAGATTGACGTCTTGAACTTGCTGCCATTCTTCTTCGCTGATTTCGAGGAAACCCGCATGTGGGCGGATTGCCGCGTTATTGACGAGCACATCAATACCGCCGAATTCATCGATACCGGCCTTCGCTATGCCTTCTGCTTCTTCCTTAATGCCGACATTACCCATAGCGATGAGCGTATCTACTCCATAGGCTTCAACTTCGGCAGCGGTTTCTTCGCAAATAGTTTTATTTTTCGACCCGTTTAGAATGATATTAAACCCGGCTTCGGCAAGCCGAAGCGCGATACCCTTGCCGATCATTTGTCCGGAACCCGTAACGAGTGCAGTACGTTCTGCGCGTGCCATATGATGATATCCCCTAAGAACTGCAGTTAATTTTGGCTGTTGTAGCGTGTCAGCCGTCTTGGGGCCAGATGCGATTGGCAGCCAGTGGTGTATTAGCTTTATATGAAAGTCTCATATTGGCTAAATCGCGCGAGTTTAAAAATCGATCGCGCGCCAACTCCGTTGTGAACTGGTAAAGTACACCATGCTTGGCTGGGCCAGTCGCGGCGAGAAGTTTACGGCCACGCACCGAACCCTGCGCCAAAGCGAAGGCGGGCATTTCCTTTTGGGCCAGCCAGGCACAGTAGTCCTCTTCGTCGTTAGCTGTATTAGCGCAAGCGAATATGACCGCGTTGCCAGGGCGCTTATTAATATCAGGGCCTTCCACATCCCATTCCTCCGTAAAAACTAGGGCACAGGGATTTTGTCGCATACCGATCATCTTACGTGTGAGTTCATCCTGGGTTGTTTTAAGTTGCTTAGGGCTTGGGTCAAAAAACGTACGCGTGCTGATGCCGCCAAAAAAAGCTATGTACCGTGTGGATTGCTGGCTGCAGCCTTTATAGTGTCCAGCCCATTCATAGCCGTCGCGGGCTAATTTTTCAGGAATATGTACCTCATGGAACCAGGCGAGATACTCGCCAAGGTTCTCTTCGGTAATATCATAGATGAGAGCCCATATGGCGTTACTCATTGATGCATCTTCTGCTTTTTTGAGATTGTCGTATTATGTTTGGCACTTCATTTTAGTCCGATCTCTTTATATCATTACCCTGCAATAACCGCTTCACCTGCCGTAATTGATTTATGCATAAGGCGACGTGCCTCCGACGGGAAGGCATTACGATGATGCATGGTACAACGATTATCCCAAACGAGGATGTCACCCACTTCCCATTTATGCTCCCAGACATATTTATCTTGGCAACTATGGGCCCAAAGTTCGTCCAACAGCTCTTCGCTTTCATCTAGGCTTAGACCAAAAATATATGAGTTAAGGCGACGTCCGAGATACAAACACTTCCTGCTAGTGGCAGGGTGAACACGGACCATCGGGTGTTTAATACCGGGACAGGTTGCAGGATTTGTTGGCTCTTCATATTCAGGTCGTAAAGAACCATCGGAGCTATGTGCTTTTGAATGGTTGGCGAACTGACCATCTACTTTGATACGAAGTCTTTCGGGCAGATCATCATAGGCCTGATACATATTGAGAAAACTTGTTTCGCCGCCTTCGTCACTGACTTCTATGGCATGGAGTAGGCTTGCAGAAATAGGCACCTCCGTAAAAGAGCTATCCGTATGCCAGAAGGCCTCTCCGTCGCCTAACGAACCGCGTGGTCGCCCGCCTTCCTCAATGATATTGGAGATGATAGTGATATCGTCAGGTACTTCGTCTGGGTAATATTTCTTACGTCCCAAGCCGAGTAGTTGGTTGGCGGTTAGACCCGCGGTCCCGAAAACCTCTCGTAACCGAAGAAGATCGTCGAAGCTCAAAGATTGTCCCTTAAACAACAGTACCAAATTGTCCGTATAGGCATCGAAGATAAACGTCTGGTCGGCTTTAGAGATATTTAGTGATAAATCTATGCCAATAATCTCGGCGCCTAACGCCTTGCCGGTTTTTATGACTTCCATTGCCGCCTCGCGCATTTGTTCGTATTGAGGAGTTTAGCATGGCAAGTTAGGCAGCAAATAGTTCCCTATATTGCAAGCTACCGCCAATTAGACGATAAATCCCCGAACTAAAACATCATTCTGGGGAGTGTTTAATGTCCGCTAAAGAGTTACCCTTTGCTGGTATAAAAGTACTCGATTTAACCCATGCACGTGCGGGACCTACGTCGGTCCGTTTATTATCGGATTGGGGCGCGGACACTATCAAGATTGAGCAGCCCGAAGCAACCAGCACCGATAAAGGTAGTATCCTGGGGGCACGCACGGGTTTCGATTTACAGAACCTACATCGCAATAAGAAAAGCCTAACCGTCAACCTAAAGACTGAGGAGGGCAAAAAGCTATTTTTCGAGTTGGTGAAAAAATCTGACGTGATCGTCGAAAATTTTCGTTCGCAAACGAAAATTCGCCTTGGTGTAGATTATGAAAGTTGTGCAAAAGTAAACCCACGCATCGTCTACGGAAGTCTGTCCGGCTTTGGCCAGGATGGTCCTTATGACAACCGACCAGGTGTGGATCAAATACTTCAAGGTATGGGCGGCCTTATGTCGGTCACCGGCTTACCGGGCCAAGGGCCAGTTCGGGTCGGTATCCCTATATGTGATCTAACGTCGGGAATGTTTCTCGGGTTCGGCCTGGCAGCGGCTCTATTTGAGCGTGAAAGTTCTGGCAAAGGGCAGTGGGTTCAAACATCATTGCTGCAAGCGATCGTTGCCATGATGGATTTTCAGGCGGCTCGCTATCTAAAGGACGGTGAAATACCAAAACAGGCGGGAAACGATCACCCAACCGGTGTACCCACAGGTGTGTTTCCGACATCGGATGGACATATCAATATTGCCGCGGCAGGCGAGGTTCTGTTCGTACGGTTCTGCGGCTCGGTAGGCCTTGAATGGCTGCCGAAAGATCCACGTTTTAATACCTATGAAGGTAGGTCTAAAAACCGCAAGGAATTGAACGATGAGATCGGCAAGGTTACTTCGACAAATACTTCTCAGCATTGGGTGGATATGATGCAGGAAGTCGGCGTACCGTGCGGGCCTATTTACGATATGGGAGACGTGTTTAACGATCCGCAAGTACAACATCTGGGTATGGCTTGGCCCATGAAAGGGAGTGCCGGTGATTTCCCGGTCGTGCGGACGCCGATCGTCATGAGTCGGACTAATGTCGATGACGAGGTACGTTTGCCGACGCCTACCTTAGGTCAGCACACGGACGATATTTTGGCGGACCTTGGCTACGACGACGAAAAGATTGCCGATTTGAAAAAACGTAATATTGTTTAAATACCGCTTCAATTGAACATGAACCCTTTCACTACGATGAGAGATTTAAAGACATGAGTAGTTGGACAGCGGCACAACTTTCGTCAATTGATAAGATGTTGAACCCCAAATCGGTTGCCGTTATTGGAGCTTCAGAAAATACATCATATGGCGGGCGCTACGTTACAAAGGCGCTATCGAGCGAGGGTGCTCTTAAAGTATATCCTGTAAATCCGCGCTATGAGGAAATTCAGGGCGAGAAGGCCTATGCCAGCGTTCTAGATATTCCTGAAGTGCCGGATACGGCGGCGATAGTTGTGCCCTATCACGCAGTATTGCCATCCTTGGAGCAATGCCATGAGAAGGGTATTACATCGGCCATTGTCATATCGGCAGGATTCGCGGAGCGGGGTAATGACGAGCGAGGTGACTTGCAAGGAGAGCTGACCAAGTTTGCCGAGCGCACAGGGCTTCGAATGAGCGGTCCAAATTGTCTTGGGCTTGCTAGTGTCAAAGATAAACTATGGCTCAATGCGTCATCACGTCCAATGATGGGTGATGCCGGGCCAATAGGTTTAGTCTGCCAAAGTGGTGCGACCTTGTTCGGTCCGATTTTGGTGCGGGCCGATGAATGCGGTGTGGTTTTTAGTTACGCTACTTCCACCG
>Ga0163179_10003040_pt1 | contig 11494 bp, 9 predicted proteins | sample AtlANTMetagenome_FD_109643 | JGI IMG/M metagenome (GOLD analysis project Ga0163179, IMG submission 109643) | Marine eukaryotic phytoplankton communities from the Atlantic Ocean - Atlantic ANT 2 Metagenome | ecosystem: Environmental > Aquatic > Marine > Oceanic | place: North Atlantic Ocean... | reverse complement strand
TTTGAGATTTAGTCATCTCTGCTAGTGAAAAGTTTGCTGATAGTTTCATTACATTATACCCATTACCATTTCTAAAAATATTAAAGCTACAGCCCCCACTGTAGATAGAACTACCCAATAGATCTTATCTATCTTACCACCCAAAGCTTCTACATCCTGATGTACATGCGTAATTTTATCGTCCAGGTGTTTTAGGTGATTAGTTTTTATTAACTCTATTTCACGTTCAACGCCTTTTACATGACCATACAAAGATATAATATGTTCTCTATCGTCTTCTGGGGTTATGCCTTTAACTGTATCGTTCATTAACCTACTCCAAATATTGTGTCGTTTGTACCAAAAACTTGTTGACCTTTCAACGCTGTTTGTTGACCAGTAGCCGGTGTAGTTGTAGGCAACGCAGCTGCAGACGTTGGTATATTACTTAAACCCTGTAAGGCTTGAGATTGTAGTATAGGCAGTTGAGAAATACTAGATGTTCTAAAAGGATTAGGTGTTTCAGGTAGTTTAGCTCCAAGAGGAATACCGTCATATAATCTAATTAATCTTTTGATTAAACTTCTAGCTCTCATGTATGGATTAGGATCTCCTATTGCCCTGGCGTTATCAGCAAAAGCTTTTTCTATGTTCTCTGATGGAACAAAAGGTTTAAACTCACCTCTTTTTATAGCATCTAACTGTGTCTTAGATACCCTGTCTGCAAACTCAGAGTCTAAATTGCTTATAGGTGTCCCTAAAGTTCTAGCCGCATAGTAATCATTAAACATTTTTTCTTGTACTTTATATAACGCATCACTTGCTACTCTATATCTATCTACAATTTCTTCTGGAGATACAGGACCACCTCTTAATAGCGGTGATGTAAATTCACGTCTAGCATTGTTAATACCTGTTCTAAAGTCTGCAATTTTAAATTTCATTGCTCTTACAGGATCTATTTCAACAGCCCTAAAACCTAAGAAACCCTGTAACTCATTTCCTATTTCAAAATCTTGTCCGTATTTATCAAACTTTCCTTTTGTAATAACATCTATAGGTTCAAAAGCACGGTCTAGTCTTTTAAATTGTTCTATAGATCCAGGCATTTGTGTTTTAATAACATGAGCTAGGGCTCTACTAAATTTTTCTCCTATAGGAGTTTGGTCTGTATATAGTCTATTACCTTCACGAGTACGACCACCTCTCATAACAATATCAGAAATACCTGTTGTCCAAATTGATTCACTAACAAACGGAGATAAAGCTTCCTTAGTACCTTCTATCATTGATTTTAATACTTCTTGACCCATGTCTCCTTCATTGGCTCCTCTCTGTATACCTGTATACAAAGCAGTAAGAGGTCTAATCATAGTGTCGTATGCATTAGCGTGAGAAAAATCTATATATTTTAATCCACCATCGTCATCTCTCATTGGAATTAAAGTAGAATTTTTTGACCAGTCAGGAACAAACCTTCTCATTGCTGCCATCTCATCTTCTGTTACATCGTGTAACGCTTTGAAAGCTTCTACAGTTCCATATGGTATAGCTAAAGTAGTTGTACCCATACCAAAAGCTCTTTTTAAACCTATAGCTCTAAGAGGATAAACAATACGACCGTCATCTAAAGTGTGTTTATAATTTATTTCTTTCATCGCTCTAGAAATAATATTTCCCGAAGTTCTATATATTTCTGCAGGGAAAGATACAAAGTTACCAAGAGGCAATCTTCTTGTAGCTTTAATAAAATCGTTAACCATATCGTAGTTAGGTATATTGTTTCTAATTATATCAGCAGCTTCTTCATCTAGTTCATCAGCTGTTCTTGTTATTTTATATTTCTCATACGCCTTGCCTAGTCTTTGTCTTTCTAGTGCAAACGAAGTTATCTTCCAAAAGTCATCTTCTGCTGTATAAAAATCTTCTGTAGTCTTTTTTAATTTTGATAAAGGTCTAAACATTTCTCGTAAAGCTTTTCTAGAATTTACAGACTCACCAAAGTTTGTATCTTTTAACAATCTTTGTAAGTCTCCTAGTCTTACGTTACTGTTAACAACACCAAGTCTTAATAAATCCCTATACCTATCGTTAGCCATACGAGCCCCTGGAACCTGTAGTGCTTGAAATGCTTCTTTGAATGCAGCGGCACTATCACCAACACTAACAGTTAAACCTGGTATCAAACCATTTGCTGAAGCAAAAGCACCTGCAGATATAAAGTTACGGGCATGTGTGACAGGACTTAAAACTGTTTTTGCAAGTTGTGAGGTTGCTTTTGGATACAATAAAAAACTTTCGTACAGTTGTGTAAGAGTTGATTTATCTCTAGCTACCATAGCTGATTCTTCAATTGCTTCTGCAACACCTTTCTCTGCATACTTACCATGTAAAGGGTTTGTACTTCCTGCTTCTATCGTCTTACTAGGGTCAATCTCAATCTGTTTAATATTTCTACCAAAGTCAGACACAGCTTCCTTTTCTGTTTCTCTAAACAAACCTTTCATTGTAGCTGGCGTAAGACTGCCTGGATTGTCTTTTATAAAATCAGCTCTTTCTAAAGCTAGTTCTTTATCTTTAGTCAATAGTGTATTGTAAAACTGATTACGTCTTCCAACTAAAGACAATCTATTTGTTCCAGTAAGCATAGTTTGCATAGGGTCTTCAACTTTACCAAACAACTCTTCAATAATTTTTCTTTGATCACCTACAACATCTTCTAATGCTAACGTGCCTCTAGCTGATTCTATTTCACTAAGAGTAGTTCTGTTTACAAAGAAGTCAGGAACATCAAAATATATACCAGATGTTTTCTCTCTTGTTGTTGCTAAATCTCTAGGTGGTCTAGCTGTTTCCAATAACCTATCAACAAAAACTTCTGCTTCTCCTCTTGTTATAGGCTTACCTGCATCCTCAGCAGAATCCATAAACATTTTAATTGTTTTTTCTACAGTTTCTTCCGTAGGCTTGTAATTAAACAAAGGTATAACGCTTTTGTTTTGGAACATCTCATAAGTTGAACCAAGATAACTTCTAAACTTTTCTCCAAATATAGGAGAGAAAGCACTTCTAACTTCATCGTCCATAGAATAACCAAGACGACTAAATATATGACCCCAACCTAAACGCATTTTTCCAAAAGAATCAAAAACACCTGCGATATCTTCTTCTTTGGCACCACGATCTCTCATGGTTTTTGTAACTTTAGATATTAAACCTTTGTCCATATCACCAAAAGTTACTTTACCTATAGAATCCATAGACACGTCACCGGATAAAAGAGTGTCATTTAATTCTCTCATGAAACTTTGTCTTCCTTTGTTATCCATTTTTTTAAAAGGGTTTAAAACAAAAGGAAAGATAGCATCAATGTGTTTATCTAGTTTACGTGCTTGTTCACCGGCATAGTTAACATCCCCGGCCCGCGCTCCTATATTTCTTCGTTCGATATCAAAGTATAGTTGAGACTTCTGTCCTCTAGGTCTAAAGGCTCCAAAGAACTTATCTAATTTATCGTTGTTTGCTGATAGATCGTTTCTTCTTTTTACCAATGATTTTATAGCTGACCCTGCACCACCGACTAAACCAACCATTAATGATCCATCTAAACCAAACTTCATTCTATTTACAATTTCTTTAGATGCTTGGTTCTCATCGTTTGGATCGAGCTCCGTTGGTCCCATGCCTATCATATCTCCAAACGTACCAACACCTTCTGGATCACCTACAAAAATAGCATCACTTACTCCAGCACCGCCTGCAGCACCTAGCGTAGCTAGCAACCTACCTTTTGCATTTAGTGCTTCTTGAAACTTACCAGGTAGTTCAGGATCACTTAATTTAAAATAGTTACCATTTCTTTTATTTAATAAAGCACGTCTTGCTAATTTTTCTCCTGCTCTCCAACCATATGCACCAGGCACACCTAAATTTACAGCTATTCTAGAGAACGTTCCAAGCCAATGTTGTTCTGCTTTGTCGTCCCAATCATTTAAATTATCAAACCAGTCTTCTACTTTAGCTGCATTGTTTGTACCAACACCTAAATCCATAAGAGACGCGCCAAGTGTAAAAGCACCTTTTGGTATATCTAATAAACCAGCACCTATACCTGCTAGTAAACTTTCCATGCCACCTATTTTATTTGTAGCATCTAACATACTAGCTGTGCCAGGAGCATCTCTAGGATCTCCAACAATACCACCTATTTTATAATTCTCTCTTGTACCACCAGCTGCATTGTCTTTCATAACTTCTAGTACAGAATCACCTAGGTCTAATCCTGTTGCATTCATCATGTTTTTAACTTGTGTATCAAAATCTGTTGTAGGGTTTTGTACTGGAGGTAAACTACCATCAGCTAGTTTAACTCGACCACCATCTTTTAAACCAAAACCTGGCCTAGTTATTCCAGGGGCATCATCTGATATCAAAGAGTCCATAAACCTGTTTGTAACTTTTTGTTTTATGTCCTGTCTAACAGCTTCCCAATTGTTAGTTGTATTATAAAGAAGCTCTGCTGGATCTAACTCACCTAATCTGTCTTGTTGAGCTTTAAAATAATAATTTCTTCCTGTCTTTGGACTATTAACAAACTTATTCATAGATTGTTCTATATAATCATCAAGTAAGTTAGGTGTTACCATGTCTGCTGTTAAAGGGGCATCTATATCTCTTTTTGCTTTGTACAAAATTTCACCATCAGGTCCAAATTTTCTCATGTTTCTTGATACATCTAATAAAACAGTGTCTTCTAAAGTAAAATCTTGAAGAAACTTGTCTCCAAATAAAGTTCCTCCTGGATCAAGACTCCCTTTAGGCTCACCTAAAAAATCAATTTTATTTTTGTTAACATCAAATTTTTTAACAACAAGAACATCACCAAACTCAGAATAAATTTTATCTTGTAGTTTGTTTATTTCTTCCATTTCGTTCATTAAACGATTTTGGTCAACGGGGTCTGTTGTTTTTTTGTATTTTGCAAAAAGTTTTTCTAACAATATATTATTAGCGTCTCTTTGTTGTTCAACAGCATCATCTATTCTAGAAGCACCGCCTGTTAAAGCCTTATCTACATTTAGTTCTGCGTCTAAGTACGCAAGATCTTTTGCTCTGTATTTTGTTTTTAACCCCGCTGCATGGTGCAAATGTTTTGCTGTATCGCCTGACAACGCCGCAAGAATAGAAGTGCTACCTGCTGCTTTTTCTCTTAATGTTCTTTGTTGTTTTTTTGTACCAACAACTACATTGGCTGTTTGTGGATAACCATTGTAATGGTTTCTACCAAGCATGTTTAACATACCAGCAGACACATCTTTTCTAGCTTTTTGCATTTCATCTAAAGTTTTAAAACCAAAGTAAGGACTCATAAATAGATCATCCATGGCTTTTACTTTTTCTCTGTCAGGAAAATTTTGATAAGGAACGTTTTCTTGAAACTGTTTTACTAGTTTTTTAAAGTCATCTTCTATTTGATCACTTTTAAAAACAACACGTGCTCCTTCCTCACCTCTATTAAAACTATAAGAAACAGGTTTGTTTGAAGAAAAAGGATTAGCCTTTCCATATTTTTTTAGTTTACTTTCTTTTATTTTTTCGCCTCTTTTTTTAAAGGCATCTTCTTTTGCTTTTGCAAATTTTGGTTCTATTTCAGTTTTAAATTTTTTTGCTTCTTCTAAAGTGTCAAAAACTTTATCAACATTTAAGGATGCTGACTCACGTTTATATCTAAATTTATCACCGCGGCTTTTAAATATAAATCTAGCTATTTTAGTTGCTGGCATACTACCTCCTAACTAGAGGCCCATTCCTGTGCCTCTGCTAAGTCGTCAGTAAATTTCAAACCGCCTTCACTGTTAACCGCACAGTAAAAACCTTGTCTACCAGAAGTTCCAGGATCAGGATTTAAGAATACAGAGTTTGTAGATGCTCGTGCTGTGTCTTCGTTAAACTCGCCTTTTCTATCTACAGGCAGTGTAGAAGTAATTCCTGCGTCAATTGCTTCTTGCATTTTTCTAATTTGACCAGGAGCTGTATAGTTACCAGCTGTTATGTTTTCTATATCTGCTGCTTGCATAAGTTGATCGTTACTAAACATTTCTGTCATAGCTTGTGTAGCAGCTGCTGTATTTATATCAGATGTTCTTTGTCTTCTTGTTGCCATTTCTGCTGATAAAGGAGCGTTGAATGCAGTTAATGCACCTCCAACGCCTTCTCCAGAACTTAATGCGCTACCACCAGCGACTAGTGCGTCACCAATAGTTGTTAAATTATTGTTCTGTTCTCCTTCTCCTAACAGTTCTTTATATAAATTTAATTTTTCAAAATACTCTTCTCTAATTCTATCCTCTTGTGTCATTTCTTCTACTTGATCCATAACGTCGCCTTGAGTTTCGTTGTCAGTTTCTTCTACAATATCAGAACCTGTTTTACCCATAGCGCTTCTAATTGCTCCAGCAGGAGTATATGAGAAGTCACCTTCTCCATAAGGTTTGCTAGCTTCGTATATATTTTTTGCTATGTTACCTGTTTGTAATAAAGGATTAATGGCTGTAGCTAGTTCTAATCCTTGTCTTCCCATTTGAAAAGCTGATCCCAATGGAGTGTCAGATGCACTTGGGTCTGGTGCGTCAAACATAGAAGATACAACACCAGCACCACCTCCAACAGAACTTAAAGCTCTAAGGGCCATCATTTTTTTAGTAGGGTCTTTTATTTCTGATATAGTTTTCATAATATCATCACCACTACCACCGGCTAGTTTTCTCATATCCATAGCGTCTTCGTCTAAAACTTGTTTTGTTACTTTTGATCCTTTAGTTATATTCATAGGATTTATAAAATTCATAATACCTTCTATAATTTTACCTCCTTTGGAATAACCTGCTCTGCCTCCAGATAGTCCAGACGTAATACCAACACCGTGTGATTTATCTACATCACCACCCATACTAAACATTTTTCTTCTAAGAGTGTGTACCAAGTTATCCTCCTAATCCAAACATACCACCAAGGTTAGATAAGATACCTGCACCTTGCATAAAGTTACCAAAAGCACTTTCACCAGGACTTGCTTGAGGTCCTGCTGTTGTACCAATACTAGTTCCTGTTCCATAACCACCCATCAATCCTGAAATTTGTTGACCAACAAAACCAAGTTGTTCGTAAGGAGCGTACTGCTGTAGTTTATTAGTTTGTGCAAGAGCGTCTAATCCTGCTTGTGCATATTTCTGGTTTTGATCACCAAACGCTTGAAGCACACCAAACTGTTGAGCACCTAACTGAGGCACTAATTGTGCCATTTGTGTTTGTGCTGCTAATGCTTGTGTAAATGGTGACGTCTGTGACTGTGCTAGTTGACCTTGTGTTTGACCAACTTGTCCTAATGCTGAAATATCTTGACCAGCTAAACCTGCTGCACTTTCACCAAGAGCTGCTGTCTGTGAACTAATACCCATTCTGTTTGCAACGTCTTGTTGTCTAGCGCCTTGTGCTTGTTGGAATCCTTGGTTTAACATATTAGCTTGCAACATTGCTCTATCCATACCTCTACTAGAACCAAGTTCTTGAGCCGCTGCTGCAGATCTACTACCTGTCATAGTTCCGCTCATAGCTTGTTGCATACCTAATTGTTGTTGTTGTCTTGATGTATCTAAATCAAAGTCAGCCATTGCAGCATCAATAACTTGTTGTTGATAAGGAGACATGTAAGAAGCAATTGAACCAGCCCCGGTTCCCGCTCCAGGACCCTGTAGTCCTCTTGCGCCTGCAAGGTCAGTAGCAGCTTGTTGCTGGAACGGGGTTGCAGCCCCCGAGATAGCTCTTCCTGCTGCTAATCCTTGCATTTGATTTGTTGCTCCTGCTGCATTTTGTAACGCAGCGGTTCCGGCACCTTGAATTTGATTTGCGGCTGTTGTAGCCTGATCTATAAATGGTTGAAAAGCCCCGATCCCCGATCCACCGACCGCGCCTGATGCTGGGTCATATGTAAATCCTTGTTGACCAAGTGCTGTTTGCATTGCTTGTTGTTGCGCTTGGTTTTGCGCTGCAATAGCTGGAGCAAAAGCAGCTGTATTTATACTACCGCCTAATATACCAGCAAGCTTGGGACCAAAAGTACCTAGTAATGTTTCAACTGCCGGTGATGATAATTCTGTTTGTGTATGTCTAGTATCGTATTGTGACGCCATTATACTTTTGCCTCCATATTATTCATTAGGTCATACATTCTTTGTGCGCCTACATTAACATCTCCACCACCCATACCACGTACAGCATCAGCAGTCATTACAAATTCATTTTTAGAAAACATCGCTGGCACATCGTCAGCCCTTTCTGGTCCACCCATAGGTATAAAACCTCCTGAGTTTCTATAATCTAGTTCCATGCCGCCTGGTACACCAGGAGCTTGCATGATACCACCGCCAGCTCTAGGAGCTCTTGGGTTCATCATTTTTTGCATTTGAATATTGTACATTTGGTTTGCTATTGAATCTTCATTCATGCCTGGTGTTGTGGCTCCAAACAATGCTTCTTTTATTATCTCGGCCTGTTCTTCTAATTCTCTTTGACGTTTCTTACCTTCGCTTCTTTTCATAGGCATAACAGTTTCACCGTCTTTGTATCCTGTTCTGCCACCATCAGCAAAAGTGGTAAAGATAGGATAGTTTGTTCCTGCAAATTGTCTTTTAGTAAATTGCATTGGGTTTACAGTCTCGTTATAGTTTCCGCCATACATAGCTCCATAAGGACCATAGATTGTATTTATTTCATCTTGTGTATATCCAGCGTTTTGACCATATAGATTCATTAGATCATAATTTTTTTGAGCTAACGCATCTTGACTAAGTGCTCCATCTGTTCCTGCTCCACCAGCTGCTCTTTGTTGTTCAAAATCATCCATAGCATTCATTCCAGCCATGATACCCATAGGTGCTGATAGTTTCATCGCTTGACTAAATCTTCCTTTATTTAAAAGTTGTGGTGCAATGTCTTCACTAAAGTCAATTGGGTTGTACATTGATCTACCTGTACTTGTAATAGCATCAGAGAAACGTTGTCCTATACCCGCGATCCCCGGTTCGTATTTAAAACCTTCAGCAAAAGTTTTAAAAGCATCTGGGTTATCGGCTGCGAATTGCATTGCATTACCGGCTGTTCCTCCTGCTCCTGGTAAAAGATTAGGGTTAGCAGCATTCGCTACAGAGTCACTCATAAACGCTTTTTCAGCAGCTGTACCTTTACCTGCTTGAGCTCCCTTTGCCATACCTGTCATAGCAGCTTGTAATGCTAATTTTTTATAATTTAATTTTCCGTAGTTTTTTGCATCGGCTAATGCTTGTGCTGGTAAAGTTGCTAACATTCCAACAGGTCCCAAGAAAGGAGCAGCCATAGCTATATAAGGCATGACTTTCGCTAATTCTTTTGGCATGATCTTGTCAGCCACTTTATTCATGACCTTATCGACTTTTTTCTTGACCGATCCCATTACAGCATATGCTCCTTAGTTGTTATAGACATACGACTTCTTATCAAACCATTTGGTGCAAGCCTCAACCATTGTACAGGTTTCCCCGGTCCCAATAAGTGTGTGAAAAAAGTTTTATAAAAAATCATAGCGTCGTTATGTTTTCTTTTAAAGATTGTATCAATGACCCAAGTTCTATCTCCACTATTCCAATCCTCAAAATTTAGCTCCCTAGTTTCTAAATATTTTGTTTCAGCTTCTTTACTTAAAAAAGCCCAGTTTCGAAACCCATAAAGCCCATTATCGTCTGCGTGTACTTTATATTGTCCCAAAGTTAGTGATGGATAAATGTGATAGAAAATTTCTTTTAGACTGTTTTCAAACCATAAAGGGTAATGAAACTTATATAATTCAAGGGTGTCTAAAAGCTCATCCATAATTTACCGCAAGATGGTTAGTCTTGTTATTCGCCTGATCCAGCGCCCATTGGCAACTGAATTACTTTAACCTGTATATCTTTAGCCTTGTGTACTGCCCAAGGCTGACCGCAGTTGCTACAAACACCTGTGGCTTGTTCATCAGAATCTACCTCATTATCGCAATTTTTACAATATATTCTCTCATAAACTTCAGGCTGTACAACTGGAACCTCTACCCCTTCTACCCATGTTGTGCCAATCACCTTAGAATCTTGAACTTTTTTCATTAAGTTATCTGCAATATTGATAAAACTACGTGTAAGGCATTGCCTGAAGATGCTTGTACTTTTAATTGATCTCCATCTTCTAAAACTAAAGGTTGGGTAATTAACTCTGTGGTTGTGTTCGCAGCTATAGACTTTGCCTCAAATAATTTAATGGTTGCTGGTCCTAAGCTTTTATCTAATATTGATATTGTAATTGTTACAGCACCACCAGAATCATTACAAACTAAAATATTTTTTATAAGAGAGGTTACAGGGTCTTGAGCAGGTTGAGTAATCTGTGCCGTAGGCACAGTGTAAATTGTCTGTTCATTTGTATTCGTTAAATCTAAACTTTTATTTATATATTGGTCAGCCATTATAATCCAAACCATGTTCTTGCTAAAACTGAATCTTTTAAATCTGTTTGATAACTAAAATTTAATTGATTAATCACAGCTTCTAGTTCTCTAATTAAAAGGTCTTGTTGTTCTCTTGTAAACTCATCTTTAGGTAAAGGAAACCTAGTTACTTTTATTCTTGCCATTATCTTGCTCCATCCGGAGTTATATCATATCTAAAAGTACCAAAACGCCAGTTAGAATCTGTAGCACTACTACTTAATACAATATTAGATTGTCTCCCACGACCTCTAACAGAAAAATGTTTAGTGGTAGGAGTTATGTTAGAATTAAAATTACGTGGTGTAGTCGATGTAGGGTAGTTTAAAAAATTTAAAGCTACATTAACAGTGCCAGACAAATTTTTAAAATCAGGTATAACTCTGCTAATGTGATAAACTTGATCCCCATCTTCAATATCAATATCACCAGAAGTTAAAGAACATGTCATAGCCCCGCCGTCATCATTTAATCCGTCTTCGTGTCTGTAAATTTGTGATGACCCAGCTGTCACACCTCTTATTGTTTCATTTGTAGGTAAATCGTTTGGATAATACCTAGAAGCAAACGGGTTAGAATAAACACCTCTATCAGACCATGCAGTTCTTGCAAAACCTGTGTTAGTATACCAAACATCTTCTAAGTAATTATAAGTTACACTTCTATTAATAGCACTAGAACCTTTTGAAGGATAAAACCAAGTTACTTCGTTAAAGTCTACGTTAATACCTGCGTATACTTGAACTTGTGCTGTCGTATCAAGATCATCAAAAACATAACTTTGAACAGTACAATCTAATTTTTTAACAGAACCATCAAAAATGTAAAAAGCTGTTTGTGACATCCAATAACTTACACCGTTAACTTCTGCCCAACAAAAAGGAGAGATAGCCCCACAACTTGATCCAACTTGTTGTAAACTAAAAACAGCATCCCCACCAATAAGTGTAAGAATGTTTAAAGAAG
>Ga0163179_10003039_pt1 | contig 11497 bp, 26 predicted proteins | sample AtlANTMetagenome_FD_109643 | JGI IMG/M metagenome (GOLD analysis project Ga0163179, IMG submission 109643) | Marine eukaryotic phytoplankton communities from the Atlantic Ocean - Atlantic ANT 2 Metagenome | ecosystem: Environmental > Aquatic > Marine > Oceanic | place: North Atlantic Ocean... | reverse complement strand
TTAATACTTCCGTTTCTGTTTTGTCTGTTATTATTTCCATCTTATAGCTTGGTTCTTCCTCAAGTACTCCAGTACTTCCGTTAATCCATCCCCCCTGCATAAGCGTTAAGGAATAGCCACCATAGTTAAGAGATGTATATATTAAGACTTCTTTTAATTGTCTGTCTTTATTTACTGCAAAGTAAATACAATGTTTATTTGTTTCATTTGTTTTCATTTGTTTATAGTTTTATATTATTATTATTATTATTTAATATTGATTGTATTTAGTAGAGTATGACCGAACCGAACCAGCACACCACCAGCAACGAATAAACCAATGCTTGACCAGTCAACAGCAACAGCCCAGCACATAAACGAACTGCCTACTAATAAAGTAAATACTATAATTGATACTAATATTAATTTTCTTAAATTGTTTGTAATTGTTCTCATAATGTTTTATTTAATTGTTTGTTAATTGTTTGTTAATTGTTTATTTATATATTGTTTATTACATTGTAGATAATCCAGCCAAAGAAGGACAGACCAGCAAAAAAATGTATATTGTTTAATATATTTTTTAATTTGTTTGTTTTGTTTATTGTTTTCATTTTGTTTGTTTTAAAAAAAGTAATTGTTTTCAGGTTGCGACTGCTTGTGTTTTCTATAAACTTATTTTTTCGCCTTTGTCTTGTTTATTTCAATTACTTTTTAATTAATAATTATTTGTTTGCAATATAAATACTTTTTTTTTAACTACAAAATTTTTTAATAGTTTTTTTTAGTATTATAATTTAATAGACTTGCAATATAATTAATATGCTTTGTTGTAGTTACTGAATACCAATTTTTTACTATTACTAATTTATTTACATGGTCTATTGTTGCGACATTAGTATTATATGAATATATATTTTTATTATCTGTGTATAAATTCTGGAAATATTTTTTTTGTTGTATCATGTTTTTAGTTTTTTATTTGTTAATAATATTCAAATATAAAACGCATTTTTTTAATCACCAAATTTTTTTGATGTTTTTTTTAATTTTTTTTATTTAACAGATTGAAAAAAAAATAATCTTTTAATTTTTTGTAATTGTAAAAAGTTTTTTTTATTCTTACGTTTGATAAACTTTATAAAATTATGAATAATAATATTTACAGAAGTAATGGACAAAAGTGGACAAACACCACCACACAAAAAGAAGAGACCGAAAAAAAAAATCTTTTCTCTATTAAAGGAATATCCTCAGGACTTTTTTCGTTCCTATAAAAGAAAATCCTCAGGACTTTTTTGATAAAAAAATTAAAGGAAAACAAACACGACTTATAGTTTATTTTTACAGATTTGGTTTCTCCTAAAGCCAACCTTTAATTATAGAGGGCAACAACAAACAAACAAAAAGCCCTCTTACTTTATTTGTATATTAATAGGGGGGAATCGGCAATCTCCCACAAAGTATAACTGGACATTATTAATTGATTAATTGCAACCCCCCTATATTATTTATTTAATATGCTGAAACTGGTCTGCCGTTATCTAAAAAAGATGAATCTAATCCCATGTTTCTACAAAACAAAATCTTTAATTCAAAAGCTTTGTCTATTAGTTTCATATCGTTTTTCCATTCTTTTATGGTGCAATCATTAGCAATACCACCTAACATACCACCACCTAAATAATTCTGATAAGCACTCATCTTTTGACCTTCATAGCCGTATGGTGTTAAATCTATTTCAATACCACCACCTCTACTACTATATTTTTCTCTAATTATATTATCTTGTAATTTCATATTGCTTTGTTTTTATTTGTTTATACAATAAAGATATGTCAATTATTTTGACTCACCAAATTTTTCATCAACTTTTTTTAAAAGAAAATTAACTACCTCTGTAATTTTCATAGTCTGATATGCTAATTTTTGCGTTTCTGTTCCAGCCGTTTGAGGTTCAAATTTCCATTTAAACACAATAGTATTATCATTCTTATCACTTAATATTATTTCCTCATCATACAAATTACTTTGTATATAATGAAATAAATCACTTGATATATCTTTTGATTTGTCTATTTTAAATTTTTTATCTTTTTCCATAATTATTTATTTTAAGTTTTTAGTTTCACTATACATGCCTATAAAGGCAAAGAATATAAATATAAATATAAATATCCATATCAAATTGTTTATCATAATTTTATTTTTCTTGATTATTATATCCATCCATATCATCATCACCATCTGCATAAGCACATGCCTCTGCATCTATACTTGAATAATTTGCGTTTATAAATTGACCATAGGTTCTATACCATTCCACCTCAGATTGTAATTTCATAATAATAGTATTATTATCATCACTACCATCAATAAGTCTATCTCCTAAACTTGCTTTTAATTGTTTTTTAAAAATATCTTTATCCATAATTTTATTTATTTAATTCTTTAATTACTACTGCATTATATGTTTGTGCAAATTCTTGTGCTTGTTCCATGTCCTTTGCCTTCATTTGAAATAATTCTGTACCCTCTTGACATAAGAATAATTTAGTCCAAGTTTTTTCTTGTTCTTTATATTTATCTAATTCCATAATTTTATTTATTTATTTGATTTACACCAATTATAATTATCTTCTAACACTTGTATCATATCATCTTTTGTCCTACCCCCACTATCTATTGCAAGATTAATTAACCATTCTAATTCATCATTTTGGTCTGAACATTCTTCTCTAAACCATCTTATGTAGTTTTTTATTTGAGTTCCTAAATCTGTTGTTATTTCTTTTTTCATAATTTTATTTATTAATCTATTAATTCAACTTCTGTTATACATACTTCATCTACCCAATCATCCACCTGTTTCTCATTGATGTCAGAGTAATTTTCTAATATATGTACAGGCACTTCATCTCTCTCATCAAATATCTCCTGTAATGTTATACTATATTCCCCCTCATCTCTTAATTCACTTACAAATCTCCTACCCCAATACTCTACATCATCACTATCTGAAAATAACCAATCTGCAAATCTCTTTTTTGTTAATTTATATTTCTTTTCATTCTCATTTGGTTGAGAATTTGCGTACTCTAAATCGTTTCTCATAATTTTATTCTATTAAGTTAATAATTTTGTGTTCATTCTCTACAATAAGACACATTAATTCAGTTAAAAGAGTATGGTCTATTTCTTCCCATAATCTATCACTAATAGTTTGTAAATCTCTTTTTACTGTTTCACTTTTTGCTTGTGAAACCAAATACTCTACTAATTCTTGTTGTTCCATAATTTTATTTATTAATCGTTAATAATTTCCAGTAAATTCTCATTCCTTAAACATCTCCAGCCCATTTTCTCTACATCATAATATATAGTAAGGTCATCTGTAATACTCTTAGAATCGTTTGATTTAATATTTAAACCAAAAACAATATTTAGTAAATCTATATTATTAGTACCAGTAGCATATCTTTTTTCACCATTCTTTTTTAGATATGAGAATTTAACTACACTTAATTTTAATCTTTGTCTCAATGTTTTTTTTTCCATAATTTTATTTATTTAATTCTTTAATTAATTTGATTAATAAATTATTATATATTCTTTTTTCTTTACAATCCCATGTGTCTGCATGATTTATTAATATCTCATTTATTTTTTTTTTATCATTTTCGTTTAAATACATAATTATTTTAGATTGATTATAAAATGCTTTCATAATTTTATTTTAGGGTTTATTAACATAATTATTCTTTTTCTTTATCTGCATGTTCGTTTAATGCCTTAACCATAATTTCTGCATATTTATCTAATTCTTTTTGGGATATACCAACAGACCCCTCTTGAGAAACGCAAGAAACTGAAAGAGTAGCATTACAATCCCCTCTATTTTGTAGAAAAATATGACCTTCAGCATTATTTTTATAATGTCTATTATATTTTGCAAATTGTTTTTTCATAATTTTATTTATTATTAAAGTTCGTATTTTATTTTTGAATAATACACTTTTTCTGTTAATTGTACTCTTATATATTCTCCATCTTCATCTTCATCTACATCTGCTATATTATATTCATCTGTTTCAATAATGTTATGTAAAACTTCTTCTGTATGATTTGTGTTTTTAATGTGTAGAACTACTATATCATTACCATAATAATCTTCTATTTTTATTCTCATAACTTTATTTATTTAATCTTGAACTACCAAATTTAATAAGTGAATCTTGTAGATTAGCCCTTTTACCCCTTTGATACTCTAAGTTTTGCCTTAGACCACCTCTAATAACCTCAGATAGACTTAAATCTTGAACATCATTTATTGTTTGTATTATTTGTTTCTCTAATGAATCAATTTCCTTTTGAATAGTCATCTCAACAGACACTACTTCTGAAATTGTTAATCCTATGTCATATAATTTATTACTCATTTTGTTTTATTTTTAATTGTTTCTACAAACATAAGTAGTTTTTTTTAAACTACCAAATTTTTCAACAATTATTTTTATTTACAGATATAAATTGTTGAGTTATTAACATTATTAGAATAAATGTTCCATGACTTTTTTGTAAACAAAATCATAATCTTCATTTACAATTTCAATCTCTTCTTCGGTTAATTCTCTTTGATTAAAGCCATCAAAAATTGTAGCACCACTTATATAAGCATCTGTATATTTAGGATAATCATTATGACAGATACCATCAACTTCTATATCATCTAATTCATCTAATCTTTCAGAAACAGGTAAACCATACCACCACTCATCATCTTTTTCAACTTTAAAAATACCACAATCATTGTCAGGGATAGAGGTGAAATCATCATAAATATCATCTTTATTATATTCTTTTATATATAGTCTTATAACATCACTATCCAAATCCCATGTATCATCATCATATTCTTTACATATATCACCATCTTCATCTGTATATATATCTATAGGCTCAACACAAGCATAATCTCTAAATAATGACTTTTCTTTATAATAGAAATCTAAACAATAATATCCATCACCATCTTTCATATAGGCAATTTCATTATCAATAAATAGTATAGTAAAATTATTAGGTTTATTTGTTTTCATATTAATTTGTTTTAATGTTTAAAGCAAACATATAACAAAAAAATGTAAACACCAAATTTTTATGTAAAAAAAAAGGGAACTGAATAGCACCCTTTTCTTAAGAAGATTAAAAACACAAAACAAAACAAAACTAAGAATAGAATTTGTTTTGTAAACAAATAACAATTTTTATTTCAAATAGTCAGGAACTTTTTGGAATAATCTATATAAAAGGCATTTCTTCAGGATTTTTTTACCCCATAAAATAGCATTTTACTACCAATCAGCATATTACACCCTATAAAAGGCATTTCTTCAGGACTTTTTTCTAAAATTTATAAAGATTTCTTCTGCCTAAATCCATTGGTATAAATATACCTGTCTTTCCCTCATCAACAACAACCCCACAACCTAAAGTTGGCTTCTTTGGGAAATTCTTACCATAAGAAAATGCCATGTGGTCAACATCAATACCACAACCGACATTCATTCCAAATATTATATCATTTCTTGAGGCCATATAAGAAACCCCACCAAAAGAATGAGAGTGTCCAACAACTGTAGATTGCCTATTAGCTATAGCCCTATTTCTTGCACCTGATATACCACTACTTCCAGTTCCATGCTCATATAATACACCATCTATCTCCCAAGACAAATCCCACTTCCATCCATCTGGTGCGTTCCATATTTCCTCATAAGTTTTTAGAAATTTATTAGGGATTCCTGCTGTAGTAGCCTTCCTAAAAGGTAAGGCAGAATGATTACCTACACAAACTTTAACATCAGGGAATGTTTTATACCATTTCTCCATAGCTTTTTGTGCCTGCTCAGATTCATTCTCTGCGTTAGGCATCTCAACCATACTCTCATGGTATGACAGGGCAGCATTATCTACCTCATCTCCAATATGGATTATCTCTGATACACCAAAACGAGAAAAGACTTCGTAACAGAAGTCTCTATAGCTTGGGTGACAAAAGGGTTCATGGGTGTCACCTATAACTCCCACATTATTATTATTCCTATGAGCTTTTAATATTTCGTATTCTGATTTAGATAATCTTGGTCTGAATTGTCCATTTTTAGCCATTTGTTTTGTCTTTGTTTAAACAAAGTAAAGAAAAAAAATGATATAATGCAAGTATTATTTTTTAATCTTCTCTAATGAACGACCCCCAAAGTATGCTCCCACGACAGAAATCATAACGAGCTGTAAGAGGTCAACCCATGAATTTTTGACTTCAAAATCAATAAATCCTGCGTCTATAAATATAAGTAAAACAGTTGATATTAATAAAAAAGCAAGTGTAAGTGGCCTTACATTTTTACTTAACCATGAATCAGAGTTCATGTCGGCCTTCCATCTTTCTGTTACATTTTTTTGCAACTCAACCTCAGAATCTAACAACATCTTCTTCATTTCGTTTTTTAACTTTATTTTCTCTTCTTTAGTTGTAACAACCTCATCAATAATTTGACTTGCATCACCAACTAATGACTTTATAAAACCTTTAATCATACTTTTTTATATTTAGTTTTACCATTAGCACCTCTATATGCCTCAAGTAATTGTTTTCTATTTTTACCATGATTGAATGATATGTGAATCCAAGAGTAATCAAATTCATTAATCATCTGGTCAAATTCAAGACCTGACAATAAAACATAATCCCATATTTGACGATTATCAACACATCCATCACTATCTACAAATTTCAAATCAGCAGCTTGACCTTTGCAATGTTGACTGGTTGCAACATACTTGCCATCAATAATCTTATAAGCTCCTCCTATCGCTTTATTTAACTCGGATGACCTCCAACCTGAATTTATACGAAGAGGCCCTAAACCATCTCTAATTGGCTGAAGTAAATGTTGGCATAAAAATTGCATTTGAATTATACCTTTGCTTGTAGCTTCATTTGAAATATTCCTACGAGTAGCTATATTACTGGTAAGAAACTCATTTAATGTAAAATTTTTAGATAACTTCATTCAAATTTAGATAGGATTATATCATTTATTACATTTTGTAATTCTTTTTTTGTAGCGTCTAACTCTAACATTATATTAGCCTTAAACCTATTATACTCTTCTCCTGAGCTATAAACTATAACTGTTGGAATAGTTTTTATGTTCAAGCTTGAAGCTTCTTGAATGTCAATTCTATAAGATTTACAATCTTTTAAATCATCAATCCAAGAAACCTCATTAGCTTTATTAAATTCAGCCCAAACTTCTACAACAACAATTCCACTACCAATTTTATTTTCGTAGTTTCTTTCTGTTATAAATTCTTGAGCTGTCAAATATTGACAGAACAAAAATACTATTAATATTTTACTTAACCATTTCATATAATCTTTCGTCTATTTTATCAAGCTGAGTTTTAATATCTTGGACATCACTCTGTGTCTCATATATCGCATTTCTTATAGCTTCATCTTTTAGGTCATATTCAACTCTATTAATCTCTGGTTTTGGTAGCTCTTTTGCTTCTGCTATATCTGCTTTTAGAGCAAACCACATACTTACTAAAGTAGTTATTAAGGCTGCTATACCACCTAAAGTTTTTAGACTTATATCAAATTTAGTATTTTCTGATAATTCTGTCATTTTAATTGATTGTTATTTTTTGCAATTTTTTCCCATGCAAGCAATATCAGCTATGCCTTGACCTAAAATCATTGCAACACCAACCATGCAAAGGGTGTTCATTTTTACATCACTAATTCCCATTTTATCTGAGAATATAATGACCATAATTATAGAAAATCCATACCAGAATTTTCTTGACTTAAACATTTTCATTAACATTTCTTTCATAATATTCATAATTTAATTTAATTTAGTTTATATTTTACTTCTCCATCTTGTATGTACAACCCCTTTGGTTTTAAAATTTCTTTACCTAAAAGGTCATATATTTTGTTATCCTCTTTTGATTTATTAATTAATTCAATCATTGATGTATTACAAGGCATACCTGTGTCACAATCAATATATTCTTCTATATACATGTATTCTATTTCAGTTATATATAATGTGTCTAAAATATTCTCATATATAAACATAGTGTCTATCTCTTCTATAACTTGAACCTCAACTATAGTATCAAATATAGTTTCATACTCAGTTATATAAATAGTATCACATGGCTCTACATAAGGGTTACACTCCTCCATAGTTGTAGGGGTCGCAGAATCCTCATCCGAACTATCCCCACAATCACTCCACCCATCATTAAGATAAAATAAACCACCATAACCATTAGGAACGCAACCATTAGGACTATACTGAGTCCAATTAGATTCATCATCTCCACAATAGAAACCACCTTGTTCAACACATAATTCACAATTCGTTTGACTAAAAACATAACCAGATAATAATAATACTAATAATACTAATTTTTTCATAACTAAAACATTAAATAATTAAACCCAAATTTACACTCAAAAACCTCTTTACCCCAATACCTTTGGTGGAGTCCTTCAATGAAAATACCTAAATGTTTTGTAACCCTTAATCCCATAACAATACCTGAATCCCAGTCCATATTATTTACCATTCCATCTTCATAATCAAAAGAATATTCATCTAATCCATGATGATATGGTAAAACATTTGCCCAAGCATGTAACCAAAACTTAGGAGTATATGTGTAATAAGATAAACCAAAAATGGCACTAACCTCCTTTTGTGAACCAAGCTTTTCAAGCTCTCTTTCATTAAAGTCAGCTATAGCGTCACCAAAATAATGTTTATAAAACTCATCACTTGATGTTGCTAACAACTCATCACCTTCAAACCAATGAACGTCTCCATTGATAAATTCATAACTATATCCAAAGTCATTAGCAAGTTGAGCAAAGGACGACTCACCTGGAGTCCAAAAGTCACGAATCGGTAAAAATCCATAAGCTGGATGTGTTCGCATACACACCCCAGCTGTTATATCCAGTTTACCAAGAGTCACCCTATATCTACTATCAAAAGTTATGTACTTTAGATTAACCCTTTGGTTATCTTTATATTGGACTTTTGTTACACACTTATCAGTAAGATACCTCAACCAAAAATTTTGCTCTGTAAATTTTTCTCCCCTATTTCTTATAAAAGAATAGTTAAGTAGATATTCCCATCCTTTAGCGTTTCCAATAGCAACATTATCAGAAACAGCTTTTTCATCACCATAATACCAAGTCTTAACCTTATACTCATAATCCATTCTGGCTATTTTTCGTACACCAAATGTTAGGGCATAATCAAATTCATTAATTTGCGTAATATCCTCATAACCCCTATCTATAGCCATATAATCCTCTCTCTCAATCATACTCGTATTCATGTTCATTGAGGTGTAAAAAGTAGAGTATTTAAAGAAGTCACCCTGTCCAAAAGCAAGGCTACAGCTGAAAACTATAGCCATTATTAATAAATATAAAAATTTACTTATATCCTTTTTCATTACTTTGTTACTACAAACATTTCTAAGTCACAAACTGCTGTATGAGCTACCGCTGAAACCACAAAGGCCGCTGGTAATGTATCTCCAGCTGCTCCACCATGTGTAATTATGTTAGCTACCAATATATCACCATCTGTAGCAATCCATTGACCACTTGGACAAACATAACTCATTCCTGGGTCTAATTTTATACAAAAAGCTTCTGTTGCGGTTGATGGGTTTGTAGTAAGTGTAGCTATATTAGCAAATTTAAGCCATATTGGGTACTCATTATCTAAATTAGTGAATCTTGCATACTCAAACTCAGAGAAAGTAACATCACCAGCACCATCTGGCTCTGCTGTTACACCAAGAACATGTATAAATTCTTGTGTCGCAGAAGCAGCTGGTATTGATAAAATTCTTTCATAAGCCTCATTACAAGAGCCTACAGAATGAGTACTTGTATTACCATAACTCTTACCATTCAATGTGATAGAGTCAGTCACAGTTGTTGTGAATGTTGCGTTTACTATTGTTGTTGCCATTTTTTATTTTTTATTTATTAGTTATTAATTATTTTTAAATATAATCCATATCAATCCAAGCTTGATACATCAAAGCTCCTGATGTTGTTGTATTAACCTTTATTATAGGAATCAATATTTCACCTACAGCCAAAGTTCCCCCAGAAGTTCCTGTCTCAAACATAACCTCTAAACCACTAAGTGTCTCTGAAAGTGTATCTATAGCTGTTAAAGTCCAAGCTCCAGTACCTGTAGCAGGAGTAGCTTTAAATAACATTAATGTCACAGTCTCCCCAGCTATTGTTCCAGCAAAAGCTACGTTAAAAGTTCTTATAGATATAGGTTTGTTTGCTACAAAAACTGACGCATTTAAAGCCTGATTAGGTAATAATGAAGTTGGGGTACTTGTACCCAAGTTCCCCCTATGTGTTTTAGAGTTGAAGTCTTTGTATTCAATTATATGCCAATCATTATTCCCACTTATACTTTTGTTAATAAAAACCGCTTCCCAATGGAAATGTGGGCTCATTGTTTGAGCTGCTGTAACAACAGTACTTGCTTCTTTCCAAGATATTTCTCCAGAACTATTAGCGTATAAAACTTGCTTACCTGTATATGTTTTTGTATTTACAATACCAAACCCAGTACTAATATCTACAGTATCTTTAGAGTTTGACATGCCACTAAAAGTAACCTTACCAGCACCATCAACACTTGTTGTAAAACTAAAACCACCTGGAGAAGCATCTAAGGCCGTCTTAATTGCAGCAGCTACTGTTATATTTGTGTCGTTAGCGGCTATGGTTATTGTTGATTGAGTGTACCCTGGAGTAGGAGTAAATGTTCCTGTTTCACCTGTAACAGCAATATGACATTCAACAATATCTGTTTCTGTATGATAAATTACAAAACTTCTATTATGTAAAGCACCAGAAACATCACTCTCACATGACATTACTGTTTGTAAATTAAATAAAGAAGTCTCCCAATCAAGATTGCCGTTAATATCCTTAGTCATCACACTTGAATTATTAGCTATACTAAAATCCTTTGGTGAATGAATTTGGTCGTTTGGTAAATCTGTGTGAAAATTTGTAGCCATATTAATATAATATTATTCCATTTTTTTTAGAAACACCCCCTAAGTTTTCGTTAACATAATCAGGGAATGATTCATTATTATCAGATAAAAATTCTTCCATTTTTAATAAATATACTTCTGATTTCTTATAAGTTTCATTTCTTAAAAAGCTTAATTTTTTAGCATCAACAGGCATAGTGAAGTCAGCTACATTTTCTACAACACCCTGTGATGTTGTATTATAAGTCATATCAGGTAACATTTCAAATTTAACACAAAATGCCAAATAATTCTCTATATAATCTTCAACCAACTTACCATTTGGTGTTTTAAAGCTTAAAGTAATACCTGTAGCACCATCACCTGCTGTTGGAGTTCC
>Ga0163179_10003037_pt1 | contig 11505 bp, 11 predicted proteins | sample AtlANTMetagenome_FD_109643 | JGI IMG/M metagenome (GOLD analysis project Ga0163179, IMG submission 109643) | Marine eukaryotic phytoplankton communities from the Atlantic Ocean - Atlantic ANT 2 Metagenome | ecosystem: Environmental > Aquatic > Marine > Oceanic | place: North Atlantic Ocean... | reverse complement strand
CAAGTTGTGTCGAGGAAAATTCAATAGAATAGCAAAACTACTAAACAATTGTACTCCCTCTGTGAATCCGGAGAATACAGCCATGGTTTTTGCAATATCCATAGGTGTATCGACTCCAAAATCATGAAGATACTCGTGCTTATCAAGCATCTCCTTGTGCTCAAAGAATTTTTGATACTCATCATCTCCGAACCCAAGTGTTTCCAGAAGTAAAGAATATGCTTCTTGATGTACAGCTTCCATAGCTGCAAAAGCAGATAGCATCATTCTTATTTCTGGTTGTTTGAATGTAGGTAAATAGTGTTTTGCATACCCACAACACACATCTACATCCGCTTGAGTAAAGAACCGAAAAAGGCTTGAAAGCAACTTTTTCTGTCCAACACTCATTTTCTCCCGATAATCTTTTAAATCATCCGCAAGTGGCACTTCATCAGGCAACCAATGCATATGCTGTTGCGTTTTATAGTGCTCAAATGCCCAAGGATAACTAAAAGGCTTGTAATATTCTCTTTCTTGCAATAAACTCATTTTTCTACCAATTATGAACTACGTTCGCCATGATGAAAAAACAGGTCATAAAGTTGACAAGAACAATCAAAGTTCGTAGTATTGCTACAATATTATCATGCTCAGCTGTTTTTTCGTCGCTAAAACTTCCGATTGTGTATTTCCAAACTGTCCAGATCTTACCCCTCACAGGCTAGACATCCATCATCATCTATACTCTCAAAGATTCGCTGCCGAAGCACTTCATCTGATATTGTTTCTGCTCTCTTTATTGCTTCACTTCTCAAATAGTATAGAGTTTTTACTCCACGCTTCCATGCCATCATATGAATAGCATGAAGCTCTTGCTTTGATACATCCGCTGGAAAAAATACATTTAAAGACTGACTCTGGCATATATGCTCTTGTCTGTCTGCTGCCATTTCTATGACCCATCTTTGGTCGAGTTCCACCGCTGTTTTAAAGACGTCTTTTGTCCAATCATCCAAGAAATCCAAGTGTTGTACAGAGCCGTTACTCGTAACAATACTTTTCCAGACTTCGTCGGTGTCTTCTCCGAGATCTTGGAGGACATTCTCGAGATATTCGTTTTTAAGTAGACTGCTCCCTGTTTTAGTTTTCTGAGTAAAAGCGTTAGCCCTATAAGGCTCAATCGAAGGAGAAGTATTACCGCAGATAATACTGCTACTGGCGTTAGGAGCAATAGCAAGCAAATGAGCATTCCGCACACCGTAATCTTTTCCATCAGGGCATGGGCCTCTCTCTTCAGCCAAAGTTCTTGTTGCACGTTCTGCCTCCGATTTTATGCGTGAAAACATCTGCATATTTCTACTTTTTGCCATCGCACTCTCAAATGGAGTATTATGACGCTGTAGATATGCGTGAAATCCCATCGCACCTAGCCCGAGACTTCTTTCCTGACTTGCACTATACTTAGCACGAGCAAGCTGGTCTGGAGCATTATGTATAAAATATTCCAAAACATTGTCTAGCATACGAATGAGATCGGGTATAAACTGGTCATTATCCTTCCACTCATCGTATTCTTCCAGATTTACACTTGACAGGCAACATACCGCTGTGCGGTCTTTATCTGTAGGCAGTGTAATTTCGGAACAAAGATTAGATTGATGTACTTTGAGTCCCATTTCTCTTTGAAACTCTGGTACAGCTTCATCGACGGTGTCGCCAAACATAATGTAAGGTTCACCAGTTTCCACACGATTTTGAATAAGCTTTACCCAAAGTGCTTTTGCTGAAACAGTCTTTTTTACTTCTCCACTATGAGGATCAATAAGATCCCAAGAATCATCGTAACCGGGTATGCGAGTAGCATTCTCAATGCACTGCATAAACTTGTCACTAACCACCACCCCATGATGCAGATTAGTGGACTTACGATTAATATCGCCGCCAGTGGGCTTTCGTACATCTAAAAACTCCTCAACCTCGGGATGAGAAATATCAAGATATGCAGCATAGCTTCCACGACGTGTTACGCCTTGCGAAAAAGCTAGCATCTCTGCATCCACAACTTTCATAAAAGGAATCACACCTGTACTCTCGGAGCCATTGCTCGTTTTCGAGCCTACACTCCGAACCCCGCTCCAACAGCCTCCTACGCCTCCACCAACTGAAGACAGGAATGCATTCTCGGTGTAATGCTCCGTAATTCCTTCTCTACTATCATCCACATAATTCAAAAAACAACTAATTGGCAATCCTCTGCTTGTTCCTCCATTTGATAAAATGGGAGTAGAGAACATAAACCACAATTTGCTTGCATAGTCATATAATCTTTGTGCATGATCATCATCATCCGCAAAAGTTCTAGCTGCACGAGCAAACGCATCTTGGGGAGATTTCTCATCCCCTACTAAATATCTATCCTCTAGAGTTTTTATACTAAACTCTGAGAGATAATTATCTCTTTTGTAATTAAGCTGCATTCATTATACCCCTTATTACTGATATATTATCAGCTCCTATTGCATCATCACAATATGTTACTAAATCCATAAGCTCATAGTTTTGAAGTATTTGCTCATAGTTTTCATTTAATGATTCTATATATTTGTACTTTCCTGGAATGGGGCATGCATCGTATATATTTAGCGCATCACCATATTCTTTTATAAGACCAAGAGCTCTTTTTGGACCAATACCAGGAATGCCTGGTACGTTATCACCCTTATCTCCTGTCAAACATTTGAGAGAAATGTATTCTTCCGGACTCACTTCATAGTGCTCCTTCCAGTTATCTAATGTTACCTCTTTTCGAGTAACATAAGAGAATCTCGCTACATTTTCTTGAATTAACAAATCCCAATCCCTATCACTAGAGATGAGCCAAATATACTCTAAATTATACTTATTTTTATTCTTTACTAGATGAGCAGCAAGATCGTCTGCCTCTACTCCTCTAAATCTAAATAATGTACAATCTTCTTGAAGCAACTCCAACGTGGCTTCGTACTCTGAAATAAATTCTTCAAACTCCATCTTCTCTTGTTCAGACTGTTCTGCAAATTTATCTTTTCGATTCTGTTTATACTGTGGACTTATGTCTTTTCTATAAGAAGAAGAGCCTTGATCTGCAGTAATTATGATATTTTTACAGTCATAAGACTTTGCTAGAGACTGTACTGTTCTTTGATATTCATATCGAAAATCTGACCTTCCTTGATGTTTCCAACGAAAAGCAAGATTCAAAGCATCTACTATAAGCGTACAGTTTCCATCATTTACTAACTTATCTGTAAAATTAAATGCCATTTAAAAATTCCACCTTTTCTTCATTCAACCACTCTTCTGCAAGTAGTACAGAGCACGCCAAAAAATGAATATACATAAAATGATCTGTATTTTCGGGAGGCTCGGGTGTAACTACAAACACAGGAGATCTGTTATACTTGAAAAATAGTAAAGGCTCTTGATTACCTCCCTCAGCTTGTATCTCTAGCTTCTTCCACCATTTTATCAAATTATTCGTTTTTGGAGCTGTAAATATTTTATCTGATAGAGGAGATGACTCGTAATTTTTTACTTCAATACAAAACTTATTTTTTGCATGAGGTACATATAAGTCTCCTTTCAAATAATCAAGAGCGCCAGAGCTTGGGACTCGTTCAAACTGATGTCCTGTATGCTCTCTTAACATATCTCGTACTAGATACTCTCCTCTAGCTCCTTTTGCTCTTGAGTCTACCACTACTTCTCCATTACCTCGATCATATACTCCGCTAAGTTTTCAAACCAGTAAGCTGATCGTCCTCTTGTTGTTTCTGCTGCTGTTCCAATTCGTATACCACTTGTTTCCATAAAGCTGCGAGGGTCGTTTGGAACACCGTTCTTATTTACAGTAATCCCTGCTTTTTCAAGCTTGTCAGCCGCTTCTCTACCACTGATTTCTTTATCACTTAAATCTAGTAGAAAGAGATGACTTTCAGTGCCCCCAGTAACTACATTGTATCCATTTTTCTTAAATACACTTGCCATTGCTCTTGCATTTACAATTACTGCATCAATATACGTCATGAAACTTGGTGAAAGTGCTTCTGCAAAACACTGAGCTTTTGCAGCAATCATATTCATAAGAGGCCCGCCCTGAGTTCCTGGAAAGATGCCACTATTTATTCTCTTGGTGTAATCTTTCTCATTCCAAAGAATCATACCACCTCTTGGCCCTCGCAGAGTTTTGTGAGTAGTACTTGTAACTACATCCGCAAAGGGCAGAGGACTCGCATACATTTTAGCTGCAATCAAGCCACTATAATGGGCCATATCACATAGTAAAAATGCTCCAACCTTATCTGCAATATCCCTAAACTTTCTCCACTCTATCTGTCGAGAATAAGCACTTGCACCTGCTACAATCATCTTTGGTTTGCATATTGTTGCAAGCTCTTCTATCTCATTATAGTCAAGAAAGCCTCGCTCATCTACTCCATAGGCGTGCGCATTATATACCTTGCCACTGAGAGTAGGCTTTGCACCATGACTAAGATGTCCTCCACTTGCGAGATCCATTCCAAGTATTGTGTCACCAGGCTTTAGAAAAGCCTGATAGACTGCTGTATTTGCATTGACCCCGCTATGGGGTTGTACATTAGAATAGTTACATCCATAGAGTTCTTGTACTAATCTGTTTGCAAGAAGCTCTATTTGATCCATAAACTCACAGCCATTATAGTATCGAGCACCTGGGTATCCCTCTGCGTATTTATTAGTAAATACACTTCCACATAAGTCTCTTACTTCTTTACTAGCAAAGTTTTCACTAGCAATAAGCTCTATTTGAGAGCTTTGTCGTTTTTCTTCGCTACTAAGAATTAGTTGTATTCTTTCTTTGTTACTTACCATTCTAGCCTACTTACATTTCCTTCTTTTACAACCTCTACTTTATGAAGCAAAGGATGAGTCCATCCATGAGATACTACATATGTATTTAGTTCTTCCTGGAGCAAAACTTCTACCATTTTCTCTCTACCGCTATCATCTAGTACATTGATTACTTCATCAAGAAAAAGAATATTTATTCTTGACTTTGATATACTACTCATTAGTTTACGAATAGCAATCAAAGTAGCGGTATTTACTCTTGCAAGCTCTCCAGAAGAAAGTGCAAGGATATCTACTACGTTTTCATTGTCTGTAATTTGCACATTTAGTTTATCGTTTGATACAACAAACTCTAATGTAAATCTGCCGTCAGATAGCTCAGCTAAGTATGTATTTGTCAATTCTTCTAGCTCTTTTACTAGATTTTCTATTTTATATGCAAGAAGTCCATTTGTACTAAATGCTTTTTTCAATATTTCTAAGTTAGAGTCTAGCTCTCGCTGTTCATTTAGTATTTCTTTTGCTGCATTTAGTTTCTCTAGAAAACCATCCGTTTGAGCTTGAATAATCTCAATACGAGTATTATTCTTTGTTCTTCTTTCATTTTCTTTCGCTATCTTCTCTAACTGTATTTTTGCAGTACTAAGATGCTGACTAACGTCTTCAATACTTTTTTCGAGTTCTTCTTTATTAATAATTTCTTGAGGTAAACTATGGTCTATACTTCTGTATAAGTCTTCCCATTCCTTCTGCCCTTTCTCTCTTATATCAAATCGAGCATTATCGTTTTTAATTTTATAAACAATCTTTTCATTCGCTCTTTTGTGTATCTTCATAGCAGTTATTTTTGCTAACTCTTGATCTAATAAGTTTTGTACAAACTCTGGGTCTACTTCCTGTTCGCAGGTAGGGCAAATATCACCAAGTTTTTTTAATTTTTCTAACAAACTATTAGATGCCTTTATCTCTCCATCTAACTGTCCTATCTCTTTCTGCTGCTCGTCATAGGATTCTTTTGCAGGAACATCAATACTGTTGATGTAGTCAAGACTTATAGCATCCAGCATCTTTTTGTATTGATTATTCTTTAGAATTTTTTTATTTTTTTCCGAAATATTTTCAAGTTCTATCGAAAGTGAACGGAATTGTTTCTCATGTTCTTCCGTGTAAATATCAAAATCTAATAGATGTAGTACTTCCATACCATCTAAATTATTTGTTTGTAACCATTTTTCAATGGTATTAATTTCTGATCCTAACTCTATTAACTTATTAGAAGACAATCGAGAGGCGTCTTTAAATACCTCAAATAAATTTACATAATCATCTAGGTGCAACAAATCAATTAGAAACTTTTTTCTATTTGTATCAGTGGCAGTAAGAAACTGTAAACTTGCATTTGTATTTTGATAGACAAGCTGAGAGAATGTCTTAAAGTCAATACCTATAATTTCTTGTATAGTTTTATAGGTATTCGTAGCTGTATGGCTGGATATATCTTCTCCATTTTTAGTAAGTTTTATCTTTATACTGCCACTTCTTTTAATATCAATTAAGTACTCATTACCGTCTTTTTCAAAAAGCAACCAAATTGTATATCCATTATTCATATACCTATTAGGTATATCTGCTTTCTTGATTCCTTTTGAGTTCTTATTGTAAAGAGCTTCCTCAATAATTAACGGTATGGATGATTTACCCATACCGTTAGTTCCGATAATTTGTGTTACCGTATCTGTATCGAGTCTTAAATTATTATTTGGCCCGTAGCTAAAGCAATTATCCCAGCTGAGCTGTTTTAGCGTAATCATTATACGTTCCTAAAATATTAAATATTTGTTCATCTGGTATTTCTAGTATATACCGCAAATACTCTACGAGTTCATCTTCCATTGTCATATCTTTATCAATAACTAAACTTGCTTCTGTGTTTCTTTTTACTACTTTTTTATCAAGCAGTTCTGAGTTTTCAACAGTAGCAAGCTCTTGAATATCTCCTTCTATTTCATAAATAGTATGGTGATATGTTGTTGGCACCATGTCTCCTGCTTTAGTAACTGTTTTTCTTATCAGTTGAGGCAGAGTAAAAGGCCACCAGTTCCAAGACCAGTCTTTTGGATTTATAAGTAAGTATCCGGTCTCTACTTCTTTTCTATGAAAGGAAGTAGTCATAGGACTTCCTGGATAAACAATATTTCTTTGAGTATTACTATGGGCGTGTAAGTCTCCTGCGAATACTACAGGAAAATCTGCAAACCTATCTAAATCTACCTCTGGTTTTACGTGTGGAGGTATTTCTCCTCGCACATGGGTAAATAGAGGCTTCTTAGGATCAAAATGCTCAATACTACCTTTTCTATGTAGGTCTGCGTAGGGTAAAACTCCAAAACCTAAATCTTCATCAACATAGGAAATATCTACGATATTTACAAGAGGGTTAATATCTCTTGTCGGTTGCTTTAGCTGAGAGAAAAAGGTACGATTCTTACGAGTCGCTTCATGGTTGCCATCAAATATGAGAGTGGGCTTCTTTACATTCCTTATAAAAGAAAAGTATAAAGCTAGTTCCTCCATACTTGGAACACGGTCAAACAGATCACCACCAATGATATGCATATCACAGGTGGCAGCCTGTTTGTGTACTTGATCAAAAAACTCGTTATATCGCTTTACTGCCCATTCTACAGGCACATTCTTCTGTCCAAGTTTTATATGCCAGTCGGCAGTAAATAATATCACGCTACGTTAAACTCGTCTTCTAAAGTTTCATCAATTTCGTTTGATCCGCTGTCTCGCAGTCTATCTAGTAACTCTTTCTGCGCATCTGGTGTTGGACGAGGCATAACTTCATCCATAGACTTAAGATCAGCAATAAGCTCCATTTGTTCCTCTGTGAGAGCACGCGGCTTGCATTTAAGTGCCTGCAATTGATACTCTACGTTGTAGGGAAGAGGGCCGGTCTTAACTCTCTTAAATTGAACATCCCACCCAGTTTCTGGATCAGTAGGGTCGCCCAAATCTTCTGCTGCGGTAATAATTTGTTCCCACAACTTCTTCTTTAGATTTACAACTTTAACTTGACCGTTATCAATACATTGAGTAGCATAGCTCCAGCCACACTTAAGATCAGGATAGTATTCACGAACCCAATCTTTTTCTTTATTATTAAAAGACTCATTATTACGGTCAAAAGATAAACATTCTAAAGGAATATTTTTATCGTTTTCGCCTTTTACCCAGTATACATACCGAGCAAGAATATCGCCTACAAGACGAAAGCTGTTATCACCATCAGTATATTGAAAACTGGTGATGCTTGATTTTTGTGCAGCACCTTTGTGCTGGTTGAATTGAATAGCCATTAGTGTATCTCCTTTGGATTGACTTCTTCGTAGCGGAAATGAATATGTTCATTACTATCTACTTTAAGTAGCCTGTTTTGGTCTAGTATTTGTTCTGGATTTAATCCCGGCATCAAAACCATATTTAGCGTAGTGTCTTGAGTCGAAATAAAATCTGCTGCTGATCGTAGAGCGCACAAACTTATGTACTGCGCAACTTCACGATGCCGGTACTTATGAGAATGGTATAGAAGAATATCAGGATGTAGCATGAAACTCATCCCGGAAAAGTCTATCTGCGAATATCTATAGATTGGGTCATACTTGTTCTTTGGCACTTGTTTTTCAACAACCATGCGAAAGATTCGTACAACTTCGACCACACTCCCTTTGGAGTGGTCGTAGATTTTCGGCCAGTCAAATAAGAACATATAGTATACTAAAAATTAACCTTCATGTCAAGAACTATTTTTCTAAAGTTCTTTTATCTTATATCCCTGTTTCATATAGTGACCCATCCTAGTAGAAGCTTGCCTTTTAGCAGTATTCCCTTTAAGATGTATATCTATAATCACTGGGTCTCTTTTATTTTCTTCTTTTCGTATCACTCGACCAATCAATTGAGTAAGAAGAGGCTCATTATTAATTGGTGTCCCAAGAATGAGACAACTAAGGTTGTTGAGTGAGATTCCTTCAGAAAAGATAGCTTGAGTACCAAATAGGACTTTCTTTTTGCCCTCTCTTATTTCAGACATATACTTTTCTCTATCCTCATGCGAAACCTCACCTGTAACACATATTGCATCTTCTCCGACCTGTTCGGCGCATGCTTTCAAAAAATGCACTCGATCGCTTACCACCAATACCTTGTGACCTTTTGCGGCGTAGGCCGCTGCAGTCAAGGATATGGTGTGACGATACTCCTCATTATTTGCAAGAGCCGTTACACGATTTGCCCAGGGAGTTCTAGCTCCATCCATGAAGCGTACTTCCGAACGAAGAATGTGCACAGTCGGAGGCATAAAGTTTTCTTTCGGGGGTTTATAGACTGTATTACCAAAGTAATCACGAAAGACTACATGTTTGCCATCTTTTCTTTCTATAGTCCCTGATAGTCCTATCTTATACCTTGCATAGTTTGTATCAATTATTTTTGAAAACGTCGGAGATGAGACATGATGCATTTCATCCAAGATGACTGTTCCAAATATACGACGTATCTCTGGAATATTACGGTAAAGAGTTTGAGTATTGCCAATAACCACAGGGCTAGAAGTATCGAAGCTCCCACTTCCAATAATACTTGGCTTAAATCCATAGACTTTTTCTACCTCTTTTGCCCACTGATTTCTTAGTGGGACTGTGTGGGTTACCACAAGTGTTTTCTGACCAAGCTTGCCAGCTATTGCAAGACCCGTAAAAGTCTTGCCCCAACTGACCCACGCGTTAATTATAGCGTTGTCTTCGATTGAATCATAAACAGCCTGTTGACTTTCTCGTAAATCAAACTTGAAGTCAGGAAAGTCAACGGGTATGTTTTCTCGCTTATCAACTATTTCATAATTTTTTGGGATTAGATCCATTCTTCCAACAGGTATACTAACAAGATCCGTTCTTATTCGTGACATATTTTTTATCACGAAAGGCGGATCTGTAGGATTGTACGAAGGAATAGTATAAGTCAGTTCTTTATCTAAAACGTCTTTATATTCCTGCGTTACTTCCAAGTATATTCTGTTACTTACTACTGCTTTCATAATCCCAAATCAGTTTTAGCGGTTATATAATTCTTTACGAAGTCACTTCGTACTATGTCTTTTATCTCAAACTCTACAAGATCAAACTGATCCATTGCTTTGAGAATTCGTATAAACTCTTGTAGACCATTTTTCTGCAAGTCTGCCTGTCGGAAGTCTCCACAAAAAATTACTCTACAATCTTCGCCCACTCTAGTTATAATTGAATCCAACTCATGAAATGACATATTCTGGCATTCATCAATTACAATTACAGCATTTTTTAATGTTATTCCACGAATATAGGAAGTAACCATGAAGTGTACTAAATTTTTATTCTTTAGTATTTCATAAGCATCTCCTCTCTGAAACAACTCTACAGCAATATCTTTGTAGGGTTCTTCATAGACCGACGCTTTTTCTTTTTCATTCCCTGGCAGGAATCCTATATCTCTTGTTGGAACTGCACTCCTTATGATTATAAGCTGTTTATACAGCCCTTTTATCATATCATCAAAAGCTAAATAACAGGAAATAAAAGTTTTACCTGTTCCGGCAATACCGTGTAGAACTAAGTTCTTTTCACTCTCAAATGCACTCACTTGATTTTTGGTTAAAGGTTCTACTTCTGCTAGTGTTAGACTTGCTGCTGCAAGTGTTTTGCTTTTTCTATTTGGCATAATTATTATACTTTTCTTCGAGTGTCAGACTTCTTGAACTCGGAATACTCATAGAGCATCCAAGGTATTCCACTCAGATGTAAAACGCCTGCCCATGAAGTATCAGCATTAGGCGGGCGCGGTATTTTGAAAGGAAAGTTTACTCCTTTCAGCCATACGACAGAGGCAGAGTTTTTACGCTCTATCTTTCGTATTTTGTAGTACTTTAGAGATGCTGAGTGAGTTTTTTCATAGAGAAAAGGTATTCCATCATTATCTATAAAAGCACTTTTTGTATGTTTTATAAGTCCTAAGGTATCAGCGATACTGCCTTTGAGCTGTAGTAAGTCACGAAAAGGTGTTTGCAGTCTTCTCATTCCGAGAGTCTTACCTTTCATGTTTTTATCGTCTACTAACTGTTTTTGTATAAATAAAAGCCCATCATGCTCCTCCCAGTCAGAGCTGGGAAGAACAAAGACAGGAAAAGTTATTTTAGTCAGAGTTTTGTAAGTAATCACCATACATTTTTTCGAACTTACCTAGGGAATAGTCGTCATGCACATCAAAATCACAGCCAACAGGAGCACCGGATATAGATATACCTCTATCCATTTGAATACAACTCTTGAGTATGTCTGAGTATTCTTCCACTTCATCTTTTGGAACCTCTGCAAGGATAGAGTCGTGCACAAGTGCAAAGATACGAGACTCCATCTTTCGTTGTTTAACTATTTTATGTGTATCAATTGCACCTAGAAGATTAATGTCTGAAGCAGCTGATTGAACGAGAAAGTTAAGCCCAGAACGAACAGTATGACTACGAATACCAGCATCTTCAGATAGTACGTTTGGTAATCGTCGTTTCCTTCCAAAAAACGAATAAACGAAACCATTCTGTTCAATGAATTTTTGATTTGT
>Ga0163179_10003036_pt1 | contig 11508 bp, 12 predicted proteins | sample AtlANTMetagenome_FD_109643 | JGI IMG/M metagenome (GOLD analysis project Ga0163179, IMG submission 109643) | Marine eukaryotic phytoplankton communities from the Atlantic Ocean - Atlantic ANT 2 Metagenome | ecosystem: Environmental > Aquatic > Marine > Oceanic | place: North Atlantic Ocean... | reverse complement strand
TGGTTGTTAATGTTAGATTTTTATTTAAATATTGATTATCTAAATTATCAATTGTTAATGTTTTACCAGTGCTTACTGTAGTATTTTTTAAAGAACCAGGTAATTCATTACCATTTGAAATTGTAGGAGCACTTAATCCTGTTATTGGTATAATTGTATTTTCAAATTTAAGTACATGAGTAGTATTACCCTGGAAGAATTCATTGTTATCATTATTTGGATCAGATACTCTAAATACAGCTTTACCTTTTTGGACTGGAGTAGTATATGTTGCAGATGGTGCAACTAAATCTGTAAATACCTCTTGTGAACTATAGATGAATTCATCCATGTTCATAAACTTATAATAATGATCTAGTAAGGTTTTAATATTTGGAGAACCATCAACGTTCTCTATATTGTCCAAAATAGCTGCAGGAATAAGAGAGTCAATACGAATATCTTCTTTTGTTTTTCTCTTAAGCGATGCTACACTTTCCACATAATTTGGATTAACAGTATCTGAACCGTAGTTTGGCATTATGATCTAAACCTTGCGCTTGTTGTATAATCAACAGAACCTGAAGAACCTGCTGTTGCAATTAAATCTTCTTCTGCTGTTACACTTAATCTGGTCCCATCTATTTGTAATATCTCATCTCTCTTCGGAGCAATATCCAAAGAATTTGGGCTGACAGTGATTCTAATTACGGTGTTTGAATTTGGTGAAAAGTTATTTAATACAACAGTGCCGGTTGATGGGGTAACTGTTCCACAATTATCAATAGTAGTAACTTTATTATCACCTACTTTTTTATATGCAAATATTTGTCTATCTGTAGAACCTTCTATTAATTTATCATTAAAGAAATTTGTTACTCCATTACTATCAGTCCATCCAGTTGAATCAATAACACTTTCTGATAATCCTCCAGGTGTATACAATATACCTGGATAAGTTAATGTAAAGTTATTTAGTTGATTTGCTGTTGGTGTAATGTTTTGGAATAGAAAAGGTCTTACTGTTGAACTTAATATAGATGGATCAGCCTTATCGATATTCCTTGTTACTTCTGAGTGTCTAAATAATCCATCAAACCTATTTAACTGGTTTAATGAATAATCATCTAATGTATCTGATACAACAGCAACTAAATCCGCTGCAGTTCTATCTGTTAAGTTAGGATTATATTTAAATATAACATCTAACTCTAAATTAGAATAGTTTGGATCTACTATTTCTGGAGTTATACTAACTACGTTTTTGCCTTTTAATATTGAATTTAATATCTCTGTCTTTTCTGCTGAAGATAATGTCTCAGCGGTATTTGGTCTAATTGCAATAAAGATTTTTCCATAATCAGGAATTGCTTGGTCTTCACCACCCCAAGTATTAATAGAAGCAATGTTAGCAAAGTTATTTTTTATAATAGCTCTATAATCATCTGTTGTGACTGCTCTATTTTGTGAAGAGAATGTAATCGGAGCATTATATCTTACTGATTCCAATCCTTCTTGTGGAGCTCCGCCAGCTGCTACGATCTTTGTTGTGATTGTCGAAGTTGCACCAGATAATACTGTATCGGTTAAACTAAATTGTCCAACACTATTAATATCTCCACCTGCTCCATTTGCATCTTCTCCGTGGGTATAAACATAATCAATGGTTACCACATTATTATTTTGCGGTTTAGAACCGATAACACCATCTCCAAAGTATACTTCATAATATCCATTAGTGTTTTCTTGTATGTGATATATCTTACTTGCTGAATCAACGTTAAGTAATGATTCAAATTTAGTGTAAATATCATATTGGCTGGATTCTTCGTTCGCCTGCACACGTACGCGAAGCGTGCTCGTGTCCACGTTCTTGTGTGGTATTTGATGCTTTTGTATTTGTATATCATTATCAACTCTATATTTAATAGAATTATAATTACCTTCAGCTAATTTTACATTAGTAAAAGAATAGTTAGCTGCATTAATAGTAGTATTAGAAGCTTCTGTCGATACAAAATTATATGGAGATCCGGTAACAGTAGATTGAAATCTTGTTCCTCTTTTTAATGTTAAAGCAGCTGGTCTGTTAAGAACGGGAACTTCACTTGCATTTAATACTATATCAACTTCTGCTTTAGGCGCTTGCTCGGAAGTAGGAACGTATCCTAACATCCGAGCTCTCGAGACAGCGTTTCCTCTTATCTGTGCAGAATCAAGGAATGCTTCATTCAATGATAAATGAGCAGCCATGGCATTATAGTGAGTATTATATGCTAGAACATCTAGTAATACATTTAAGCCAGAACCTTCAAAATCATAATCTTGAAAAACTGATTGTTGTTTTAAATAATTTTTTAGATTTCCTTTTATATCTTCGAAATCTAAATCGGTAATTTTTAAATTTGTCGCCATCTTATCTTAACCTTTTTAATACAATATCAATCTTTGATGGTACACCAAATGATTTTATTGTGTAATTTATTTCTATGTGCCAAGTATTTCTTTCAACCTGATCCTTACATTTAATTTTACCAACACGAATTCTTTTTTCATATAAGCTTAATACTTCTTTTATAGATTCTTCTATCTCTAAAGCTGTAAATGGATTCGCAGGTTCAAATAATAATGCAACCAAGTTAGCACCTTTATCGTGTTGAAAAGGTCTTTCATAAAAATTAGAAAGAACTAAATTCTTAACCGCATTCTTAATAGCGTTATCGTCTTTCAAAGGCATTATATCCTTTTTAATAGGATGTTTAGCCAAGGTAAGATCTAAGTCAGACCAGGTTTTTTTCCTGGCAACTGTAGAAACTGTTGCTGTACTTGTTGCTGATTTATCTGAATAAGCCATATATCTATTTATGCACCTTCTGCTGGAGGATTAATTGCTTTTTGAGATAAAGTAGATGTTTGAGCTGCTATTTCTTTTATCCCAGAAAAACTACTTAAATCGATTGTTGTTGGTATACCTATTATCTTCATAAAATCACAGAAGTCAAATGTAATCCAAGCTGTTAAAGTTCCTAATCCTATCGCATCAAAGAATGATGTAACTTTGTTCATCCATTCTTTTAATAAGAATTGTTGCCAATTTTGTTCAAACTCTTTTAGTTTAGCATTTATCCTAGCAATTTTAAATTCTAATGATTCTACATTATCATTAAATTCACCACCAAGTAAAGCTTCTACATCAAATCCAGCTATTTTTATTTCTTTTAAAGCTTCTAATTTTTCTAAATCTGTTTTAGCTTCATCTAATGCTGAATCAAGTAAAGCTTTTACATCTGGAAATCCTGTAGGTGGTAATGTAGGTAAAGATGGTAATCCTAATGCATCCCATATTTCATCAAATAAATCTATAAGCCCAGTAAATCCACCAGTCATTAATAGGTTAAGCTTTTTAGTAGCTTCGTTTTTAATATAATCTTGTATTTGTTTTGCTTTAAGTTCAGCATTTTCTAATCCATATTCACCACCAAAGATTTTATATTCGGATGGAAGTAAATCGTACATAGAATCTACATCTATTTCTGCTAACTTAGTTGAAAGATAACTTCTATCAGTAGCTAATTTTAATAAATCTACCTGTAAATTTATTCCTGGAATAGTAAAATTAAATTCAATAGAAAAAACATCATCAATAATTTCTAGTATTTTTGCTGGAACGTACATAGGATATTCTTCCAACAATCTTTGTATCATTATCTCCCATTCTTTTTCTGGTATTTCTAATCTTTGAAACTTTGGATCATAAGGACTTAATAAATCTCTTACAGTTTTTAATGTAGCTTTTAATTTTTCTCCTTCTTCTTTGATTTCATCTATTTCAGATTCAATCATTTTTTCCATATTAGTAGCAATGTTGCTAAAGAAGTTAGATAAATTTGCAGGAGAAGGTAATAGTACCGCTGGACATTCCAATGGTGGGATTTCTATTGTTGGCATTTCAACAGACATTATAATACTCTAGTCTTTTGACCTAATGCTGAAATAATTACAACATCACCATTTTCTTTCATTGTAATACTAGAACCGGATTTATGACTAACTAATATATCGCCACCATCTTTATTAATTTCTGTTTTATGACCATGGAACTCGTATACTTTTTTATCATCTGTTCCACTTGCATCATCTGGTCCTGCAATACTTCCCATTATAATAGGGTCTTGTGCACTTGAACCATCACGGAAGAATCCAACCACCCATGAACCTTTTTCTAATTGGTGGTTAGCAGCTGTATTAGATGTACCGCCAATTGTTGTTGGCATCATAACTGTAGCAGAAGGTAATTTATCTTCTTGACCATCAGCGTGTAAATTATCTGGATGGTAACCATGACAAAATACTCTAACTCTATTATTCTCTTCCCATTTTTTTACTTCGCCAGTAAACCAATAGAATTGATTTCCTATAAAATCATCTTTTCTCATAACTTAACCTTCTCATCTAAATCTATTTTATAAGAATCTTTTAAAATTCCTACATTCATATAATAACCATCATTGCTAAAAGAATGAGTTATAGATTCTACCAAATATTTACCACCGAAAAATGCATTATCAGGAAATGCATCATTTGTTTTTAAATCTTCTGGTTGGTTTTTAAATAATTTTAAATCAATAATTAAACCAGGTACCATATTTGGATCACCTGCTATAGCAATATTTGCTCTCATCTCAAGTAAGTTTTGATAACTGGATATTGTTTTTTGAATATTTTCTGGGGATGAACTATGATAACTTGATGATGAACCGTATAAAGAAGTATTTACATTAATAAAATATTCTCTAGAATGTTTATAATCATCATTAACATAATCATTTATACCTTCACCTTCTATTGTAGAAAAAGGTTTATATTCATTTAATAAATTTTTATCCTCATATGTAAAATCAACTGCAGGGGAATAATATTTTTTAGCAATATCAACATACCTTAATCTGGAATTGTAAGCACCTTTTCTGGATTGGGATATTTTATTACTAAAATTATCTATAGTAAAACTAAGTATTTTCTTTCTGTTGATTTCATAATAATCTGGATCTTGGTTTGTTAATTCTAAACCATAAGGATTATTACTATATTCAGAATATACCCCAGAAGAACTATCCCCAGTTATTTTTTCTTTTACCTGAGCTCCTACTGATTGCATTTTATCTAATATACTTTTATAACTTTTTAATTGATATCCATCTTTATGGTCTTGATAGAAAAACATAGGGGTTTGGGTATCATGTGAATTTCTTAAAATCCAATTTATAGCATCGAATGGTCTTAACTTAGGAAATATACCTTTCATCGATGCGGATCCACCACCTTCTACATTCACCTCTTGACCTAACTGATCTACTATATCTGTAATAATTTTTGTAGGAACATCGTCAAACTCGTTATTTATTTTAGTTAAACTATTTAAATAATGTTCCTTTGTTGCTAAGGATAACTTATATGATTGAGATCCTATACTTGGTTTTGAATATGCTTGAATAGCAGCTATGTAAAATTGTAATTTTATTTCTTTTAGTTCACTTTTTAAATCTTGTAATATTTCAATCTCTACTTTTTCACCACCACTTATTTTATAATTTTCTAATATATTAATACTATCCACTATGTTTACTTCACCGAATAGCGTAGCTTGAGTTAAGGATTCAGAAAAAGAAAAAGTATCAACTATGTCTAATATGTTAGCTGCTTTTTTGGATTCTTCTTTACCTGGTGCATCTTGTTTTTCATCAGGCTCTGGATTCTCAGCCGAGAATTCAATATTGTGGGGATAAAGAAAGAAATTCTTTATTCTAAAATGTATTGGATGAGAATGCTTACCAGCAATTCCTAAATTATAATTTTCCATTATTAACTATTAACCAATTCTTGGAATGCATCACTAAATCTAGTTATAAGATTAGGATCGATTACTCTAATCCTAGATCTTTGTTCGTTTAAATCAAACACATATTGTCTATTACTTACATATTGTGCAGCTGCTGTAGAACCTTCTTGTATCTGTAATGCTAAAGTTGCATCGTCTGGGACTGAAAAGAAATTAGCATTTGAAACTTGTGATTCTATTCCATAACTAGTACTTTGATCTGGATTAGTAATCTTATCATCTCTACTATCTCCTGGTGCATACCAATGATGGGGAGCATCTGCTAACTTCCAGGCTTTAAAACATTTAACAGTATCTACTGAAATGTTTCCAAGCTCATCAACTCTATTACCAGAAACATTTTCTAGTGTATTATTATCGCCAGCACCTAAGTAAGCACCAGTTACATTTTGTACAATTAGTTGATTTAGATATATATCCTTTCGCATGAGCGTGCCCTTCGCGCCCGAGGTCGAACCCGTGATAGTTTCTCCTACAGTAAATCTTCCTGCTAAGCTATCTTTAAATTCTGTAATTTGTCCATCCGTATTTCTTACAACATCCGGTCTTGTTTCTAAAGCATATCCTTCATACTCTTTAGCAATATATTCATTTAGATCTTCCATTGACATTGGCCAAGCACCAATACCATCATGGAGAAAATCATTAATAATAAAAAAGGTCCAATAGAAATCTGGGGTATCATATAGTTTTTGGGATAATACATCAGGTCTTTGTCCATCGGGAACATTCACATATTGATATGAAGAGAATTCATCTACAAAATTTTGTAGTGGTCTTACTTGTCTAAAGATATCAACTACATTATTAATCACACCATCGCGATTAAAATCATATTTTATTTTTGGAAAGTTTCTAAAGTATGCCATTATTATTCCCCATCCTTGCCATCAATTTCTTTTGTTGCTTTGAATTCACCCATAGCTTCTCTTTCAAAAGTATAATCTGCTGTATCAGAATCTGTGTATAAATGTTTTCTTGTTAAGTTTGTAGCTTCTTGGAATGTTAATGATAGATCTAACTCCACTGGAGCTCCGCCTTCATAAAAGGCGTTTGTGCTAGAGTTGTATGTTGCGGTCATACTTTGTAGATATGTTAAATGTAAGAATGGGAGATTAGGATTTTCCTCCACGCTTTCAGTTATTCCACCATCACCATTTTCTACTGCACTTTTTCTTAAAAATTGTATTTGAAAATACGGTGGATATTTAAGCAAGTAACCACTAAGTGCTGGTTCTGGATATAAAAACTTTCTAAAAGTATTTTCTATTTCACGAATCATTTTTACTTCGTCTTCTGATTCTCCAATTAACTTATAGGAGAACGAGAATGTTCTTAGAATAGTACCAGCAAACATTACGTTTTGGAATGGGTTAATAGCTCTTCCTTGTTTTAATAAAGCAGCTTTACCAGCTACTCCTAATTTACTAGATGCTAAACTTGCCCCAAGTGCTGCAGTATCGGTTTTATCCGCCATCAGAGTCTTACCAAGATTTGTAACACCCCCCAAAACGCCCTCTAAGATATTATCTAAATTTGATCCTTGGTCTGCAGCGTTTATTGCATCAACTGCAGATTTACCATAGGTGTTAAATGCTTCCCCTTGATAAGATGCTCCATCAGCTAAAGAAAAGCCTGGAGTCATATAAAGATATATTGCTTTTGGGATATCGTCTAAGTCATCTCTTTTTCTGATAGCAAATCTAACACATTCTCTAGTACCTCCTTCTGAACTAGATAATAGATCTTCCGGAAAGTGTAATACCTTCTTAGCATTTGCATGGCTTAACCCACTTGGAGTAGGTGGCGGTTGTGCCTCATTTGTTTGCTTTGCGGGTTGTGTTTCTGTTTCAGACATCTTTTTTTCCGTTATAAATAGACATGAATTAATTTTCTTATAAGAGTATTTATATGAGTTACAAAGGCAGATTTAAAATTACTAAACCCGAGAAATATATCGGAGATTATACTAACGTGGTGTACAGATCACTTTGGGAAAGACAATGCTTTAGGTGGTGCGAAAGCAATCCTAATGTTAAAGCATGGAATTCTGAAGAGGTAGTAGTACCTTATGTTTCAAGACATGATAAAAAAATGCACAGATATTTTGTGGATTTATTTGTAGAAATGACTAGTGGTGAGATATTATTAATAGAAATTAAACCTAAAAAAGAAACTATACCACCAAAAGAACCGAAAAGAAAGACAAAAAGATACATTAATGAAGTAATAACCTATGTTAAAAACCAAGATAAATGGGAATCAGCTAATAAATTTGCTGAACATAAGGGTTGGAAGTTCCAGGTATGGACAGAAGACACTTTAAAGAATTTAGGCATCAAACTACTTAAGACAGGCTCATAAATAGATATATGGCAAGTTTATTTGACACATTACAAGCAGGTGCATATCGTAACCAAATAGTTCCTAGATCTAAGGATTCTATGAACTGGTTTCGTAAAAAAGTTGGTGAATTAGGTAATGTATCACGTACAAAGGTAATGAGTGATCCGGTATTAAAAAAGAAAGCTAATCCGGATATTGGTGATATGGTAATGTATGTTTATGACCCGAAATTAAAAAATACATTACCATACTACGATACATTTCCATTAACGATAATGGTACAACCAGCTAAAGGTGGATTCCATGGATTGAATCTACATTATCTTTCACCCGTGGTTAGAGCAACTTTTCTTGATGAGCTAATGGGTTTAGCTCCAAAAAAAATGACAGAAACAACTAGGTTAAGATCTTTAAGGTATGATCTATTAAAGAAAGCTTCTAAGTTTAAAGAATTTAAACCGTGTTTCAAACATTATTTAACCAATCATGTAAAAGGAAATGTGGTTAGAGTACCAATGACAGAATGGGAAATAGCTATCTTTTTACCAATAGATAACTTTAAGAAAGTTTCCAGAGATACAGTTTGGAGATATAGCAGGAATCAATACTAATGTCAAAATCAGGTAAAAACTTAGACGATATGAAAGCAGTAATTATGGGTCATGGTGGTTATGCGCCAAATAATAGATTTAATATAATCTTTACTCCTCCGACAGTATCGCTGTTTAATTTAAGCCCAACTAATATATTGGGTAATATTATTAATAATAATTTTAGTTGGAAAGATCTTATAAGTGATCCAAGAGATATAAATGTTCTATGTAAATCTGCATCCTTTCCAAGTAGAAATATAAACACCCAAGAATTTAAAACAACAAGAGAAGATAGAAAATATGTTGTAGGTAAAACCGACGGGGATTTAAATACCATTTTTTATATTACAAATGATATGTACATGAAGACCATGTTTGATACCTGGATGAACTATATTTTTAATACACAAGATTATAGAGCAAACTATAAAAGAGGCAAAACTGGTTATTCAACAGATGTAACCATACAACAATTAAACAAAGAAAATAAACCTGTTTATGGGATAAGATTAATAAATGCTTTCCCAACCCAAATGGGTGAACTTACTTTAGACAATTCCGTTGAAAACGGAATACATGAACTGAGCATCGGATGGTCATATGATTATTATGTACAAGAAGATGCCTTAACATCCTCAATTGGCGGTGTGGGCCGACTGATTGGGAATTTAATATCATAATGGAGAATTAATTATGAATTTACCACAACTTGATTTACCTAGACATAAGACGGTATTACCTTCTTCTGGCCAGGAAATTATTATGCGACCATATTTGGTCAAAGAAGAAAAAATCTTATTGTTAGCTTTGGAATCTCAAGACCCTGAGCAAATTGCACTAGCAATAAGAGGTTTAATTGAATCCTGTATTGAAACAGAATTTGATATAGAAAAATTAGCTGGATTCGATATTGAGAAATTATTCTTAGAATTACGATCAATATCAGTCGGTGAGAAAATAGCTTTAAATGCAAAGTGCCAACACTGCGAAGAATTAAACGAAGTGAGCCTAAACATTAAAGATGTTACAATGACCGATTATAATCCGGATGATAGAATCAGAAAATTAACAGATTCAGTAGGAGTGACAATGAATTATCCTAATGCTGAAGCTTTAGCTAAACTCGATCCAGAGAAAATGGATAGCATCGAAGGAATAATGGATTTAGTCGTTGCATGTGTAGCTAATATATTTGATGATGATAATGTTTATCCAGCTAAAAAAGATAACGAGGAAGATATAAAACAATTTGTTGAAGGACTAACTACAGAGCAATTTAAAAGTATTGCTGGGTTTTTCGGTACTATGCCAATGTTGGCATATGACTTAGAGTTTGAATGTACTCATTGTTCGAAAGCTAATAAGATAGAATTAAGAGGACTGCAAAGTTTTTTTTCTTAGGCCTTTCGCATGAGAACATCATAAACCATTATAAAACTAATTTTGCTTTGGTTCAACACCACAAATATAGTTTAACTGAGTTAGAAAATATGATGCCGTGGGAGCGGGAGGTTTATCTTACAATGTTAAAAGAGTGGATAGATGAGGAGAATAGTAAACAGAATAAATTAGGAAATTAAAATGGCAGAGAATCAAGACAACAGCAGAAATGAAGTAGAAATAGACTTAGATAAGTATATGGCTATGATTGATAAGCTTGACGAACAAGAAGATCAAATTAAGGAAATGAAAGAGGAGGCTAAAGCAGCCGCAGAAAGATTAGGACCTCGTAAAAGAAAATTCATAGACTTATTCTTAGATGATAACGACTTGAACGAAAAAGCAATCATAGGATTTATCTCATTCTTTTTAATGATGTGTTTCGGTATAACCGATTTAGTCACAGCATTAGTATGGGATTTAGATCTAAAAGTATCTGAAACAATCTATACATCATTTGTAGTAGTAACGCTAGGATCATTCGGTATATCCGAAGCTGGTAAAGCATTCGGCGGAAAATAAGGAACAGTAAATGGCTGACGACGATATAAAACAAGACGCAGATAAGCAGAGAGGGAAAGAACCATTAGATAATGGTTCGGTAGAAACCTCTGAAGTAGAGCTTTTAAATCAGATTAAAAATACTCTTTTCGCCCAAACGGAAACCTTAACAGGTGATCTGGGTGGAGAGCTCGTCAGCATTAGAAATATCCTAACAGGTATTAAAGATTTAAATCAGCAAACACTAGCAACTTTAGAACGAGATATTCAACTAGAACTCGGAAGAGATCAAGCCCAAAGAGTTGATGGACTAAGAGAGAAAGAAGAACAAGCAGAAATGATAATGATCTTTAAGGGTATAAAAGAATCATTAAGTGGCTTAGATAAATCCCAAGAAAAGGCAGATGACAAAAAACTAGTCGGATTAGGATTATTAGGATTAGGTATATTTAAAGGTACACTTGGTATGAACGTTGCCACTGGAGCTTTAGGCATTGGTGGTGGTATTGCTGTTATGGCTATGGGATTAGCTAAAGCAGCAGAGATGTTGGATGGATTAGAGTTCGATGGCGTAAAGAACGCCCTTACAAAAACTTCTGAAGGTTTACGAGCTTTCGATTTCGAAACAATTAAAAAAGGTGCATTCATATTTGGTGGTGCAGCTGCCATTGGGGCTGGGCTTACCATAGCAGCAGGTGGTGGAATAAAAGGTGCTCTCGGAGGACCTTTAATGATATTACCAGCTCTTGG
>Ga0163179_10003035_pt1 | contig 11508 bp, 9 predicted proteins | sample AtlANTMetagenome_FD_109643 | JGI IMG/M metagenome (GOLD analysis project Ga0163179, IMG submission 109643) | Marine eukaryotic phytoplankton communities from the Atlantic Ocean - Atlantic ANT 2 Metagenome | ecosystem: Environmental > Aquatic > Marine > Oceanic | place: North Atlantic Ocean... | reverse complement strand
GTGAGCTTTTCCTGCGTTCATCTGACTCGCGTCGGATATCGTTCAACTCACGACGCAGGTTCCAATCGCCCAGGATTGTGTACAAACCGTGAATGAATAGATATAGGACACCGCCTATCGCAAAGAAGGCGATCCCAAAGATGGCTCCGGTAAAAAAGACTTCCTTCATGCCTCACTCTTCGCAAGAAGAGACTCGCGAGCAGATCGAAACAAAATGGGAAACAACCATGTCCTTCGGAATCGCAATCGCTGTCAGAAAACCGACCAAAGTCATTCCGTTTTTCATCGGCCTGATCATCGTTGCGGATTGCCACCAACCTCAAGAATTACCAAATATAACTTCCACGCTCGAAAACGATACCGGTCAGGCAACCCATCATTCCAAGTTTATTGCCAACGCCCGCTACCTTGATCTTACCCATTCGGTGAAGGAACGAACGATCTTTTGACCAACAGAAGACGGATTCGAGCTAGATCGCGAATCCGCAGGCTTTGCGCAAGCCGGACATTTTCGCGCAACTGATCGTAGCAGCCCCCATTTCCGTAGTCAGCTACACCGTGGCGACAGCATCGATTCCTTGCGAAGCCAATTGCGATTGGACGTTAGCATCCGCAATGGACATGAAATGCAAACGGAAATCGCGATGAACGGACGGTTTCAATCCAGTCGAATAGCTCAGCTTTAACCGGTCTTCGCGTGGAGTGCCTCGCAAAATCTTAGCCAGGGTCGGCACTGGATTATCGAGCCCCAGGATGGCGACGCGTTTCTGGAACTGCAAGACTCGCATCACTTCGTCCATCGATTCTGAATTATTGCCAGCGGATTCCGTTCGCAGACTTAAGGCGCGTTCAGGCAATTCAACAGGTTCTAGTATTTCAGACGCTGAAAGCTCCAGTCGCAATAACCCAAGAGTCTGCGCGGTTCTCATTAAAGCAAGCGAATTATTGTCAAAGGCATCTAAATGTTCCCGGCGCAGCAACAAAAAGCGAGTGAAGACCTGCAAACCACCTCGGCCACTATATTCAGGACCGCCGTGGATCGTCCGCGAGACCGCATACGAATCGGCTGTGATGGCCGAAAAATTAAAGCTTTCAGCAGACGTTTCGTTTTGAATTAACGACGCATGCGATGGTCCCCAGATATTGAGCAACCGCGACAATTCCGTATCAACACCCATCGACTGAGCCACTAAATGATAACCTTGCGACCGTCGTCCGCGTGCGGAGGTAAAGATGGCCTGCTCAACTTGCATAACGGGCACTCACTTCAATGGTTCACAATCCATTCCAACGGTTCAGTAATACCGATCGGTTCAACATGTAGCGGCACTGGCATAAAGAAGCCGCGATGATCAGCAAAGGTCGAGGACGCGCCAACAACACTTGAAGCAAAGAATCGATAATTCGCAAAGTTTCGCTTGAGGAACTTTCCAAAACCCGGCATGTTGTCACTCGCGAATTGCTCGGGATCGCCCATCGCTTCCTGGCATTCGTCGGACTTCGTGAGAACGATCCCCAAGGGAAATTTTTCCGGCTTCGATTTACGCGTTGAATTACCTTCGGACCTCAGATTGTAGATGTACGAGGCGAGCTTCATGGCGAAGAAGTCTTCGTCTCGGCCGGTATCTCGTACGCTAATCGAATCGATCAGCATCAGTACGGCTCTCGATCTGCGGATGACTTCACGAATGGCGATGTATGTGCCGGGATGTTCGAGTTCCGTGGCGATCGCTTCACCGGCAAAATCGGGTGTAATGACGTCAATGTAGCTACGACGTTTTTTCTCGGTAGTGACTTCACAATGAACCCACTGCCACCCTTCTGCCTCAGACGCCGTTTTTTCCGGAAACCGGCGTCCTTCGAGAGCGTTGATTGTTTGTTGCTGGATGGCGACACTGAAGGCGTTATTGGGCAGACCCTGAATTCCATGGCAGCCCTTGCTCAGAATATCCAATAGCATCCCAATGAAAACGGTTTTACCTGCGCCGCTAGCGCCGAGCACCGAAACAAAATTTACAGGGACACCACGTTTTTCTGCCGTGCGTGAAAGATCTAAAGGTGCCTGACACTGACCACAATAGCCGTTGTTATCAAACGACTCACGATCGCAGCAGACACATTTGATTTTAACGTTACCCTCTAAGAATTGGCTGGTTTGGATGACCTGTTCTGTGGAAGGGTTCATGATTCGCCATTTTCCTCAAAGAAGGCATAGGGATCAGTTTGTGGCAGTAATTGATCAGCGTCGACAATACAGCGAAATCCAAGATTGCGGCCTCGATGTAAAAGGTTCTGTCCGGTTCGGAACAGGCTTGTGGCTTGACTTGCGAAATAGGTATCAAAAGCTCCACCACGGATTTCAGCGAGAGGTACGTCGCTCAAGAGCCGATCTCCTTCAGCAGAAACTTCGCTTTCGTACAAGGCTGCCGTCCACTCCCAGACATTCCCGATCAATTGGTAAACACCATTAGGTGTACAACCGCTGTAGTAATCACTGACCGGCGTCGTCGACTTGATACCGGAATTCCAGGTATTACAGCGTGTTGGGTCGTACGAATCTCCCCATGGATACCGCGTCTGTACGGATGGACCAGACTGTCCGGCTGCCCAGGTTGCAGCACGCTGCCACTCCTCTGGAGTCGGCAAACGTTTGCCGCGCCAATGAGCGTATGCATTTGCTTCGTACCAGCAGATCCCTGTCACAGGATGATCCTGAACCGTACTTTCAGGTTGGCCATTTTTCCAGAAGCGTGGTCCTGCACATCCAGATTGATCAACAAACTGCAGTACGTGCGCGAGGATCTCCGGCGGCCACAAATGTTCTTGCGCGTAACCTCCCTCGGCGACGAACTGTTCGAATTCTGCGTTCGTGACACAACAGCGATCGAAGTACAAGGATTGAACCCATGCGATCTCCGTTGGAACATCGTGTATTCCCGTGTCCAACGTGCCGGGGTCCGTAGATAGCAACGACACCTCTCCCTCAGGCACCAAGGTCATCTGTTCTTCAAGCATTTTCCACGCCGCAGCGATGGCAGCCTGGGCGGGTACACGTTCCCCCTCACACGGAATCTGAAGAACTCGACAGTAATGCAGTTCATCGGTAGCCGGAATCTTTGCCACAGCTAGCTGATCAACTACATCCTGCTGTTTGCCATTAGGTCGTCCATCGGGTTTTCGTCGAAATCTGGAGATAAGACTCAAATCACAACTCCTCTGTTGAAAACGTTACGCTGGCTTTGATGCATCAACATTACTGAGGTTTGCCAAACAGCCGTCACGTTGTTCATCTTTTGTTTCTTCGTTGGGCGTGCTTTTGCATTTCCCGACGTAGTTGCTGAAACTGAACTTGCGCTCGATGAGAAGGCGTCATTTCAGAATCACCGCTTCGAGCACTCGTCGTCGTCGCGACCGAAGGTGAAGCGGAAGACCGGGTGGGATACATACCACTGGACGCCACCGGTGCCGCCAATGCGGCAGATCTTGCCGTCGACTTCGCGACAGCCTGCTGAGATAGCAATTGCCGTTGTTCCATTTCGAGAGTCTGCCAGGCCGCTTGAAGTCGCTCGGCATCGTGTTGCAACCTATCTTCGGCCGTTTGTCGTTCCACTTCCCAATTCCGTCGAGTCTGCTCAAATTCTTCGACCATCCGTTCGAATTCTTCGGAACGAGTCGCCTGCGCAATCCCACTTGGGGTATCCATTTTTTGCAGTCGATTAATCTGGGACGTCAGAAATTCTTCTAGTCGAGAGGTGAGGAGATTCAATCGCTCGACGTGTCCACGCACGGTCGCGGCGTCGACAAAACTACCCATTCCATCAGCCATCGGCGAACGAACCGATGGCTTTTCGAAGAGTTTCTCTGGGAAAGCATTTTGGGGATCGTATTCCATTATTCATTTCTCATTTAAAGTGAGTCATCAAATGGGTGTTGCTAATCAGTATCCGTGGGGCCATCAAGACGCTTCCATAGCTCGGCGATTCGAGAACCAAGCGTTGGCTTTCGAACGACAGCATCTCGCCCTTCTTCCTCGTGTAATTCTTTAAGTGTCTGACGGAACGCATTGAATCTTTCGTCGACGGCAGCCCCACCGACACTCGGCTTTGGCATCTCCTGTGCCTCCGCCAGCTTGCGAGCGAGTTCAGCTCGTTCCCTCGATAGCGAGGCGCGTTCCTGAGCCAGCGTCATACGTTCCTCACGAAGAGCAGATTCGATCATGGCTTTTTGTTTTTCAGCATCAGTTGTGTTTTGCTCTGCCTTAAACTGAGCTTCTAACTGATGATACTTCTGCTGCAGACTGACAAGCTGTTTATTGAGTGATTCGTTTTCATCGCGTAGTTTGCCGAGCGCCGTTTCGTGTACTTTCTCGGCGGACGATAAATTGGCAGCTTCACAAAGCTGCTGCTCTCTTGCCGCAAGTTGTTGAATGAGTCCATGAATCCGTCGCGTTAGGACCTCACGTTCTGCATGTCCCTCAGATTCTCGTTCGCTGATTCGGTTCTCAATTTCACTCAGCCAACCTTCTAGCTGTGTCCTTTCATCTCTTTCCGCCTGACTAACTTCCTGCTCCGCGAGCAACAGTTCTTCGAGCGTTCTGAGGCGTTGATCGCTACGGTCCAATTCATCAATAAGACCTTCTAGTCGGCGAACGAGAGTTTCTATTTCCGCCTGTCCTACGACCTCCTGTGGCGTTTCCTGGCCCTCGACCAATTGCTGAAACTCTGCGATTCGATTTTCGCGTTCGACGAGTTCTGCTTGGAGGTATTCCAGTTCCTGCTGTAACAATTCAACGGTTTCCTGCGCAAATCCCCCATCCAAATCTACGGGAAGGTTTGTGGGCAGGGGCACGGAATCAGGGGACCGTCGCCATTTCGCGGATGGATCCGACGACGTTGTGTTGTCGGTCATGGCTTCATCTGTTACTTCGGCACTTGTATCCAAAGGCAACAACGCCGGTTCTAACTCGTCTATTCCAGAAACCGGTCGTCGACCAGGGTTTTGGTTCGGCGTCTCTTCTGCTGCAGGCTCTATTACACGTAATGAATCGACATCGAACGAATCCTGCAACTCACCTGTGATTTCCGAATCCTTTTCGTCCATGGCCAGCGGATGGGACTGCTGAACAACGTCGTTTGACTGCTGTTCAGTCACCGTCGTATCGTCGTCGCCTGCCTTCGTATGAATTTCACAGTCGCCGATCTTCAATTTGGAACCAGGATCCACAGAAATTTCATCTTCAATCCGCACGCCGTCAACGTGCGTACCAGACTCGGAGCACCAATCCTGAACGTGCAACAATCCATCCTGAAATCTCAGAATGCAATGCATCTGGGAGATGCTTTCTCCGCTGAGCTTGAGGCCACAATTCGCTCCCTGCCCAACGATTAGACTTACGCCTTCTTCAAGCGAGTATCCTTCGTTTTGGCCATTGGCATAAACGACCCTGATGGTCAACGCGTTCGTTGTAACGGAGGATGAATTCGACATATGTGAGCTTCCCAGGTTGATCCAACACAACGACTAATCGGTGGTGACACAAGCAGACTCTTGCGACTCTTCAAAAATCGCCTCTAAGGCTTTAAACAGGGAGGGCACTTCATACGGACGATGCAGGACCGCGTCCCAATGCCCCCAGACCTGCTGATGTTCACCGTAGATTGACAGCCAACGCACCCCATCAAACGTCTGTGCTTTCTCTCGAAGCTCGCGACAAACTTGCTGCCCTAATTCCGAATCGACGGCCAGCACAATGGCATCTGGTTTATTTCGTTTGAGCACAAGCTGGAGAGAGAGTCGATCGCGAACGACTTTAATGGAGTGTCCATATTCGTTTTGCTGTGTCGCATCGCGTAATTGGACCGCCGCTTCACCATCGGTCTCAAGAATTACGACACGACGACCACGGATCCCTTGCTGTCGTTCCACAAGGTCGGCCAATTCGAAACCTCGCAAAACCCGACATACTTCATCCGTATCCCATCCCAGCTTCATCGCCAAATCGGGTATCGAAATGGGTTCTCCGAGACAGGTGACAATTTTTTGATGCTGTGCCGATAAGCCAGCTCGATCGAGGTTTTGTCCGCGGATCGCTCGCCTGACAAAAACGTGATTCTGTAAATCCATTTCAAGCTGATTGGCGGGAATGCGCGCCATGGCTTCGACTAACAGAGCTACTACACTGATGTCGAGAGCGAGCCGCTGCTGCAACGCGGGTGGTCCGCGTTTTGGATCAAAGCGAAAGGAGATCACTGAATTCTGGAAGCAATGCAACAACAGCATCGATGCCTGGTGACGCAACAGCTGTCGCAACAGACGTGGATCAAGTACTTTATTGTCGAGTAATTGAACGAGTCCATCGATTTGATTGCAGGAACCTCCGGCCATCGTCAATTTAAGGACGGGCGCCAGATCTTTGAGTGCCTCAGGCAAACAATTGGCAACAGGATCTCCCTCCACACCAGACGACGTGATCGCTTGAACTCGCCCTCGGCTGATATAAATCGAAATACGGCTGTGGTTCAGCTCGACATCAATCCCCCCCGTCTTATCTCCGTTATTCAGAAAATCCAACAACTCCCTCAATGTACAGCAGGAAAAACGTCCGCTTAGTTCCGCATCACCCTGCTCATCCATGACCTCAGGAACGGCGGTCCCATCTCGTTGTGAATCAACGACAAGAGATCCGGTGTCGAGAGTGTTAGCGACAGTGGTAATGAGCAATTCCGGAGTATATGGCTTCGGCAGCATATCCACGACGTTGGGACAGTCTGCGTATTCAACGTAGGCGCGTTTCCTAAGTGTCGAGCTCCCGATAATCGGGATATCCTTGAGTTCAGCTTCCTCCAAGAGTTGCAGGCAAACTTCTTTACCTGTTGTGCCCGGTAACTGGTGGTCAAGGATGATCAGATCCGGATGGATTTCAGCAGCTTTCTCGAACCCTTCTTCGGCGTTAGCAGCCAATACAACGCGATACCCAACTGGACTTAACGTCGAATCGACGACTCGTCGAATCGCGGCACTGTCATCAATGACCAGAATCGTGCGTTCTTCGCTCATGAATTCTTACCTCTCAGTTCCTTTAGTCGCTGCAATGCACTGTTGAGTCTTTTTTTACTAACAGGCTTCACGATGTAATCAGTCACCCCAAGCTTGCTTGCTTTGTCTTGAAACATTGCTTCATTTCGGCTGCTAACAATCAGGACGGGAATCTGCGAGGTCGCATCACGAGACCGAATTTCACGCAGCAGATCAAACCCACTCATCAGCGGCATCTCGAGATCGGTAAAGACGATGTCATATTGCTGTTGTTTGAGTAACTTGACAGCCTCAGAGCCATCCGCAGCTTCATCAATCAAGAAACGATCATGATCGAGCAGCTGGATCAATGAACGGCGAGACGTCCGCGAATCGTCCACCACAAGTGCGCGTTGGTGAGCAACCGGAGCCTGATTCTTTGTCAACTCTTCGACTGACTTTAGACCTCCATCTCGAGAAGCAGTCAGACCACGCTCCATAAGCTGCTGACTATCGAAAAGCAGCATGATTTCACCCGTCCCTGAGAGAGAGAGACCTGCGAACAATCGATGATCCTTCAGCAACACGGGCAACGGTCGCACCACCACCTCCTCCGGCCCTACAATCTCATCAACGAGCAATCCCATGACTCGTTCATTACGTCGTCGATTTTCAGCAGCGTCCTGTTCATCCGAACTATTATTCCAACCATGTTGAATAACAATCATCTGACTCTGCTTGCTGCCCTCAGAACCGCCTCCGAAACACACATCCACAAATGGAATCAGTGGAAATTCGAATGCATCGTCCGGATTCCACGGCCCTGCCGCCTTCACGAACTGCGTCGGCACGGCATAGTCCTGCCCCGCCGACCGAAACACCATGACATGTTCAATCACAGAATGGAGGGGAATCATCAATCGAATACTGGTACCTTCGCCCGGTACAGAATCAACTTCGATCCAGCTTTGGAGACGTTCCAATGTATTGGCAACGACATCCATCCCAACGCCCCGTCCGGACAATTCACTCGTCTCTGATTTCGTTGAAAAGCCTGGATGAAAAATCAGTTGAGCCAACTCAGTTCGACTGACAGCGCGGTCCGCCGATATCAATCCCATTTCAAGACCACGCCGTCGAATCGCGTCGTAGTCGAGACCACGACCATCATCGCGGACGGTAATGACGAGGAGATTGGATCCGCCGGTCGCCTCAAGCGAGAGCACCCCAGCAGGCGGCTTACCCTGTGCGATTCGCTGTGACTCAGGTTCAATGCCATGACTCACCGCATTTCTGACGATATGTAACAGCGCGTCATATAGCTGTTCCTGGACCGACTTTTCGAGGCCCACGTCTTGACCGACAAGATGCAGCGACACTTTTTTGTTTTCCGCCTTTGCAGCATCTCTGGCAGCTCGTTGAAGCCGGGTAAAGAGGCCACTCACAGGAACGCGTCGCAGCTGCATAAGTTCTTGACGAAACTGGCGAATAAAACGGGAGATCGCAAGATTTTCTTCGCCGATGGGCTCGTACGTATCTCGCAGATTCCGACCAAGGTCAAGGAGATCGTTCGCGATTTCAGTAAGGGAGCTCACCTGTCGTCGCGCGACGTTACCGGAGGATCGATTCAACAAGGCCTCGCCGCCGGATGCTCCCATCGATTCACCACCTTCTTCGAAGGCACGCAACCGAGACACACAACGTACCAATTCTGAATTGACACCCTTCAGTTCTTCAACACCGGACTCACGGCGATTCCTTAGCATCACTAAACCGGCCAACATATCCATTAATCGATCAAGTTGGGCCGACTTCACTCTCACCGAGTCCTGCCCTATCGGGCCAGAGTCAATGAATCGTTCGGCGACCACGGTGCGTGCCTGCTCCGTTTGATGCGATCCCGAAACGCGTCTTTCCGGCGCTAACTCATCGGGCTGCCGAAACTCATTGGGCTGCAGAAAATTGATTTGACGTCGCACAAGGTCAACGCCTCGCAAAATCAGTTCAACATCAATACTTTCAACATTCTCATCACAGGCTGCCTGCAAATCATCTTCTACACGATGAAGAAAACTACCCAGTCGGGTCAAACCGACACTCGCCGAGGCGCCCTTCAGTGTATGCAGCTCGCGACAAACCTGTTGCAAGACATGCCGATTTGCCGGATTCTCCTCAAAAGCGAGAAGCGACGCTTCAATCGAGGCGAGACAGCGTTGGGCATCGTCCAAGTAAGCTTCTCGAATTTCGTCATCCAAACAAACATTGTCATCGAGTGGTTGATCGCCTTCGGGATCATCATCCGTTTCCATTTTGTCCGCAGGAAACTCATCATCAACCTCCGTCGTCGGCAATGACGATTCGGCGGTTGCCAGCGAAGTGAGAATCATTCCAATTTCTTCACGACCTCCACCCTCCCCAACCACTTCACCTTCGAGATGATTGTCCGCATCGCGCGGATACGTTGAGTCAGCCCAATGACCCAGGCTTCTATTCTCCTCGGCACCCAACACAACCTCGAGATACTCTCCCCATTTATCCTGAGCTGATTGAAACCGTTCCTGAACCTGTCCACCGGTATCCGATTCATGACTCAGCGCCTGCTGCAACAGGGGCAAGGCATGAATCACAAACCCAATGATTTCCTCGAAATCGTGAGATCGTTCATCGTTTTCTGAGGACAACGAAGCAATTTCAAGCAGGCCACTCAACTGCAGAGCGAATTTTGCCAAGTCCGGCTGCGAAGCATCGGCGGCGGAGTTAGAGAACTCACGCAGCATTTCCATTGGCGCTTCGAGATTGCCGATATCCTGAACAGCATCCCCTAAGGCACTCTGAATCCCGCTGAGGGGCTCTTGCAGAATCGTCCTGTCACCAATGCCGTCGTACACCATAAAACTCCTCTAAGCCGTAGGTACGGTCTCGGAAACAAGCGTTGTGCCGTCATCGGAAGGCCCATCCAGATCCACAGGAACAGGTGGGAATGTTGATCGATGATTTCGGACTCCAGATCGAAAGTCCCTTTCGGGACTCATCTTCAACGGTTCGAGGACGCTATTGAATTGTTGAGCGAGCTTGGTCAGCGTATTGGTGGTCCAACAGGCTTCCTCGGCTCGAGTTCGACTCAACTTGGCAACTTCGGAGATTCTTTCAACGGCCAACACAACGTCTCGCGTCAATTGCAACTGCAATTGGGCCGCTTGCGTGATCTCACCAACTTGAGCTGCAGAATCACTCGAGATCTGATTAATACGTTCGAGTGCATCCCCCGCTGCACTCACGCGTTGCACTTCGGATTCAACCTCCTCTCGTTCCTCCGCCATCAGAGCAATGGATTCTTGTGTTTCTAATTGGATGGATTCAATGAGGCCAGCAACTTCACGAGTCGCCTGTGCGGCCTGTTCAGCAAGCTTCCGAACCTCATCTGCAACCACTGCAAATCCTCGTCCATGTTCACCGGCACGAACAGATTCGATCGAGGCATTCAGGGCCAGCATGTCAGTGCGAGATGAAATCGAGCTGATCGTCTCAACGATCGAACCAATTTCCTGACTATGATCACCAAGAGCCCGCAGCCTCGATTCGCTGGCTTCAACATGCCTACGAATACGATCCATGCCGTCGATCAGTTTGCGAACTTGCTGCAATGCCGCGCTGGCCGAATCATTGGTCGCAATCGCTGCTTCCTGCGCTGCTTTGGCATTTTGAGAAACGGAATCGATATTCGCGGACATCTGTTCGACATAGGTCGTCGTCTTGTTGACCGCTTCACTCTGCTTTTCGGCACCCCCCGAAATTTCCCGGGTGCAGCGTTCGATTTCTTGAGAACACGCAAGAATCTGATTTAACTCAGAATCAGCGTTTCCGGTAATTGCCTGAAGCATTTCACGCAGTTGCGTGCCAAGCTGGGCTCGGCTATTCGAATCGACTCCCCGACGATTCAACCGAGAAACCATTTGTTCAATTTCTCGAAACTGTTCCCGCGTACCCACCGCTGCTTCCGCCCAACGGTGTATTCGATCGCGAACCTTTTCCGCAGCGGTGTCGATTTCCCGAACACCCGACAAAATGATGTGGCTGGCATCCCCCGCCACCACGGCTCGCTCTAGAGATGACAACGATCGTTTGATTTTCTGCGTCAGCCAACAGGTTAAAGCTGTCACCAGTAGGCCCGTAACCGCGAGGCTAACGCCCACCGCAAACAAACCACCATCCAACATTACAATTGTCGTAACGGGAATGGCTCCCAACAGAACAGCGCCGAGGTGTGTAACGGTCAAAAGAGAGTTTAGTTTCAAGGCCGTATTTCCTTAATTGCTAGTCCCAGCAGAAAAGAGTCAGGGCGTCACCAGCGTTTCTGCCGATACATTACTCACTTGCCAATCTTCGCTTAGGGATGCATCGAAATAACGAAACAATGCATTCGCATCGAGCACCTGCACGATCTTGTCGTTGTGAGAGGCCGAGCCCATAACTGACGACGACCAACCCATGGCG
>Ga0163179_10003034_pt1 | contig 11511 bp, 8 predicted proteins | sample AtlANTMetagenome_FD_109643 | JGI IMG/M metagenome (GOLD analysis project Ga0163179, IMG submission 109643) | Marine eukaryotic phytoplankton communities from the Atlantic Ocean - Atlantic ANT 2 Metagenome | ecosystem: Environmental > Aquatic > Marine > Oceanic | place: North Atlantic Ocean... | reverse complement strand
TCATACTCTTCTCCGCTGGCTCGATCCGTTCCTTCGGCGAGGTGCAACACAAATGGTGTACTGCCCGTTCGCGAGGCATACGCCCGTTCTGGCTCTTGCCCATGCGTCAAAGAGTGCGTCCAAGCGATAGGCGGCACATGAACCAGCGCACCCGGGCCCATCACGGAGTGTGCGGGATCGTGGTGCACGGCGGTCGTAGCCCCACTCAGAAGGTTACGCACCATGCCAATCCAGAAGCGCTCGACAAGCGGGACGCGCAGCGCGCGAGCTAGCGCGCCCTTTTTCGAGGAAGGCTGCGCATACGCCGCCCACTCTGTCATAGAAGCGTACGGGGCACCCACCGCGGTTAGCGGCGCGTTGGAAAACCCGAGATGGTCGTGCCCATTGACCAACCCAGGAAACCACCACGCACCATCAAGGTCTACGCACTCCTCGAGCGCCGTGGAAGAGACAAAACGCCCGTCATCAACGGTGAGATCGACCGCGCAATCTGGCTGCTCTATAGGCACAGCATTTCGGATAGACCACGCCCGTATAGGCATCGCCAAACTCGCCCAGGCGCCTTCTGCGCGACGCTCCGGTGAAGAGACCTGCGCCCGTCTTCGACCACTCCAAGGCCACCACATACCGCTCAGGCCTCGATAGCTGGGGCCAGCGGCCGCCATTGATGCGCGAGCCAAAGATACATCACCACCGGAACCGCAGCGAATACCGTGATGCCCACGGGCAACATCAAGAGATACATCAGACCGGTGGCAGCCAATGCACCAAAAGCGCTAGCTGCGAACCAAACGCCTACCCGGTTTTCGGCGGCCGCTAACAGTCCCAACGGCATCCCAAGGCCTAACAGCAAACCTCCAGGTACCAAGGCCACAACCCCAAACAGGAAGCGTCCAACCCCCGAGGACAGCCAATACGGAAGCAACGTCGTCGCCAAAAGGTGAACAAACAGTACGCCCAGCATCCACTTAAGGCGAGTACTGTGGCGCTGACCAAACGGTGCCCATCGCGGCGCCGTCGCGGCGACGACACTGCCAATGCAAAGCCAACCGATCAGCATCCACGAGGCCGTGCTGTGCGTATCGCCCCAATAGGTTCTCCATGCGTGGAACGCGTGAAGCTGGAACGCGGCTTGAGCAAGACCTAACGCAAGAAACCAATGCGTAGCATTCCAGCCAAGACCCCGCGCATGCCGGCGTGCTATCAACCCTCCGAACAGCGCGAGCCCCAAAAGTACGCCACCGCCGCGGACAACCCAAGACCGCTGCGAGGACTCCATGGCCAGATAGGCGGGAAATGGGCGGTCGTCCGTTAGCGGGTCTGTATTGGCGCTGCTCCAATGGGTGCCGCGGCGCTCAGCCCATTTTTCCGGCAGGAATATCCGAGACGAAGGGTTCTGCTCTATGAGCGCAATCCAACGCAACAAGCAGGCATCTCCGACACAGCCCAATAATGTCGACTTATCCCCGCCGTCGGTGTTGTAAATCAGCACATTTGCGCCTGCCTGGAGGAGCCCCTGCCGAGTCTGCTCCGGCAGATACGTCTCCGCGTTGCCCTGAGTGAGCGCGTCGAACTCTGCCACGAGAATGCCACCACTCCGCAGGCGCCCCAGCGCAGTCGCGAACCCCTCACGCGTATAGAGGTAGTCGGCCGAAACAGCAGACAGAAGCGGGCGCCACGGGTAGGTCCTCGCCCCCTCGAGTGCGATGGCGTCCATCGTGAACATCGAAGTATCCAACGCGAACCTGGCGTCGGCGTTGACCACAGAGCTCTCGAGAAAAGCGAAGCTGTTGGCCTTGGCCAATTCCTCGGTCAAAAACCGGAGGATTGCACGGTCGCGTTGAACGGCAAACACGCCCTTATGCAGCGGTTGCAGAAGCGAGAGGCTATTCCCACCTCCCGTACCGATCATCATGGCCTTACGCGGGCTGACCAGTGGTGCATCGAGACCATCCGGAATCGGCTCTTCAGGACTAAACGCCGGGTAAAGATAACCGCGCAAACCCGTGCGCTGTGCGGCCGCGCTCTCGTTGCGATTGGCCCACTCTTTTACTTCGTATTGAAAACGATAATTGTAGAGCACCAGGCGCATCTGACCGATTCGGTGTCGCTGTGTCTCCGTCTTGGGCACCCAAACCTGCACCTGCCCGTCGCGGCTCCACCCCAAAAAGTCTCGCGGGATCTGCTCGTCCGACAATCGATGTCCCGACTCGGTCTCGATAGCTTCGACGACCGGCCCCAACACACGCCAGCTCTCGAGACGTTCATCAGCATCGAGCAAATAGGCCAAGCCCAACGCGGGCACCAAAACAAGCAGGGGTACCCTTGGGATCAACACGAACACACAGCCCGCAGTAAACAAGAGCGCGTTCACACCCACACTTTCAACCGCAGGTTCACAACACAAGTAGCCAAGCGCCGCCCCAGCGAGATGCGCCGACCACCCCTGCGCCAACGCGGTCGCGCTGTCCCGAGCCGCTGAAAGCGTCTCTGTTAGCCATGCGCCTAAAGCCGTGTACCATGCTCCCATGGCCCCCAAATGACAAAGCGAGGTGAACAAGAGACCGAAGGCCCCCTCGTTCCAAAAGGTGAGACGCAACGCGACAAAAAGGTGCACCAGCAGCCCCACGCCTCCAAAACGGAAGGCATGGCGCGACGCCCAACCAGGCCGATGTACCGCAAACAGCGCGCCTATACCTGTCAGCGCTAGCGCCACGGGAAATAGCATCCCGATAAATGTTCGCGTCAGAACGCTCTGATACGCAGAGGTGACCCCCATTTCCAGCGCGATGGGCAGATAAAAAAGCCCCAACACAAACCCAATACCAAACAACATGGCGCTGGGTGGAGACAGCCGTGTGTTGGCAAGCATAGAGCCTTCCGCAGATGACGATTGGCGAACCTTCAAGAGCATATCTTTCTCGCGGCAAAAGGTGGACTCTTCATCTCGGAATAGACAATCAGGTGGCGGATCGTAGATCTCGGAGATACCATCGCGCCAAATCCGGCGATTCAATCCGCCACCGGAGCCGCCCCATGGCGCAGACCACAACCGACATCCCGTCCAAAAGCGTCGATATCCGAAGCCTCTCGCGCCAAGCGCTCGAGGAGCTGATGGGTGGTATGGGTAAAGAAAAGTACCGTGCGCTGCAGACCTGGAAGTGGGTGTGGCAGCACATGATCGATGACTTCTCAGAGATGACGAATATCTCTAAGTCATTCCGTGCTGAACTCTCCGGCCGCGCTCACCTGCGCCGACTGGAGCTTTCTGAACAACAGATAAGCAACGACGGCACCCGAAAGTTTGTCTGGTTGTTGGACGACGGTCACCGCATCGAGTCCGTATACATTCCGGACGGTGATCGGCGCACGCTGTGTATTTCCACACAAGTCGGCTGCGCGATGGCTTGCACGTTTTGCCTCACCGGCGACCTGGGGCTGTTGCGGCATCTGACACCATCAGAGATCGCTCTTCAACCCGCGCAGGTAAACGAGCTTCTGCCAGATGGAGAACGGATTACCAACCTCGTCATGATGGGAATGGGCGAACCGCTGCACAACTTCGACAACCTCATCACAGCGCTGGAAATCCTACTGGACGAAAACGCCCAAAACTTCAGTCACCGCAAGGTCACGGTGTCGACGGTGGGAATGCTGAAAAAACTTGAGGCTTTCGCCGCGGTAAGCCCGGTCAACATCGCCATCAGCCTAAACGCTTCGACCGATGCGCAGCGTAGCGAAATAATGCCCATCAACCGGCGCCATGACATCGCCGAGATCATGGAAGTCTGTAAGCGCCTACCGCTCCCCACTGGAAAGCGGATTACCTTTGAATACGTGATGTTCGCAGGCATCAACGACAGTCTGGAAGACGCCGCGCGTATCGTGCGATGGCTTCGTGGTGTACCAGGGAAGGTCAACCTCATTCCCTACAATGAAAACCCCTATCGAGATCTCAAGAGACCCTCTGAAGCAACGGTGAAGGCGTTTCAGCACTACGTGATCAATCAAGGCATTCAATGCTCGGTCCGCACCACCCGCGGAAAGGACATATCCGCGGCATGCGGTCAGTTGGGACGGTCTGAAGGCGCCGGTAACGAAGCCCGCCCTTCCCCTCGAACCCAAGCCCGTTAGTCGTTCAGGTTTGAATACGCGACCGCGCATCGAAGCGCCCGGCAGACTATTCTGCCCGACTCGACGCTGGTAAAGGGAAACTAAACTTGAAGCTCACGCGCCCGCTGAACTCGCCAATACTTGTTGTGTTTACTGCGCTATCAACGGCCTGCGGTGGCGCATCTAATCCCGGTTTAGTGCCCAACGATGCCGCAATCGGCGATGAATTGGTCGCTACGGTGACGCCATTGGAAATAGAAGGCGCGTGGGATCAGGACGTCAACGTCGGCGCTATGGTGCGACTAAAGCTCGGCGAAAACCGAGCGCGGGACCTGATCTTACCGGGCGACGCAGGGGTGAAAATTCCGGCTCAGCGCGTGGCTGTCGGCGCATGGGATGGCGGCGCTTTTGTTTCCGCCATCACGCACGGCGAAGCACGTGTAGAAATCACATTGGATGTCGTCCCTGACGCGTCAGGCGCACCACTTTTAGGTATCGGAGAGCAGTGGCAAAACGACACGCCTCTGGCATATTTCCGAGACGAAGGCGCGGACGGTACAACCACCTGGAACGTGATCCAGTCGGGTGTAGATACAGGCATTGGCATAATGCCAACACTTATGATGGCCCGAAACGGTCGAATCGCGCACATCGTCTCAATTTGGCTCGATGAAGGCGACAGCTTCGCTTATCGAGAAACCACCCAAAATTGGACCTCATTCAACGGCCAATGGGAAGGAAGTCATCCGATACTCAGCGTCTCCGAAGAAGGCGCCTTCAGCACAAAGGACAGCGCGACCTATTGGCTGTCCCCTTACCCGACCGACTTCTCAACCGACCAAGGCAGCCTGCCGAGAGCGCAAATTCTCGATGCGCTTCCGTTCATCTCGGCGACGGCCTTCGCTGAAATGAGCCGTGAAGACAAAAGACAAGACGACGGTGGACCGGGGAATCTGACTGTCGGCGGGCCAGACGACTACCTTTTCGTAGACTACCAAACTGAACCCACCACGTTCACCGCCAATGATACCGGACTCTCGGATAGCGCGGACACCGGGAGCCAAGACTCTGACAGCGTCGCCGCCCCAACCTGCGGGGAACGTTCGCTATCGGGTAAAAAGGAAGCGTCGGACACGGCGGAACCGAAAGTCGAGAAAGATACCGCGACGGCCGACGACACCGGAGTAATCGGAACTTCGGCGTTCTATTTCGTGATCGACGCCTGCGTAAACGGCGAATGGATCTCCTCTACGAATGGCTACCCCACGGACGGCGGACTGACGGACACGACACTGTCAGGGGTCGGTCGCGCAGCGATCGAGCTCCCGCCAGGCACAGACGCGACAGACGTCACAAACCTGCGCCTTAAACTCACACAACGTGGTGCGGGCCTTGTCACCGCTCGCTGGTTTCACCTGGGTGAAGACTTCCTCCCCATCGAACTGGGCGCGCTCGAAACACAACAATTTTCCGGGCTCAAAGGCGGCGCTTGGTCGTTAATGGAGAGCCGTTAATCCCGTCTACTCGATAGACTTTCAGGACGCGACGCCTACTTCTGAACGGCCGTTACCGTACCCGAGCCCTCGACGTTGACCACCACATCGACGCTCACAGCGTATTCGCCCTCGTTGACCACGAGCCTTGGATCCGGATCAGTGTCCTGCTGAAACCGCAGGACGTATCCAGCGTTTTCACCCGTGCACTGGCCCAGTGATTGCACCACAAGCTGGTACACTCCAGGCTCCCCATCGAAGACAAGAGCAGGACACGAATACGCGATGGGAGAATGCGTGCAGGCGTGATTGTCGTCGGCTGCTACAACGCTACAGCCCTCCGAATCGTTGATCCAAAACCACGCATCAAAAGCTGTATCGGATGACACGGTATCCAGAGTGATGGCGACCTCTTCACCCTCGGCAACCTCAAACTCCCACACATCGACGGTGCTGCCATCACACTCGACGCGGTTCGCCTCTTCTTCGTCACCGCCGTATGCGACCGTGCCCTCCGACCAGGTGAGCTCATCGCATGCGTTGTAATAATTATAGCTTTCCACCTCGAGCGTAGACCTTTCAAACGCCCAGGTGACCTGATCGTTCTCAACGAGCACCGAACCGTCTGAACCGCTCTCGGAATGCGCCAAGTATTCCCAATACGGGCCAAAGGTTCCAAACTCATAGGACGCCGAAAAGCCCGTCATGAGCAGGTCTTGATACTCAAGCCCTCCGTCAGCAGTCCAATCCGACGCGTAGCCGAGCAAGAGGTCATAGCCCTCTGTCTCAGGAACCCAGCTGTACAACGAATCCAACTCACATCCGCTATAGCTGTTGTCCTCGGAAACGGTGCCTTCCACCACGAAGGCGAACTCGCAGTCTTCGCAATCCCCAGCGTACTCGGTCCCCTGAAGTGCCACCTGCACATCACAGATCAAAGCGCCATCACGGACAGAGGTATACGCGAGCGAGCCTTCAAACGTGAGGACGTCTTCGGGATCGTAGATTGGTGGCGCCGTATCCTCAGCGTCAGCCGTGTCATCGGCTGGTGCCTTTCCTCCGCACCCCACGAAGAGCGGCAGCAAGAGGCACCAAAGTGCGGCGTTTCCGTCTCGCAATTTGGCGTACCCCTTGTGCGCTCGTTTCCGCGCCCGGCCATGGGCACGACAAAGCATACTGCGTAGGAAACCGAGCCGCTATACCCAAGCCCTCGCAAAGGCGTTCAACGCCCTGTAAGTGATGGCCTGCATTACTATTAAGTCGAGTTTAGTCGATGACCCTCCACCGCCACTATGCGCGTGTTCGGTTGGGCATCCGCCACGGTAAGCCCCGAAAACTTACTGGCCCGTGCCCATAAAGAGCAGCGTCAGCACAAATCCACCGACGATCAGCCAAACCGCCAGTAGGGTCGCGAGTTTCAGCACCCGCCACCCCATCCCCTTAAATTTACTGAGCACAGTCCCGAGGCCCAAGGCGGTCATTGCCATGGTCAACAAGAACGTGTCGAGCGTCACAAGCGCTTGAACCACCGTGCGCGGAAGCAGGTCGAAGGTGTTGAACGCAGCCACACCCACGAAGGCTACCGCGAACCATGGGATCACCAAGCCCGTACCTGTGCGCTCGTCGTCCGGACGGCCTCGGTGCACAAACCAACCGAGTACGATCAGCGCGGGTGCGAGCATCATGACTCGAGTCATTTTCACAATGACTGCCGTAGCTGCTGTTTCCGAACTTATCGCGCCTGCAGCCGCTACAGCATGACCGACATTGTGAATCGACGCGCCAATATAGACCCCGAAGACGTCCTCCGACATCGGTATGAGACCGGTCCGGTAGGCCAACGGATACAAGAACATGGCGACAGTCCCAAAAGTGAGGACCGTCGCGACCGCTATAGACGTCTGATGCGATTCTGCTTTGACTATCGGCGCGGTGGCTACGATAGCGGCCGCCCCACAAATCGCGGCACCGGAAGCCGTCATGATCGAGGTTTCTCTATCCACCCCAAGCCACCGGACGCCCGCATATATGCCGAACACCAACGTCAGTGCGACGACGGTTGCATCCAACAGAAGCCCACCCCACCCCACAGCAGCGATCTCCGTAAAGGTGATGCGAAAGCCGTAAAGAATGATGGCAAGCTTTAGAAGCTTCTTCGCCGAGAAGGTGATGCCCAGAGTCCACCCTGCTGGCAACCGCGATCCCGCCAAGTTGGCGAGCGCGACTCCGAGAAGGATTCCTACGATTAGCGGGCTGACGCGAAGCGATTGGAGAGCGGACCACTCCGCAGCCCAGGTCGAGAACGAGGCAAGGATAGCCACAACGACAACCCCCGGCATCGTGTCACGAAGCGCATAGGACGGAGAACTCATAGAAACCTCGAAAAGACGTGCTTACCGCGCACAAATACCAACAGCGCTCAACTTAGCGCGGACCAGACCGCCCACAGCCCCAACGCAGACAAGATGAACATGCTCACCAGACTCCCGATAAACCGACCACCCGAGACACCGGGATGACGGCTCAAACCAAAAGCATGGAGCAAACGGGCGACAACGAGTCCAAGACCCGAAGCATGCAGCCATCTCGCGTCGAGCCCATTGATCTCACACAACAGCAGCAGCAACACGATCAGCGGAACATGCTCGGCGAAGTTCGCATGCACTCGAATCCATCGACGCAGCGACCTACTGTCTCCGTGGCCGATCCCTACGCCGGTTTGCCACCTCCCAACGACGACCCGTGTGGTCAGACCAACGAGAATCAGCCCCAAAAAACCGCCGTACAACAAGGTCACCGGAGCCGCCATACTTCCCCCTCTAGCTAGGCACCTCGTAACCGAAACACCTAAGGCAGAAAATAGGCGGTCAGTAGCTCATCAACATCGTGGCGAGGCACATCTCATCAGAGGTCCCATCTCCCCAGTCCACATCTTCATCCGTGGGGTTGTCCCAGCTACATTGCACCTTCAAGGTCGTACCCGCGGAGACTTCGACCACCTCGGTAAACCGGTAGGTCTGCTGCCACTCAAAGTCCCAGTCAGAGATTGAGAGCAGGCAGTCTTCAGTGCCATCAGCTTGGATCATAGAGAGCATCCCCGTCTGACCAAGCTCGTGCATATGTAGGTTGCCGGTGTAGAGCTTGATATCAATGGGTGGCGCATAGCTGAACTCATGCGACGTACCCGTCGAATTCGCCGGGATTGTCATTCCCCCACCATAAAGCCAAGTCGGGTTGGTCCAGGGCTGAATCCGTGCAGGATGTTCAACCGACTCTTCGACCATCACGTCGATAGAGGTCAGATCGGTGTCTCCATCGTCAGCGTCCAAATTATAGTGAATCTGGAGCGCGATTTTGGAGCCCGCAGCGACGTACAGGCCGACACCCTCAGGCATTTCTCCCTGGAAGCCCCCAGGTGCCCAGCCCGCCAGCCATTGCGAGTTTTCTTGTGGGACAACGCCTGGTCCCCCGAAACACGTGTAGCCTTCACCATCCGGATCGGCTGCGTCGAGATCCGCGACATAATCTTCGCTGATCACGTACGCGATCACATGGTGTACAGCGGACGCATTACCCGGCTTGACCAAGTAGCCCGTCACATACATGTCTTGCTCATAAGGCCAATCAAGCGCGAAGCACCGATAATCATCAGCGCTATCCCGAGCGGGCGAATACTCCGCCGGCATAGACAGCGTGGTGTCTACCCGAGTTAAAGACGGTGCCTCCCAAGCCTCACCCTCGATCGATAGATCTGGGTCGCCTTCAGGTGCACCCGCGTCGATCCAAGCCAGGACAGTATCAATGTCTTCCTGTGACATTGAAATGTCGTGCTCAAGCTCGCGGCATCCCTCATCGGGCTTCCACGGCGGCATCCGACGACTTTCAACCGAATCGGCAACATAGGCGCGCAACGTGTAAACGGACTCATAAGTGTCGAGCGCGAACGAACCGATCGCACCGTCCTCATGACAGCTGACGCAATTCGACTCAAAGATCGGTCGCACATCTTCATGCCAAGAGATCTCAGCGACGGCGGAATCGGCTCCGGGCCCCAGATTTCCACCACAAGCCGACAAAAAGCCGAAGATACCGACAACAAACCACCGCATAAAAAACCCCACGAACGCGCCGTTTATACCGCCGCAATTCGGGTGCATGCAACCGTTTTCATTCCGGTGCGGAGGCCTGACCTTCAAAGATGAACTCACAAGGGAATGTCACGCCATAGACCAGACCCGCCGCCGCGCAACCGCTGCCGTCGCACTTCGACTGGATTTCATAACGAAAACTAAAGGTGTCTTCGTCCTGAAACGTCCCCCAGATATCGACCCAAGTGGTCAACGTAACCCCGAACTGTTCGCGCTCCGTCTGCCCTTCAAGCCGCTCGCAAACGAAAGCTCCGCCACCGAGAGCGCAATCCGTACGCTCACCGACGCCGGCAAGGCCAAGTTCAAATCCATCGAACTCCGAAGTGCTCAAGTACAAACCCGGCCCGTCGGGACTCAAAAAGGGCAGCAGTTCCGTGTCCACTTCACATGTGCCGGCGACCATATCGAGCGGTTCAACCTGCCAGCCCCCTTCCTTGGGCGGGGAAACCTCTGTGCCGTCGTTATGCATGTACTTGTCACTACCAACAAACAATAGCCAGCCGGAAAACGGGTCTGGGTCCCGTGCGTGCTCACCCATCACGGTGAATTTCCCAAGCCCCTCAACCTTCGCCTCGGCACCAGGCTGGATGGTACACATTGCGCCATCGCCGACACCGCAGATCGCTTCCGCTCGCGACACCACCACGCCCGTCGCGCGCTTGTGCTCAATGCTCACATGCTCTTCATACTCCGCGTCAGGCACCGAAGCCGACCGCCAGTACGTCCCATCAAAACTGTGCTCGCCAAAATCTCCGCCTGACGCGCTTGCGTCCTCAAACTCCCAATCCGTACCCGCATTGGGATCTAGCTGTGGCGCGCCCAATACAGCGGGCAGGTCGGCCGAACGGTTCATCGTCCAAAACGCCCCCTCATAGGTCACACCCGAACTAGACGTACATCCACCGCCGTCATACCGGACCGCTCCTCGAGGATCGAGTGTGAGCATCGGACATCCGGAAAGGTCACCCTTCTCGGTGACAGCATCAGCGTCTGCCAACGCAAGCAACGCCTCAACATAGGCCACTACTGCGCGCTGACCTGCATCAACCGCCAGATCTGTCTGTGACGTCGTAGCCTCTGCGAAAATCGCGGCCCCTTCGTTTTCTAAGACCGTCTCTACATTGACTCCGCAGCCACCACCGCCAACGGCGTCACCCACCCCATCGCGTCCGCCCAAAACGCCCAAGACGGAGATCAATGCGACCAGCAAAAACAATAGACCAACAACAACCAATCGACGTTTCATCACGCTCACCCCGTCGCACTTACGGCAAAAGCCTCATAAAGCTGTATACCTCAAAACACTGATCGATGATTTTGCCGCGCGCAAGGTTCGTATCGCGCCAAAAAGAAACACCATTGACAGCGCGCCCACGGAAGATATCGAACCGGTCATCGACCCCAAAATGGTCGTTTTGATCGAGTTTTTTTAAAAAAACCGACCAAAACGTCAAAAAGTTGTTGTCAATCTACTCAAGGGTAGTTTATAAGTCGGCACCACAAGGACATGCACTGGTTTTGGGCGTCTTTGTTCTCTAAGAAAGTTTTTTATTCGTTCCTGTTCATGCAAACACTTTGGAGTTTCTCATGTTCAACAAAAACATCATCTCTACCTTCTTGTTCACCCTCGGCGCCTTGGCGGCGTGCGCTCCTGAGTCGGCAGTATTCGACACGGGCGATACCGGTGTTGTGGCTCCCGGCGGCAACAACGGTTCCGACAACAACGGTTCCGACAACAACGGTTCCGACAACAACGG